>Ga0335394_10000632_pt1 | contig 38000 bp, 29 predicted proteins | sample MAT03_FD_205741 | JGI IMG/M metagenome (GOLD analysis project Ga0335394, IMG submission 205741) | Freshwater microbial communities from Lake Fryxell liftoff mats and glacier meltwater in Antarctica - MAT-03 (spades assembly) (version 2) ...
GCAAAGTTACACGGTCGGCGTGCGACCAGGCACGCCCAACCCGCAAAGTTGCGCGCTGGGGTCAGCGCGGGCGCTGAGTTTCAACCCGCAAAGTTACACGGGCGGCGTGCGACCAGGCACGCCCAACTCGCAAAGTTGTGCGCTGGGGTCAGCGCGGGCGCTGGGGTCAGCGCGGGCGCTCCGTCTTCAACCCGCAAAGTTACTCGCCAACCTTACCACCGACCAACTTCAAACACCCACCTCTGGGGCAATGTCTCGGTCGCCGCCAGGCATTCTTCTTGGGTCATGAACTCTAACGGTCATTGCTAAGGAACCTGTCCTAAGGATGGTGCCGATTCTAACGCCGCGCACCCACGCTACCGCCTCGTTCGATGGCGAAAACCTGCTGGGCGAATCGCCTCGGCGGACTAACGTGGAGCCTGGCGCTGCATCACCCGCGCAACCCCAACGTCTTGCCATGAGAATCACACTGAGAAAGCCAGAGAAGCTGTGGAGTCTGGGGTCACCTTGCCGATATGGCAAAGGAGAGGATGTCTCTACACTTCAGCCCCACAACGAGCGACACGTGAACACCCCTAGCTATGTGCTTGTTTCACGGGTCAGGATGACCGACACCGGCGGACAATGGAGTTTTGTAGTCCACCCCACGAACGGCGATGAGCCATTCGAGGCCGCAGATTTCGAACCAGGCGCGACGCGCGAACGGTTGGAGCTGCTGGCCATCGTGCGCGCTCTCGAGGCCCTCGAGCAGCCTTCGCACGTGACCCTGTGCTGCGAGAGCCCGCACCTGTTCCGTCGCATCGGGCAAGGCCTGGATGAGTGGCGCGACGCCGGCTGGCAGTGGGAGGCCTTTGGCGAGATGGTCCCGATTGCGAACGCCGATCTCTGGCGGCGCGTCGATCGGGCGATCCGCATACACAAGGTCGAATGTCGACGGACCCCGCCTGCGTTCCGCCAGCCGTTTGCCGGCGTGAACGAGCGGCTGCAGAACCCGCTGCGTCGGCCGAACCCGGCTTCGCTGCCGCGTGTGAACATGCATCGTCAGTTGGCCGCCACCGCGTAGAAGCTGTGACACGTTGTGGTGCAGGCGTCCCGCCTGCCTGAACTGAGATTGGTTTCGACAATCCTAACCCGAAGCGTCAGCGAGGATGAATGTCGATCGAGACTCATCCTCCCTTATCCTGCGGGTTGGGTTGTGACGTTGGTTGGCGTTCCAGGCAGACGCTCGCGCCTGCACCACAAAAAATCAAGCGGTGGCGGAAATCGAGCCATCGCAGTAGAATCCCGAAGCAATTCGGGCGCGAACTCTCCCTCGTGATCCTTCCACTCCTCTCCCTTCCTACGGCGGACCGACCCCCGCTGGACGAAACGCGTGCGCTGCTGCACAATCATGGGCGGTAATAAAAGGCACGGAGTTAGCCTGTGCGTACAAGCGTTGAGTTGCGGGAAATCGATCGATTGGTTTCCGGCCGGCACCCTGACCCCGGCGCCCTTCTTGGTCCGCATGAAGTGCAGGCCGAAGGACGAAAAGCGCTAGCCGTCAGGGCGTTTCTGCCGAATGCCCCGCAGGCCTGGGTGATCGACCCCGGCCATCCCGAAGCCCCGCGACCCATGCGGCGAATCCACCCCGCCGGACTTTTCGAGGCCATTTGCCCGATGACAGATTCCAGGCTCCGTGACCAGTATCAATTGCAAGTTGCTGACCGACAGGGTACCCGCACCGTTATGCACGATCCGTATGCCTTTCCCAATCTGCTCTCTGAATACGACCTCCACCTGCTGAACGAGGGGACGCACTGGCACTCGTACGAGAAGCTGGGCGCACACCTGCGCACCGTAAACGGTGTCCGCGGCGTCCACTTTGCCGTGTGGGCCCCCAATTCCGCCGGCGTCAGCGTGGTCGGCGACTTCAATCAATGGGATGGCCGCCGGCATCCGATGCGGAAGCACATCCCAAGCGGCTTCTGGGAACTGTTCATCCCCGGCCTGGCCGCCGAGACCCTCTATAAATACCGCGTCAAGCATGGCGCCGAAGAGTTCGACAAGAGCGATCCCTGCGGCTTCGGCGCCGAGCTGCCGCCGCGGACCGCCTCGAAGGTGATCGACCTGGATCAGCACGAGTGGCACGACGGCCACTGGCTGGCCAACCGCGCCAAGATCCAAGGGCTCGACGCGCCGATGGCGATGTACGAGGTTCACCTGGGAAGCTGGATGCGCGATCCGGACAACCCGGGGCGCTGGCTCAGCTACCGCGAACTGGCCCCGCGGCTGGTCGAGTACTGCGCCAAGATGGGCTACACGCACGTCGAGCTGCTGCCGATCAACGAGCATCCGCTCTCGGCCAGCTGGGGTTATCAGCCCGTCGGTCTGTTCGCAGCCACCAGCCGCTACGGCACGCCGATCGACCTGATGTACCTGATCGACTTTCTGCATCAGAACAGCATCGGCGTGATCCTGGACTGGGTCCCCGCCCACTTCCCGCGCGACGGCCACGGCCTGCGGATGTTCGACGGCACGCACCTGTACGAGCATGCCGACCCGCGGCAAGGCGAGCATCGCGACTGGGGTACGCTGATCTACAACTACGGCCGGCACGAAGTGCGGAACTTCCTGCTCTCGAACGCCCTGTTCTGGCTCGACAAGTACCACATCGACGGCCTGCGCGTGGATGCGGTGGCCTCGATGCTGTACCTCGATTACAGCCGCGAAGCGGGGGACTGGATCCCCAACGAGTTCGGCGGGCGCGAGAATCTGGCCGCCGTGTCGTTCATCAAAGAGTTCAACATTCAGGTCCACACGCAGTATCCCGGCGTGCTGACCATCGCCGAAGAATCGACGGCCTGGGGCGCAGTCTCGCGGCCCACGTACGTCGGCGGGCTGGGTTTCAGCCTCAAGTGGAACATGGGTTGGATGAACGACACGCTCCGCTACATGCGGCTCGAGCCGATCCATCGCATGTACCATCACAACGACCTGACGTTCTCGATGATCTATGCCTATACCGAGAACTTCGTACTGCCGCTTTCACACGACGAGGTGGTACACGGCAAGGGTTCGCTGCTGGACCAGATGCCGGGCGATCTGTGGCAGAAGTTCGCCAACCTGCGGCTGCTTTACAGCTACATGTGGTGCCACCCGGGCAAGAAGCTGCTCTTCATGGGCTGCGACTTCGGCCAGTGGTACGAGTGGAACTTCGACACCAGCCTGCAGTGGGACCTCCTGCAATGGGAGAGCCACCAGGGCCTGCACAAGATGGTCGGCGATCTGAACAAGATCTATCGTCGCGAGGCCGCTCTGCACCAGATCGACTTCGACGGCGGCGGCTTCGAGTGGATCGACTGCCACAACTGCCAGGAGAGCGTGCTGGCCTTCATCCGCAAGGGGAAGGATCCGAAGGACTACGTGATCGTGTACGTGAACTTCACGCCGGTCCCGCGGACGCAGCACCGCTGCGGCGTGCCCGAGCTCTGCCACTACGAAGAGGTCTATAACAGCGACTCGACCTACTACGCGGGGAGCAACATGGGGAACGGCCCGATGGGTCGGACGGCCCAGGTCCACCCGTGGCACGGCCGGCCGTACTCGATCGAAGTGGTGCTGCCGCCGCTGGCGGTGGTGATCATGAAGCCGAAGCGGTAGCGGTACGCGGCGAAGGGGTATTCTCGCGAGCGCTGTAGGGAACGCCCTCCGTGGCGTTCCGGGCGTTCGAGAAGGCATCCCTTCGCCAGGAATGCTCGGTCCCAATTCACGGAACGCCGCGGAGGGCGTTCCCTTCAGCGCGGAATCTTGTTGCCGCAGCGGAGGGCCTCGTTTCACTCTGCTCCATCCTTCGTGCTATCCCTTTGGCGTCGATGCAAAGCGTCCAATGCTCGTCGATTGCCGTAGTCCTGCGCAAGTCGGAAAGCCTCTGAGGATGGAATTGCTCCGGCATCCAAGAGCAGTTCGGTCAGTTCAGTCGATGCTCGGTTCGGCTCGCAGAATCGCTGCCACGCTACGTCACTCTCGACATCGATAGCGTGCGCCAGCGGAGTGAAGCCCTTTTCCAGAGCGCGGTTGATGTCGGCTCCGGCCGCGATGAGCCGACGGATAATCTCCTTGTGCCCTACCTCGATCGCCAAATGAATCGGGGGCCAACGGTCTTCTTCCGCGAGATTCGGATCGGCACCGGCAACGAGCAACGCATCGACCATTGCGCGATCCCCCGACCAGACCGCGTCTGCTAGTTGCTTGGGATCCACCATTGCGCCCTTCCCCGCATCTGGCTGTGCGAACTTTTTTTGGCCAATCACAGTTTATTGAAAACCAGTGAATCCGAATATCTCCGCGTGAATTCAAGATCGGAGTCGATAGTCGTCGCCCCGTTGAATTTCGCGTTCTCGCGAGCCAGGCGTTAGAATCCATCTGCGATTCTTTCCCTTGTTGGCCCGCGCAGAGATGCCATGTTCACGACGCGACTCGCCGGCTTGATGGCCTTGCTTCTGGCGGCTGGTACCTCGACGAACGCCTGGTCGCAGCAGCCGGCCGCAGGCGATGCCGAAGCCGTCAAGCGGTTCGATACGCAGATCGCTCCGCTGCTGGCTGGCCGATGCCTCGCATGCCATAGCGGACAGGAAAAGAAGGGGGAGCTGGACTTGGCTCGTCTCGAATCGGCCATGGCCGGCGGCGAGAGCGGCAAGGCCCTGGTCCCCGGCAAACTGGCCGAAAGCCTGCTGTGGGAGAAAGTGGCCGGGGACGAGATGCCCCCCAAGAAACCGCTGACCGCCGCCGAGAAAGAGCTGCTCAAGAAGTGGATCGCCGATGGGGCCCGTTGGGGAACCACGCCCATTGATCCCTTTCGCTATACCTCGGACCTGCGGGCGGGCTACGACTGGTGGGCCTTGAAGCCGATCGTCCGCGCCGAACCGCCGAAGGGGGAATCGAAGTGGGCCCGTTCGCCGATCGATCGCTTTGTCGAAGTCCGGCTGCAAGAGCGGGGGCTTGCTCCCTCGCCCGAAGCCGAGCGAGGCACACTCGTCCGCCGGCTGACGTTTGACCTATGGGGCCTCCCTCCCACACCGGAAGAGGTCGCCGCCTTCGAGAGTGACAACACGCCCGACGCCTACGAGAGGCTGGTCGATCGCCTGTTGGCTTCGCCCCACTACGGCGAGCGTTGGGGGCGGCACTGGTTGGACGTAGTCCGCTTTGGAGAGAGTCAGGGCTTTGAACGGGACCGCATCCGGCCCAACGCGTGGCGCTATCGCGACTGGGTCATCGACGCCCTGAACCGCGACATGCCGTACGACGAGTTCCTGCGGCTGCAGTTGGCCGGCGACGTGCTGCAGCCTGACAATCCCGCGGCCGTGATCGCCACCGGGTTTCTGGTAGCCGCCCCGTGGGACGAAGTAGGGCAGACACAGCAAAGCCTGCCGATGCGGGCGGTCGTTCGTCAGGACGAATTGGAAGATCTGGTCGGGACCATCGGCCAGACTTGCCTGGGACTGACCGTGAACTGCGCCCGCTGTCACGATCACAAGTTCGATCCGGTCTCGCAGGTCGACTACTACCGCCTGACGGCGTCGCTGGGCGGTGTACGCCACGGCGAGCGTGAAAGCTTGGCTGGCGCCCCTCAGGCGACGGTGCAAGAGAAGCGGGCTCAGCTGGATGGCCAGATCGCACAACTACGAAAGGCGCTCGAGGAACTGACCGCTGGTCCTCGCGTACAGGCTGTGGCCAAGCGGCAAGCCAAGAACCCGCAGCCAGAAGTGAAAGTACCGCAGCCGATCGCGCGCTGGGAGTTCGAGGATACCAAGGATTCGATCAGCGGGCTGGAAGGGACTTTGCATGGCAAGGCTCGGCTCGAAAGCGGCCGGTTGATTCTGGACGGGAGCGAGGGAACCTATCTGGCGACCGCACCGCTGGCGAAGGGGCTTTCTGCCAAGACGCTCGAGGTCTGGCTCACAGTGGGCGATCTCAAGCAACGCGGCGGAGGGGCGATCACCGTCGAAGCGCTCGACGGATTTCAGTTTGACGCGATGGTGTACGGAGAACGTCAGGAACAGAAATGGATCGCCGGGAGCAACTTCTTCGAGCGGACGACCGACGTGGACGGCCCGGCGGAGAAGGACACGAAAGCGACCATTCACTTGGCGATTGTCTATCAGCCCGACAAAACGATCGCCCTGTACCGCAACGGCAAGCCGTACGGCAAACCGTATCCGGCCAAGAACCTGATTGCTTACGAGCCGCACAAGTCGCGGGTGGTGTTCGGCATGCGGCATAGTCCGGCAGCGCCGGGCAAGCATTTTAAAGGGAGCATCGATCGCGCGGCCGTCTACGATCGGGCTCTGTCGCCCGAGGAGATCGCCCTTTCGGCGGGTGCGCCGCCAGACGAGATTCCTCTCGACGAGATCCTGGCACTTCTCCCCGCTGACGGATTGCGGAAGCACCAGGAGCTGTCGTTCCAAACGAGCCAACTGGAACTGGAACGGGGACTGCTGGCCGCCGGACTCACCTACGGAGTGGTCCCCAAAAATCCCGAGGCCACCTTCGTGCTGAACCGCGGCAATCCCGGCGAGCCGGGCGAGAAGGTCGCTCCGGGGGCAATCGTGTCCGTGCCGGCCAATGTCCGCTTCGAGCTGGCCCAGGATGCGAAGGATGCTGATCGCCGGCTGACGCTGGCCCGCTGGATCACCGATCCCGCCAACCCGCTCACCGCCCGGGTGATGGTGAACCGGCTGTGGCACTATCACTTCGGCATTGGGCTGGTCGACACTCCCAACGACTTCGGCTTCAACGGGGGCCGGCCTAGCCATCCGGAACTGCTCGACTGGCTGGCGGCCGAACTGCGCGAGCAAGGCTGGCGGCTCAAGCCGATCCATCGGGCGATCGTGCTGTCGGCGACGTATCGTCAATCATCGCGCAACAACGACGCGGCCCTGAAGATCGATCGCGACAATCGCTTGCTCTGGCGACGCTCTCCGCAACGGCTCGAGGCCGAGAGCGTCCGCGACGCCGTGCTGGTAGCGGCCGGGCGATTGAATCCGACCATGGGAGGTCCCGGCTTTAAGGACTTTACGACCGTAGTGAACAACAGCCAGTTCTACGAGATGATTGACGTGGCGGGCTCCGAGTTCAATCGCCGGAGCATCTATCGCACCTGGATCCGTTCGGGAACCAACAAGTTCCTGGACGTGTTCGATTGCCCCGATCCTTCGACCACCACGCCCAAGCGGGCGGTGACGACCACGCCGCTCCAGGCGCTTTCGCTATTGAACAACGCCTTCATGCTGCGGATGTCGGGCGAGTTGGCCCGGCGGATCGAAAGTGACGTGCCGGAAGCGGACGCGGCCAGGCGGATCGAGCGGGCCTATCGCCTGGCCTTCTCGCGGCCGGCCAAGCCCGAGGAGATCACGCAAGGCACGGCCTTTGTTCAGCAGCATGGTCTGCCGGCCTTCTGCCGCGTCGTGTTTAACTCGAACGAGTTTCTGTACGTCGACTGAGGACTTCGAACTCAACTTGTTGAAGTCGCAGGCCCGGGATCGCGGCCTCGTTCGTCGCGGCGCAGTTCCATCAATTGATGGCTGATGACGGTTAACTGTTCGCTCACTTGTCGCAACGTCGCCCGACGCGAAGCGAAGACCAGCCAGACCGTGCTCAGGGCTGCCAACAGGGATGCCGTGGTAACGCCGACGACATACTGCGCTGTCAGGCTTCCCACGTCGACCAGGTTCCGCGTTTCGACCGGCAGGTGCGAATCGCTCGAGAGCTTGGCCAGCTTGGGCTCGACATAGACGACGTAAACGAAGACCAGCAGAAAGACGCTGGCCGCTGCGGCCACCCACAGAAAGAGCGTCACCCCGCCCAAGAGCCGCATTCGCCAGCGATCGCGCTCGGCCAATCGAGCCAGCGAGGCCAGCGTGCCGCCAGGGGTTTCGTCACAGGCCAGCAGAGATCGGCCCAGGTCGTTCTTGTTCATGTGAGTCTTTCGTTTCAAGGATGCGCCGCAGGTCGCGCTTGGCGAGATGCAGTCGGGACCGGATGGTGCCAACGGGTACGCCGGCCACTTCGGCCATCTTTTCGTAGCTCATGTCTTCGATGAATCGCAGGATCAACGCTTCGCGCCGCTCGGGCGAAAGCTGGTCGAGCGCCGCGTGAATGACCCGGGCGTCTTCCGGCGTGAACTCTTCCTCGGCCTCAATCACTTCCAATTCACGGGGATCGATCGACTCGATCGGAACTCGCCGGCGACGGAGCAGGCGATAGGCCCGATCCCGGGCAATGCGATACAGCCAGGTGGGAAACGCTCCCACGTCCTTCAGTTGGGCCAGCGCCTTGAAAACGTCGAGCCAGACATCCTGCAGTGCGTCCTCGGCCTGCTGGTCCTGGCCCAGCATCTTGCGAAGGAAATACCGCAGACGAAGGTTGTAGCGGGCGACCAGTTCGCCAAACGCCAACTCGTCGCCGACCTGACTGCGGAGGACCAGCAGCCGCTCGTAGATCTTGTCGGCGCTCTCGGCCATGTCGGGCTCGGGGAGAAACGAATCAGCAGGCGTTACAAGAAGGGTTGCGCGAACTTGGCGAAAGTTCACGTAGAAAGCTTCGGAATGCCTGAATTCTGATTCAGCCGAGGCCGCGGCTCAATCGCGCCAGACCGTCGCGGCCGGGACGCCCGGCGAGAAGCCTTGCGCGACCTGAGGACGTTTGGCTACCAGTTGCAGGCTGCCGACGCCGGTGACCTTGCCCAGTTCCAGCAGGCCGGGGTCGAAGGAGGTGACCGCTTCGGTCGGCCGGGAGTAAAGGATCAAGTAGTCGAAGGACTGAAACAGGGCCGGATCGTGGGCCTTGGGCAAGTTCAAGATTCCGAACTCGCGCTGCATGGCCCGATTGCGGGCGGGCCAGCCGCTTGAGACCACCGGGCTCCAGTTCCAGTACTTGTCTCCCTTGTTCGGAAACCAGGCTCCGCAATAGACTCGTTCGGCGGGCACACCACGCGGCATGCTGGCGACGATCTTCTTGTAGCGCAGTTCGTAGGCCTTGGCCGTCTCTTGTAGTTCGGCCAGGTACGAAGGCACCGGCACCAGACAGCAGACGACAAAGGCGACGGTCAACTGGCCCCAGAGCCGTTTCCAGGGCCAACGGACTTGGGCGGCCATTAGTGGAAACGCGAGTAACACAAACGCCAGCGGCACGCGGTCGACCAGGCCGCGGAGATAGGCGAACGGGAGCAGCGCAGCCAGGATGCACAGCAGAAGCAGGTGCCAAGGTGTACGCGGTCTCGATGCAACAGCAAGCTCGTTCTCAGGTCTGAACCAGCATACGATCGCATGCAACCCCTTGATGGCCAGCATCACGAACAGCAGCAAGACGGCGGGCTGCGACAAGAGCTGTCCGGCAAGTTGCTCGAACGCGCGGCCCCAGCGAACGTGCGGCAGGATTTGGGCGTAGGTTCGATGCTCCAAGGCCAACTGATAGTCCACGGCCCAGGAAAAGTCCTCCGTGAGGAAGGCGAAGACCGCCTTCTGATTGGAAAGGGATGGCACTCCGTGCGCGGCGTAGCACAGAGACATCGAAACAAGCACCGCCGCGGCCGACCCTGAGACCGCCCAGGCGGCCTTGTGCCACGGACGGTCGCGCCAATGAACGAGCATCACCAGCACTGGATAGAGGAGCGGAATGAGCACAAAGTGAAATCGAAACCAATAGGTCAGCGCCAGAAGTAGCCCGGCGACTCCGTGTCGCCAGGGAACAGTCGAAGTCAACATCGAAAGCCCCAGCAGGCAGAACGCGATGGGGATGATATCCAGATGGGCCGACAGCAGGGCTGTCGCCATGTAGGGATTCAAGATCAGTCCCAGCAATGTCCAGAAGCGCACGCGACTTGATCGCACCTCGAGTACCACTCGCATCAGGCGTTCGGCCGCCACAATCGCCAAGATCCCGCCCAACGCGCAGAGCAGGCGCTGCGAGATGAGCAGGTTCCCCGTGAACTTGGTCAGCAGCCAGCACGACAGCGAATGGGCGAAGCCCCAGTTCTCATTGACGCAGGCCAACCAGCCTTGTCGGTCCATCAACAGGCACAGTCGCCCCAGGTCGGCAAAGTCATTGACGTCGGGAAGGGGGAGCATCCTGTTCAGCAACGCTACCCAACCAACGAAGCCCCCCAGGACGACGAGCCAGTCCCGTCGCGACAGATATTCAGACTCACGGGGAATCGCTGGCGATTCAATCCTGCGCACATTCTCCATCGAGAGCGAGACAGTGTTCATGGCAGGACTCATGGCGGGGTTCGCGGGAGGCACGGGCGGGGGGGACGTTATAGTCCCGGCACCTTGTTGCTACAATTGAGAACGGATGCCCGCACTGCTAGCACATTGCCCTGCCCGGTACTCCATTCCCCTCGCTCTGCCGATGCTGTTGGGCTACATTCCTCCCGCGAAAACTGCGATTCGCTCCCACCTCAGCACGGAAGCTGTATGCCATCCTCCACGCTTTGCGAAGCCTCGCCCCCAACGGTCCCGTGGCGACGCGCGTCCCTTGCGACGCCGAACACGGAGCCCCTGGCGCCGGTCCCCACCGGGCAGTTCAGTCGGCTTGAATGGCTGGGCGTGCTGGCGGTCTTTGCCGTATGGGTCGGCTACCTGAACTGGCTGTTGCCTTTGCCGGACATCAACGATTTTGAAGGTCTGGGCCGCATCTGTCTGCTGATGGATCGCCAGGGTTGGCTGCGGTGCGTGAATGACAACTGGGGGTTCGCCCAATCACTGTCGTGCTGGCTGCTGACCAAGGTCACGGGGAACCTGCTCATCTCGCAACGCTTGATGTGCGCGTTGGGCGGGCTGTTGGCGGTCTTCGCGTCTGAGCGTCTGATGCGCGTGGTATTGAAGGTGAGTTCGCGCCGTGTCCGATCCTGGACACTGCTGGGGTTCCTGTTGAACGGGTACATGGCGAGTGCCCTCCTGTCGACGCATCTCGATATTGTCCCCGTCGGGCTATGCCTGCTGGGCCTTTCGATGCTCGCTGAGAAGAGGCCGGCCTCGCAACGGATCGCGGGCCTGGCCTTGGCGGCTGCCACCTGGTTCCGCTTTCATTTCCTGCTGTTTCCGCTGCTCTACGTGGCGATGTTGGCGGTGGTGCACTGGAAGAACAGTCCCTGGAAGAAAGCCGGCTGGGGAGCCGTTGGAGTCGCCCTGGGATTGGCCGTGCCCGTGGCGCTCTGCTATGCCGCCCACGGTGTACCGATGCTGTCGAATCAGCGATTGATCCTGGCCATGTTGACCCCCGACTTTTCGTGGACGGTTGGCTATCAGCTCGAGTTAGACCAGCAGAGCTACGTTGAGTTGATGAGTCAGATCCGTTGGGGTCGTGTCCTGAGGACGCTGGCCTGGCAGTTCACCGAACAGCCTGCCATCCTGATTCTTGTCGTCATGCTGGCAGTGCAGGGCGCGCTGGGCATTCACAAAACTTGGGCGAAACGACAACCCGAGCCTCGTCGAATGGATCGCAGGGAGCGCGTCGGCTCATTTCTCGAGCCGTGGTACCTGATCGCCTTGTGTGTGATGTTGGCGCTGCTCCCCTTTGCCGTGCTGCGGGGATTGGCCGACCGGCTCCCCCTGGCGTTCGTGCTGATCACCTTTCCCATTCTAGCGGCCCGCGTCCAGTGGCCTTGGAGACGGCTGTGGGGCCAACTGGCCATGGCAGTGGTCGTTTGCGGACTGCTGCCGCTGCCGGCCATCCATGAGAAGCTCCAGCAGGACCGCAAGGCCTACAACATTCGCTACAAGCAGACCGTAGCTGCAATGAAGCCGGATGTGCCAGTCGATCGCGTGTTCTGTAGCACATGGCTTCCCAACCGGCGCGACAAGTATTGGCTCTGGAGTCCCGTCGTCTACGGCGGCTGGGTCGTTCGCAATCGCGAGATGCGCGAAGAATTCGGAATGATCGATCTGGCCAGCGCTGACGCGCGGGCGCTCGATCCGTTCGACTATCTGATTACGAATACGAAGCCCGGGACCGATTTCGAGAGCTTCCCGCCCGCCGTGCAGGAACTGGGGGCCGTCAAGCGGATTGGCGCCATTCAGGTGATCGCCAACACGCGGAAATGAACGGCCCTCGCTCGATGCGCTACGGGGAGACGCCTCGAAATCGCTTCACGCCGAGAATGCCCCAGGCGATGAAGGCGATCAGCGTCAGCCCCTGAGCGATGGCAAACGGCAGCTCCGATTGCGTGGGGGCCAATGCATGAAGTGCCGGGATCTTCTGAAAGCTCTGCACAACCAGTACGAAGACATTGAGATACTGCGACAGGATCGCCGTGACCACGTAGGTCGTCCGCCAACCGCCGGAGAGCAGCCGCGAGTATCGGGCGTAGATCGCCAGCCCCAATGCGACGAGCGAGATTACCGCAAAGACGTGCGACGGCAGTATCTGACTGACCGGGAACCCGAATCCCGTGACGCTTGTCAGCACCGTCATCACCAGGAACCACTTCGTCCAAGCGAGCGACTCGCGCGACTGCAGCATCTGATACATGACGATAAAGCCCGCGACGATCGCAATCAGGCTGATCGCCACATGCAGCAGCGTGATGGCAAGCAAGTAGGTCATATTTCTATCCGGCGGAACCTGTGAGATAGAGCGTCTGTCCGGTCATCCACGCAGAGTCGTCGGACGCCAGAAAAACAACGCCTGGGGCGATATGCGTCGGCTGGCCGATGCGACCTAAGCTGGGGGGAAGGTCGACCCCATCCTTCACGAAGCCCACCGCGTGCGTGCCTTCGGTCGCAATCAGCCCCGGATTCACGGAGTTCACCCGGATGTTGCGAGCGGCCAGCTCCTTGGCAAAAGTCCGCGTCAGATTGTCGACCGCCGATTTGGTCGCGTTGTACACCGCGGTTCCTGGCGGCGACAACGTGCTGACGACCGAGCTCGTATTGACGATCACTCCGCCCTCGGCAGGCATGTGCTTGATGGCTTCCTGCGTCACCAGGATCAGGCCCAGGACATTCAGATTGAATTGGCGATGGAAATGTTCGGCGGTGATGTCGCCCAGGTTGGCCGGCAGATAGATGCCCGCGTTGTTGACCAGGATGTCCAGCTTGCCGAACGCCGTTAAGGTTTCTGCAAACATTCGCTTGATGTGGGATTCATCGGCAACGTCCCCCTGCACGGCAACGGCACGTCCGCCGGCACCGGCAATCTCGGCAACAACGCGGTCGGCTCCCTCGCGGCTGGATGCGTAGTTGACCACCACCGCGGCGCCTTCCGCTGCAAGCGCCTTGGCGATGGCCGCGCCAATCCCCTTTGACGCGCCGGTTACCACGGCGACCTTGCCTGCGAGTTTCTTGCTCATGCGTGCCCTTCGTCCCGTCCGCCGATAGAAATTCCAATCGCGACGGCTATGATGATAAGCATCATCATTAAAGTCAATGAGGTGCGCGGCCCGCATTTCGAAGGGTTGGGAAGGCGTCCCATGAAGATCACAAGGGAACAGGCGGAACAGAATCGCGAGAGGATCCTGGCCGCAGCCGTCGAACTGTTCAAGGCGAAAGGCTTTGACGGGGTCAGCGTCGCGGAGGTGATGGCCCGAGCCGGCTTCACGCATGGCGGGTTCTATGGCCATTTCGAATCGAAAGAAGACTTGATCGCCGCGGTGTGCGAGCAGGATTTCTCCGAGAAGCTGGCGATGTGGGTCCGCGACTTGACCGACCAGGACACTCGTGATTTAGAACAGCTTACCAGCCGCTACCTGGCGGCGCGCCATCGCGACGACTTGCCGTTTAGTTGCCCGCTCCCCTGCTGGGCGGTCGACGTAGCGCGGCAGCCGCCGTCCATCCGCCGGCGCTTCACCCAGGGATTCGCGGCGCTTGTTGAGTTCCTGGCGACGAAGATCCCGGGGCGGTCCAAGCTTCGCCGACGTCGTCAGGCGATTGCCAGGTGGTCGAGTCTGGTCGGGGCGATTGTCTTGGCGCGCGCCGTCGATGACGAGGATCTTTCGGACGAGATCTTGAAAGCGGTCTCGGATGAATACCATCCGCCGCAAAGTAAATAAGCCGGCCTGAATAGCGCAGGGAACTTCCTTGGTTGTGCGCATTTTGACACCGCGATGCCAATCCCCGCAAAGACGGGTCGGGCGTATGTCGCTAGTCTGAACGCAGCATGGCGCCTTCATTCCCAGGCCATGCCCCCCGCCTGCAGAAGGAATCCAACGATGCGTTTCTTGAATCGATGGTTGGTTCTGAACCTTGTCCTGGCTTTCCATGGATTCGGCATCATTGAACTTTGTGCGGCGGAGCCCCCTCGGGTCAAGGTGTTTGTCCTTGCGGGGCAATCGAACATGCAGGGGCATGGTATTGTTCCCTCGGATCCGAAGCGCAGTGGAGGCAAAGGGAGCCTGGAGTATGTGGCTAAGGACAAGGCAACGGCCGCGCGGTTTGGCCATCTGCTGGGGAGCGACGGCAAATGGAAGGTACGCGACGATGTCTGGATCGCATATCTCGAACGCGAAGGCCCCCTGACAGTCGGCTTTGGCGCCAAGAACGACATGATCGGGCCCGAACTGGGTTTCGGTTGGGTCATGGGCGAGGCCAGCCAAGAGCCAGTCCTGCTTATCAAGTGCGCGTGGGGTGGAAAGAGCCTGGCGGTGGATTTTCGCCCGCCCAGCTCGGGCAAGGTGCCGTACTCACTGGGCGAGAAGCAGGACGCGGCCATCGCGGCCGACCCGCAGCTCGTGGGCAAGTACTATCGCGAGACCGTCGCGATCACCAAGGCCACGCTGGCCAGGATCAAGGAACTGGTCCCAGCCTCTGAGGGCCGCTACGAACTGGCCGGGTTCGGCTGGCATCAAGGCTGGAACGATCGCGTCAATGACAAGTTCACAGCCGAGTATGAAGTGAATATGGCGAACTTCATTCGCGATATTCGCAAGGACCTGAGTGTCCCCGCGCTACCGTTTGTGATCGCCGAAACCGGCATGGGCGGCCCGGAAGAGAAGCACGTCCGGGCCTTGGCGCTGATGAAAGCACAGGCCAACGTGGCAGATCAAGAGGAGTTCAAAGGGAGCGTCGCCTTTGTCGGGACCCGCGCGTTCTGGCGTCCCGACAGCGAGTCGCCCAGCAAACAGGGCTACCACTGGAACAGCAGTGCCGAGACGTACTACTTGATCGGCGACGCGATGGGCGAAGCCATGAAACGTCTGACCGCGAAGAAGTAGACGCTGGAATCACCGCCGAACCTCACGCCCCCCTCCTCCCTCCCAGGACCCGAACGAATGAACACGCGATTGCACGCGGCCTGCTTTATCTGCCTCGCGATGGTCCTCTCTTCCGCCCGGGCGGAGGCTCAGGTGCATTACCACGACAAGGGAACTCCGTGGAGCCAGCGGGCCAGCGCGGGCCCGGACGCCGAAGTGCCAGGCTGGTTCTATAACCTGGGCATCACGGGGATCCGAGCGCAGCTTGTCGCCGAGGAGCCGAAGGCGCTGTTGGTGAAGTACGTCTTTCCCAACTCACCTGCCGCGAAGCAGGTAAACGTGGGCGATCTGATCGTTGGCGCGGGGGGGCAGTTGTTTAAGGAACCGCACCGCAACGGCTACGGCGTGAAGGTTTTTGGCGGGGACGGACCGATCGCGGAGCTAGGCGAGGCCTTGGATCGAAGTCAAGGCAAGGACGGCAAAGGCAAGCTGTCGATCACGCTGCGCCGCGGCAGCGAGACCAAAGAAGTGGTCCTGCCGATCGGGCAGAAGTATGGCGCGTACGCGCCGACGTTTCCGGCGAAGTGTGCCAAGTCGGATCGCATCGTCGCGGAACTGCTGGAGTTCCTCGCCTCGAATCAGAAACCCAACGGCTCGTTTGGCAATCCGGTACACAACACCTTTGCGCCGCTGGCAATGCTGGCGAGCGGCAACTCGAAGTATCTGCCGGCAGTTGAGCGTAACGTACGCTTCCACGCGAGCGAGACACGCCCCAAGGAAACACGCCTGGCGGGCCTGATCAACTGGAGCTACATGGGGGCGGCAATCGTCCTGAGCGAATACCACCTCGCGACCGGCGAGAAAACTGTATTGCCCGAGTTGCAGGAGATCTACGATCACCTGGCGTCCAGCCAGTATCTGGACATGGCGCAGATCAATCCGAAGTCGAAAGAGACGCACCCCAATTCCTTTCCCAAGGGTCCCGCGGATGCCCATGGCGGTTGGGGACACAACCCGGGCTTTGAGGGCTACGGGCCGATCGCCATGCTGACGGGTCAGGGGGCGCTGGCCTACTCGCTGATGCATCGCTGCGGCATCAAGGTCGATCGCACGCATCACGACGCGGCCTATGAGTTTCTGAGAAAGGGAAGCGGGGTAAACGGTTATGTCTGGTACGCCGACAAAGCGAGCGGAAGCGGAAACGGCTGGGCCGATATGGGCCGGACGGGCGCGGCCGGCATCGCGAACTTCCTCAGTCCGTATTCGGATCCCATCTATCGCAGGCGGGCGTTGCTGCACTCGCAGATCATTGGCGAGCATCCGCAAAGCTTCCCCGATACGCATGGCTCGCCGGCCATGGGGATGGCCTACACGGCGCTGGCGGCCCATGTCGAACCAACCAACTTCCGCAATCTGATGGATTCCAACCGCTGGTGGTTCACGATGGCGCAGTGCAACGACGGCACGTTCTACTATCAGCCCAACCGCGACAACGCGGGCTATGGCGCTGACGCCCGCATGACGGCTTCTTCTGTGGTGGCGTTCATCTTTACGCTCCCCAAGCAGAGCCTGGTGATCTCGGGCAAGACGACTTCGGGGCGGCGATCGCAATAGTCGCTCGACGCCGAGGCGAGCGTCTATTCGGCGGGTGGATCGCAAGAGTACGATGGTGGTTGGCCGCCTCGATGTCATGGAGCAAGCGGCCGCGCGAATCAAGCCCAAGCTAACGGAGTTTCCATGCGCCACGTCCTCTCCCTGCTCGCCGTTTTGCTGGTCCTTCCGTTCAGCACCGCGATCGCAGCGGAGTTGGCCGGCAAACGCCCGAATATCGTCTTCATCCTGACGGACGATCAGGGCTACGGTGACATCTCGGCCCACGGCAATCCGATCCTGAAGACGCCGAATCTTGACCGGCTGCATGCCGAAGGGGTGCGTTTCACCGACTTCCACGTCAGTCCCACCTGCTCGCCGACACGGTCGGCGTTGTTTACCGGCCGGCACGAGTTCAAGAATGGGGTGACGCACACCATCCTGGAGCGCGAGCGGCTGACGACCAAAGCGACCACGCTGGCGCAAGTGCTGCAGACGGCCGGCTATCGCACGGGCATTTTTGGCAAGTGGCATCTGGGAGACGAACCCGATCACTGGCCCAGCAGTCGCGGTTTCGACGAGATGTTTATCCACGGCTGCGGCGGCATCGGCCAAAGCTTCCCGGGCAGTTGCGGCGATGTCCCCGGCAACAGCTATTTCGATCCAACCATCAATCACAATGGCAAGTTCGAGAAGACCAAGGGCTACTGCACCGACGTCTTCTTCGGTCAGGCGACAAAGTGGATCGAATCCGTGAAGGGGAAAGACAAGCCGTTCTTTTGCTACATCCCCACCAATGCCCCGCATGGTCCGCTGCATGTGCTGCCCGAGGACGAGGCCCGCTACAAGGAGCTGGTCAAGCAGCCGAATGTGGCTAAGTTTTTTGGCATGATTGCGAACATCGACGACAACGTCGGCCGGCTGCTGGCCAAGCTGAAAGAGTGGGGCCTGGAGCAGGACACTCTGGTGATCTTTATGAACGACAATGGCGGTACCGCCGGTGTGGAAGTCTTTAACGCTGGCATGCGGGGGCAGAAGGTCACGCCTTGGCTCGGCGGCACGCGGGCGTCCTCGTTCTGGCGATGGCCGGGAACGCTGACGCCGGCCGACTGCCCGCGACTGACCGCCCATATCGACTTCTTCCCGACGTTGGCACAGATTGCGGGCGCGAAGCTCTCGGATGAGGTCACAAAGCAGGTCGAGGGGCGCAGCCTTGTCCCGCTGCTCGAGAACCCGTCCGCCGAGTGGGCAGAGCGGACGCTCTTCACCCATGTAGGACGTTGGCCGAAGGGGGCCAAGCCCGACGACCACAAATACGCAAGTTGCAGTGTCCGCACCCCGCGCTGGCATCTGGTCTCGCCGGCTAAGGCCAACGGCAAATGGGAGTTGTACGACGTCTCAGCCGATCCGGGCGAGAAGACCGACGTGGCGGCCGAACATCCGGAGATCGTCAAGCAACTGGGCGGCGAGTATGACGCCTGGTGGGGGACGCTCTCTCCGTACCTGGTGAACGAAGACGCCAAGGGGCCTACCGAGAATCCATACAAGACGCTCTATCAAAAGCAGGTCAATGAGTCGAAGGGAGCCCCATGATTTCCGCGTCGCGTCACCTGCTTTTCCCCTTTGGCTTCGTCCTCGCTTTCTGGTCAGGAATCGTTGTGGCTGAAACTCCCCCTGTCGCGCCGGTCAAGAAGGTCACCGAGACACACTTCGGCACGACCGTTGTCGATCCTTACCGCTATATGGAGGACTTCAAGAGCCCTGCTGTTCAGGACTGGGTGAAGGGGCAGGCCGAGTTCGCCGAGAGGACGCTGCACTCGCTGCGCGGCCGCGACGCCCTGCTGGCCCGCATTGCCGAACTCGATGCCGGTGCGCCCTATTCCATTTCGGGCATCGCGCGCCGGCCCAGTGGAGATCTCTTCTATTTCAAACAGCTTGCCGCCGAGAACGTGGCGAAGGTTTACTGGCGCGACGGCAAGACCGGCGAAGAACGGTTGCTGATTGATCCCGAAACGTTCCCCAAACAGAGCGCGGAGGAGCACTTCACGATCAGCTTCTTTCGAGTCTCGCCCGACGGTTCGCAGTTGCTCTACGGATTTGCGGCGTCGGGGGGCGAGCAGACTACCTTGAAGGTGTTCGACAGGACGACTGGCAAGTCGCTTCCCGACACGATCGACCGTTTGGAATCCGACTACGCTCCCCCTTTCTGGTTGCCGGATGGAAAGAGCTTCGTTTATAGCCGTCGGCAAAAGGTCGCGGCCGATGCCCCGCCGACCGAGGGCTACAAGTTCACTCAAGCGTTTCGGCATACGATCGGAAGTGACGTGGAGCAGGACCTTTTGGTCTTCGCCCACGGGGCAGCGGGCTCGCCGGCGCTGGCAGAGATGGACTTTCCGGCGGTAATCGTGCCGCTGGGCTCGAAGTGGGCGATTGGTCAGGTAAAGCATGGGGATGAGACCGACCTGTCGCTGTTTACGATGCCGATCGCCTCGGTTGGCGCGCCCGACGCCCGCTGGACCAAGGTTTGCGATCGGACGGACCTGGTGACGGAGTACTCCGTGCATGGCGACGACATCTACCTGATCACCGCGCAGGATGCCCCTCGTTTCAAAGTCGTGCAGACCTCGCTCGCGCAGCCGAGCTTCAAGTCCGCCAAGGTGGTACTCCCTGCCGGCGAGTTTGTCGTCGATTCGCTGGCGGTCGCTCAGGATGCTTTGTACGTGGGCATCTTGCAGGGCGTTCCCAATAAGATTCTGCGCATCGAATACCACGACGGCGCTAAGGCCGAGCCGATCGAACTGCCCGCCCAGGAGCCCTCGGGCACGGTCAGTGCCGCCCGTGCCGATATGCCGGGTGTCTTGATCGGCACGCGTTCGTGGATCCGCGCCGGACATCTGTATGCGTATGATCCCCAGACGCGTGCCCTGACCGACACGCAACTGCTCCCTCAAGGGAAGTTCGACACACCCGATTCGCTGGTTTCGACCGAGGTGATGGTCCCCAGCCACGACGGGGTTCAGGTTCCGCTTTCGATCATTCATCGCAAGGACATCCCTCGCGACGGCTCCAGCCCGACGCTTCTGTCGGGCTACGGGGCGTATGGATTCACGGCCGCGATGCGCTTCGATCCCACGAACCTGGCCTGGCTGGAACGCGGAGGCATCCTGGCCGTGGCGCATGTCCGAGGGGGCGGGGCGATGGGCAAGCAGTGGCATCATGCGGGGCGGAAGCTGACCAAGCCCAACACCTGGAAGGACTTCATCGCCTGTGCCGAGTATCTGATCCAAGCCCGCTATACCTCGCCGGCGAAGCTGGCCGGCAAAGGGGGGAGCGCCGGCGGCATCCTCATCGGTCGCGCCATCACCGAGCGTCCCGACCTGTTCGCGGCGGCCAACATCTCGGTCGGCTGCACCGACATGCTTCGCTTCGAGACCACCACGAACGGTCCGCCGAACATTCCCGAGTTCGGAACCGTGACCCGCGAAGACGAGTTCCGCGGACTGCTGGCCATGAGCACGCTGCACCATATCCAAGACGGGGTGAAGTACCCGGCCGTGCTGTTCACGCACGGCATCAACGACCCGCGGGTCGAGCCCTGGATGTCTGCCAAGTCGACGGCCCGCTTCCAAGCGGCCACGGCCAGCGGCAAGCCGGTGCTGTTTCGTGTCGAATACCACGCCGGGCATGGCATGGGTTCCACGCGGAAGCAGCGTCACGAAGAGCAGGCCGATCTGTGGTCGTTCTTGCTCTGGCAATTCGGCGAGGCTGACATCCAGCCGAATCGCTGATCGCGAGGATCAGCGCCCTCGAATCATACCATTCAGAAATGGGTTGGGATCACAACGGTCAGGCTCGCCAGGCGAGCAGCCTCCGTCTCGGTCGCATTCTTTATTCCTTCGAACCTCCTTCCCTTTGGCAGATGTCTGCCGGGCTGGTCGGCGCTGCCTTGGGGTGGGGACTGTTTTCGGTATGGGGCGACTTTCTCAAGAAGGTCACCCTGACGATTGCCGGCCTGGGGGCGGCGGCGTTCTGCATCGGCCTTTGGCGCTACAGCGAGCAGGTCGAGTTTGGCCAGCGCGGCATCCGTCGGCGAAAGTGGGGAGGGGCGACGGAGCTGCTCTACGACGAAATCGCCGGGGTCACTCACCTGAAGAGCGAGAGCGTCGACCGTTACTCGCAACTCCGCGTGGAAGGGGGCGAGATCGGCAAGCCGGCCATTCAGTTCTATCGCTTCGAGGACGCCAGTTTCCCGGAAGCGGAACGGCTGATGGTTGCCGCCGTGGCCAGCGCGGTTCAGAAGCGGCTGGTGCGCGGCGAACCGCTCGGCTGGCTTCCCGGCGTCCGATTTCGCCGCGAAGGGCTGGAGCTGAGCCCGACATCTGCGGCGAACTCTGCCCCCGCCCGCGTGATTCCCTATCATGAGATCGGCAAATGGGCGGCTGGCGAAGCGGGTGCCTTGACACTTCAGAGCAAGTCGGGCGAGGCCCTCCTCACCACGTCGCTCGACGGTCGCAACTTCGTTCTGGGCTACGAGCTGTTGGGCCGACTGACCGCAGGGGAGAAGTAGCTTGGTGTCGCAGCAAGGAACCGCCGCCAGTCGCGCGATGGCCGACAGCCATGGCTCCGCTTCGAACCGCTCCGTGGGCTGTGTCGTGCTGGCGCTGTTTGCCATCCTGCTGTGGTTCGCGTGGGTGATGCTCTCGTCGACCTTGGTGGTTCCACGCGAACGGCAGATGGACTCGCTCACCTGGCGCGAGGTGCCGTGTCTGATCCAAACACTGCGCGTCCAGCAGCACAGGCTCCGGTCGAAGAGGGGTACGAGCTCCACCACCGCATTCTCGCCGCAAGTCGAGTTCGAATATGAGATCGACGGTCAGGCTTACACCAGCGATCGGTTCTGGCTGGGGGGCACGCTCTTCACCACGCGCGAAGAAGTGGCCGTGATGATCGCTCCTTTCCAGGCCGGCGCGCCGACCGTGTGTTACGTGAATCCCAAGGATCCGAAGGATGCCATCCTTTCGCGAGAGCTCTACGACAAAGACTCGCTGGGTTGGACCTGGCTCGTTCTGTTTGGACTGGTGGGGGCGATCGGATGCGCGGTCGCGATGTGGTTTGTCTTCTTTCCTTGCGGCTTGCGGCAGACGGGCGGCGGCTGGGTCCCCGCTTCGCGGACGGAAGTGCTGTGGGCGTGGGTCGCGGCACTGGCCTGGAATGGACTGTTCACCACGCTCTTTGTGCGGGCCTGCCTTCGCGGTCTCCCGTGGTCGAACCTGATCGATCTGTTCGGCTACCCGTTTCTCGGGCTGCTGATGGCCGTCGGGGCGAGCCTCAAGACGTGGCAACACCGACAAGCCCCGGCCGCTGTCGTGAAACCTGTTCTCCTTCCGCAAACGAACCCGGGCCCCCGTCGCCGTCGCCGTCGCGGGTCTCGATCTTAAGGCGCAGGCACTACTTCGCTGGCCCTGCTTCCACCTTCGCTTTGGCCTTGGCCTTCGCGGCCTCGGCGTCGGGCGAAATCGTCAGGGCAAAGTCTCGGTCGCCCCCCTTCTTTTCGCCAAAGGCGAGCTTGAACCAGTCCTTCCATTTTGGGCCGGCCTTCTTCTCGTTCAGGCAGTAGACCAGGTGCACATTGCCCTTGGCGAAGAGCTTCGGATCAAGTCGCAGCACGTTCTTCGGCAGGCTTTCGGCGTCCAGGTGATCTCCGCCGATCTCGCCCGGCACGAGCAGAAACCAGGCTTCGACTTGCTTGCCAAACGAACCTTTGACCGGGTCGGTCACTTCATAGACGACCCGTTTGCAATGCACGCCCAACGTCCCGGGCAAAATGCCTGGCTCCAGGTCCGCCGAGACGACCTTGCCTTCAAAGATCAGGCTGGCGTCTTCCAGCGCCGTCGCCTGCTTCTCGGGAGCAAAGCGTGGCAACGGCTTCTCTTCGGCGGCGTCGCTACGAAGCAAGTTCGTCCCAAGAAGCAGGAGCAACAGGCCGGGGAACCATCGCATCGAGAGATCCTTGTAGAGGACGGAGCGGTTCAAAGGTGTGCGTTGCCGGCTTAGACGCGTTGGCCCCTTGGAAAGTTCCCTGTCGGTGCGGGGCCACTCCAGCCCCCCGCTTGATCGGTTCGATCGAACCTGTTGATCCTTGGGCAGGGCCGGAGCGTTGGCACAGAAACGCCCTGGCGAATCAGTCTCGCACGGGGGGGCGTTCACCTCCCATCATCAACACTGCTCGACGGTATTTTCTCGGGACCATTCATCGTTGCGCGATGCATGCGTCGGCGGTACCGTCCGCGGTTAAGGATACGTCTATGAGCTATACCACCGACTTTGACGGTGCGCTGCGCAGCATCCGACAGGAAATCGAAGGCAAAGGGGCATCCAAGCTCAAAGGCGAAACCGGTCATACGTTCCAGGAATGGCGCAGCTACATCCATGCCTTCTTTGCGGCGATGTGGCCTCCGTCCGAGACCTTCGGCGATCCGCGCTACAACGTGGTGCAGGACTACGTGATTGCCTCGGCCGTCCTCGAATGGGCGGCGATCAACATCGGTGACGCGATGGATCTGGGAAAGCACAAAGATGTTGGCCCCCAGTTCGACAAGCCCGCGGGCAAGGGGGCTTCGATCGGCCCCTTCCAGGGCTACGCGGCTCAGAGCTACAAAGCCCTGCGCGACAACGCGGCGCTGCGGACGATGATCAAGAAGATGGGCATCTTCCCCCCGTCCGCCCGATCCGCGCTCGACACGGTGGCGATCCGCGCCGAGAGCCGCGTCGGCACGCCCAATGACGGCATCTACGGGCACGGGCGCGTTCCCGGTTCGAGCGGTTCGCGAGCCCAGACCGACGACCTGGACAAGAAGCTGCGCACCGCACTGAGCAGCTACGACACGTTGAAAGATCCCTTCGTGAGCCTGATCGGCAAGCTGCAACTCTCGGTGGACTACGCCGAAGCGACCATGATGAACCACGACATGGGGAGCATGACGCAGATCTCGCACATGTGGCGACTGCCCGACCCCGTGCTGCGCTACGTGCTGCTTGCGTACGAAGTCAGCGGCGGCGACGAAGACTGGCTGTCGAAGGTCGCCAACATCATCTGGAAAGCGGACGAGGCGGCCGGCATGAGCAAGACTCCGTCGAATCCGGGCGCGGTCCTGAACTTCGAGTGGAGAAATGGGAGTCGGGTGGGTTATGTCTACAACATGCTGGGCATGGACTGGCACCATCATTGCACGTATGGGCAGTTGGTGAACATCTGGTAGCGACGGTTACTTCACCACTTCGTTCCCCGCGTCCTTCCAGCCGGTGAAACCGCCGTCCATGGAGAGGACGTTCTTGTAGCCCATCTTCTGCAAAGCACTGGCGGCGAGCGCGGATCGGAAGCCGCCGCCGCAGTACAGCACGATGGCGTCGTCGATGTTCGGGACCACTTTCTCGATGTCCCGTTCGATGATTCCCTTGCCCAGATGAATGGCCCCCGGCAGATGCCCGGCCGACCATTCGTGGTCCTCGCGGACGTCGATCAGATGGAATGTTTCCTTGGCCGCGAGCTTCTCGCGGACTCCGGTCACGGTCGTCTCGCAAACCGTCTGTTTGGCGTCGTTCACGATCTGCAGGAAACGGGGGGCATGTGCCTTGGCCATGGGCAGTCCTGGGGAAAGAGCGGGGGCAGGCGTCGGCGATCACAGACATTCCGTCCTGGTTCGCAAAGCGACGCAAGTAAGGATATCATTCAAAAACGAGGGATGTATCGCAAGGTTTCCGGGGCTGGGATCTGCGATGATGGGTGTCGTCGGGCGAAAGGGTCGCCAAATGGGCGGCGCCAGCGGCTTTTTCTTGACGCTGGATTTCGCGTAGTTAGATTGAAACTGGGTGAACCCGCCCCCCCTGGCGCGGGATCAGGCCGACTTGCGCGGCCTTTCATCCTTCCCTGAGCAGTTGAAATCCTCTTTCCGGAGGTTGGGCCGTGAGTCAACGCACCGTCGCCGTCATCGTTCTTGCCCTCGTTTTCGGCATGCTGGCCGCATTTGCCGTGTATCAGGTCGCCACCCGGGCACCGGCAAAGACCTCGATTGAAGAAGAAGAGGTCTACATCGCCAAGGAGACCATGATCCCCGGCACGATGGTCGACATGGCCAATGTCACCAAGAAGAAATTTGCCAAGGACCGTCTCCCCTTGAACGCCATCAAGGACGAGAAGGATCTGAAAGACCGCATGGTCAAGAGCGAGATCCTGCAAGGCGAGCCGATCAACGAGCTCCGCCTGGCCAAGAACAACGAGCGCGGCTTGACCCCCATGTTCGAGCCGGGTGAGCGGGCATATTCCTGCACGGTGGTCGATAGCGCCAGCTTGGGCTCGGGCTTCATCCTGCCCCAGAGCTTTGTCGACGTGCTGGTGACCTTGAAGGCCGGCCGTGGCAACGACGATCCCGAGACTCGCGACTCCGTCACCAACATGCTGCTGCAGCGTGTCCAGGTGCTGGCCATCGGAACCATCATTGCCCCTCCCAAGGACAGCAAGATCGACGACAAGGGTGGCGGCAAGTTGCGTACGGTCACGCTTCGCGTCAAACCGGACCAGGCCGCGTTGCTCCAGCATGCCAGCACCATGGGCGTGCTGCATCTGATCCTGCGTCATCCGAAGGACGAGTTGACCGATATGGTCAAGCCCGTGGGGGATCGCATGGTTCGCCTGCCGGGCTCCGAGGCCATTGCCGAAGTCGGCAAGCCCGAGGTCGATCCGGGGGATCAGATCAACCGCGAGAAACTGCTGGACGCCAAGGTGGCTGCCATGGAGAAGTCGTTGATGGATCGCTTTCAGGAGAAGTTCGGCAAGGGAGCCAAGATGAGCGGGCCTGATGGCGAAGCGGTCCAAGCCACCCCGGTGCGCGTGATCAAGGGAACGCTGACCGATTGGATCGGCGTGTCGTTCGAGAAGCCCGTCGCCCCAGGCGCCGCGCCGGCCGTTCCTCAGGAAGGTGCCGATGGCCGCAAGGCGATCGCAGATGGCGACGTCGCGGAAGTCAAAGCCACTCCGGTGCGCGTGATCAAGGGGACGTTGACCGACTGGATCGGCGTGACATTTGAGAAGCCGACGGCGAAAACGCCCGCTCCGCGGTAGGTTGCGTGCTGCCGCGCAAAGTCAGTCTTTTTGTGGTGCAGGCGTCCCGCCTGCCTGCCCCGCGAGCGTGCGTTGCCCGCGGACTTCCCCCAAGGGGATACGTAGCACAGCCCGGGGTTGGCCCGCGTAGCGCGGCCTACCCTGGGTAGCTTCCCGCCGATTTCCCTCTCCCCATTGCAACCGCTGCGGCAAAGCCGCAGCGGTCGCAATGAGTGCCGCGCAGCGTGGAAACAGAACCCGTGCTAAAGCACGGGCCTATTACGGCTTCGCCGAAGAAGCCCCATGAATGGGGCTCAATGCAGGCGGGTCGTGGGCATCAGCGCACGATGCGATGAGCGGCCTTCGCGGCGCGCACCGATTACGCGTCCTTCGATTCTGAGTCGAACGAACTCAGCCGGCGGGCGGGGAACGAGAAGAATCGGGCCCCTCGCGGCGGCGTTTCTTGTCGCGCCGGCGCGATTTGCGAGAAGACTTGCCCCCCTGCGTGGGATGTAACTTTTCGGGTTGAGGCGCAAGAAGCGGATTGGCAAAGGGTTGGGCCTTCGCCATTTTCTCCTGGATGGGGAGCACCTCGGGCACGTTGCGGATCGTCCCTTCGCTCAGGGCGGCGATCATCGGATGAACGGGCTTGGGAGCGAACAGCTCGGCGAGCTTTTCGCTGGGAATGCGGCGCGTGGCCGGCAGGTCCTGCGGCGTGAGGCCCGACGAGGCATGTAACTTTTCGGGTTGAGGCATCCCGTGAAACTTTGCGGGTTGAAGCTTCCCATGTAACTTTTCGGGTTGAAGCCCCTCACTGAAACTTTGCGAGTTGGTGGACGCGAACGGAGCTTCCGCCCCCCTCCCCAGCCCTCCCCACGAGGGGGAGGGAGCAGGAAGAGAAGCGTGTAACTTTGCGGGTTGATGCGCGCCGTGTAACTTTGCGGGTTGAGCGCCGGTTTGCAGGTCGACGCCGAACTCCTTGAAGACGGACAGCATCTGCTGGGTCGATACGTCGGGGGCTGCGGGGGCGTCGATCGGCGGCACGAGTTCGTCGAGCTGGCATTGCGCCTCGCAGATGGCGATCATGGCTTCAAAACGGTTGGCTTCCGGGTAGGCCCGTCCGCAGTCGGCCATCGCCTTGCGGGCCAGGCCGGCTGCCTCGGCGGCGCGGGCCAGAGCCGCCATCGCTTCTTCCTGCGGAGTCAGCGGGCGATCGGGGACGGGCGGAGTGGCGGGGGGTGGCGCGGCTTGGGCGTCGGCCTTGGCCTTCTTGCGGGCGATCTGTTTGTCTTCGCGCGCGAGTGTCCGGCGCTCGGCCTCGTCCTTCATGTACTGCTGGAAGGCATCGATGCTCGTGACGTGCGGCTTGACCTTGGCGATCATCTGCCGGCTGACGCGACAGGCTTTGGCAATCTCGACGTCGGTGGCGCCCGCAAACTCGGGCTCGCTGAGAAAGGCGGCGATTTCGAACCATTTGTCTTCGCGCGTCCGCGGGACGCCGTGCCGGGCGTTTGCCCCGCAGGCATAACGGGTTGCCTCGCGAACGTCCCCCTCGAAGAGTTCCACCATGATGTCGGCATGACCGGCCGCCCGAGCCCCGTAGTAGCGGTGGAAGCCATCGGCCAGAAAATGGCGACCATCGGGGGATTTGAAGACATCGACGGGAGGAAGGGTGTCCCCTTTCTGGTAGGAGTCCGCGTACTGGCGGATCGTCCGCTGGCGAATGCGGGTGCGCGGGTGGACCGCCGGGTCGGCGATCAGTTGGTCGAGCGGCAGCGTGGCCTGCATGGTTTGGTTCCCTGATATTTCCTGCTCCAAATGCAGTGTACCATAAATATCAGGCTGATGTAAAGCATTTTGTTAGATTGATGTAAATTATTTGATGTCAAGTAGTTCGAGTCTGTTGTATTTGCGGTGAGAATGGGTGGCAGCGAGCGGGATTTCGGTGCAATGAAAAAGGGGACAGGGGAGAGTGTGGGCGTCTCGATTGCGCACCAAGGGCAGGAACGAACGGGAATCGTCCGATCTAGTGTCCTGAGTCGTAAGTTCGCATAGGAATCCTTCACTAGCCCGACGCGCCAGCGAGGGGAAGCCGCCGACTGACAATGTGGCGAATGACGACTGAGCGGCAAGGCGCTAGCCGCCGGTGGCAGGAGAGCAGGGCCACCGGCGGCTAGCGCCTTGCCGCTCAGGTCAAATGTGCAACTTCAAAACGCGCCAGCGAGGGGAACCCTTCTTGAGGCAGGCCTCGCAAACGGGCTGAACTCGAGATAAAGGTCGAACAGGGTTCCCCTCGCTGGCGCGCTGGCGCGTCGGGCTAGTGAAGGATTACGATGCGAACCTACGACTCAGGACGCTCGCCTTTCAACCTCCTTCACCCACGAGGCGAGCTCGTGTGGGTCGTCGGGATACGCACTGGAATAGACGCACTACGACGTCCTTCCACCCAGAATCCAGACGCTCACCCCCGGGGCGAGGCCGTCGTTGTGACCTGGGGGCGACGGACGGAGCTGCGAGCTTCGGAAACGGACGTGTATCGCCTTGGTGGGCATAGCCCACCTGATGGCTACGAAGGCTTTCGCCTGTGCCACCTAACGCCGCAGAAGGCGTTCCGACAATAGGCGAAGGACTACTGCGAGAGCGGATTGACCCGCTCTTTCCAGGGGAAGTTTTTGTCGACGAGCCGCAGCTTCAAGAACTTCTGCATGCGGGTTTCCATGCCCAGGTTCTTGACCGTCAGCATCTTGGTCCCTTGCAGGCTCGTCTGGTACTTGTCCAGGAACAGGTCCTGCAGCTTCACCTGCTCGGCAGGTTCTTTGAACTCGGTCTGCCGCTGGCCCGCCAGGAGCTGGTGGATCCGCTTCGAGGCGCTTAGCGCCTCGGCGTCCTTCTCGCCCACCACGATCTGCGTCGAAATGATCTTCAGCAGCGCAGGGGCGTTGATCGATTGGTTGATCGTGATGCCTTTGAAATTCCACTCAGGCGAAATCAGGATCAGGGCTTTCACGTCCTGACCCTGCTTGCCACCCGGGAGTACGGGCCAGGCCCAGTCGCGCGCGGCCCAGTTCACGGCCACCACGGCCCCCATCTCGGCGCCGATCACGCACATTTTTTCGATGTTCACCCGGCCGGCGTTGTTTTCGCTCAACAGCCAGGTCTTGACCGTCTCCATGTCGTCTTCGTACATCCGCACGTACTGCTTGGGGGGCATCTTGCGGTAGTCCAGCAACTGCGTCTGCCCCACAACGGTGGTGCTTTCGCCATGCCCGCGCAGGTCGAGGGCGAGCACGCCATGTCCCTGCTTCTGCAGCAATTCGGGGATCTCGCGCCAGTCGCCCCGGTTCCCACCCCACATGTGCAGCAACACGATCGGCACGGTGTCCTTGCCCGCCAGGCCCGGGTAGTAGGTCCCCTTCAGAACGACCCCGTCCTGGGTGGTGAAGTCCACGATTTTGGGCTTGGGGATTTCGTCTTCGGCCTTGTTCTGGGCTTGCACCGGGGATGCGACGGCCAGGCAGGCCAGCAATCCAAACACAAGGAAGCCAAAAGCATTGCGGGGGTTTCGGGAGAACATGACCTGGGATCCCCGGGTGGGCAAAGGAGAAGGCACTAAAACCATGATAGTCGGCACAATCCGGCGGTCAAACTTTAAGGGGACCGTGGGGGCTCGGTCCGCGAGTATTCACGTTTATTGGGCGGAAGGTCAATAGGAATTGGGGGGAGGGGGGGAGGGGGGAAGGATCGAGGATTGAGGATTGAGGATTGAGAGGCGAGAGGCGAGAGGCGAGAGGCGAGAGGCGAGAGGCGAGAGGCGAGAGGCGAGAGGCGAGCAATCGAGATGGAAACCGAAAAAGGACTAGCTCCCTCAATCCTCGATCCTCGATCCTCGATCCTCGATCCTTCCTCCCTTCCCCTTACTCCCTACCCTTCACTCAAATTCCATTGGCCCCGTCGTCGGCGGCAGTTCGATCGGCTCTACGGGCTTTACGCCGGGGCGCTTCATGAAGTTCTCGAGATTGATGCCCCCCTGCTGGCTCTCTTCTTCGACCAGACGCAGGCGAGCTTCCATGCGGTCCAGCCGCGAAAGAAGGGCCGGCACGTTCAGTTGTTCCCGCTGCGGAGGTTTGGGGCGGGGGACCGTGGGGTAGCCCAACTGCCGTTCCAGGGCCGAGAACAGAAAGAGTGGGTCTTTGCGGCGATGGGCCAGCGCGATCTTTCCTTCTTTCTCGGCGAACAAGACCGGTCCCTTCGGTCCTTCTCCCTCTTCGTCCAGCCCTTCGTTGCGGCGCTGGTTGCGATAGTGCTCGCTGCGGTAATAGACCATGTCGGCAAAATCGACGATCCCCAGTTTGCGGCGTACTTCCAGGATCCACTCTCGCCAGGGCTCGTCGAAGATCGGATCGGCCGCCACGGCATCCAGACTGCGGTCGTAGCCCAGGCGATTGCGGCAGATGGTCTCGAACTGGTACATGAAGACCCCCGTCGGCGTGGCCCCCTGCGAGCGATAGGTCGCCTCGCGTTCCAGCACGGCCAGGGCGATGGGGAAGTCGAATCGCAGCTTGTCGTTCTCCGTGGCCTGCACAATGTAGGTCTGAAACGGCGCAAAATAGTGTGGAATTTTTGCCATGGCCGGGCCCAGCACTCCGTGCAGCTTGATCTCGCTGGCCAGAAAATCCAGCGCCATCGGGAGCCGCGTGGTGGCCAGGACCTCGTCGCGCATCGAGATCAGCAGGTCCTGGGTCGAGACGTTCTGCGCCGATCGCTCGCGCAACGTACGAAAGAAATAGGCCTGCTCGATGTACTCTTCGCGGGGGAGCATACGATGGGTCTCGCTGGTTGATCTCGATGCATTCTATCCTAACAAAGCCACGGCGTTCGCGCGTTGAACTCTCCTTGGACCGGGGCCACTTCTTGACCGCCCTCTTCGCGTGTGCCACGTTGACGCGGCGGTAGCGGTCGAGCGATCCGCACCACGCCACACTCCTCGAAGGACCCCCTCCCATGAAGCGATTTGTTGCCGCCGCCCTGCTCTGCACTCTGGCAGGCACGTTTGCCTCGGCCGCCGACGGCCTGAAGCCAGGCGACCACGTGGCCGTGATTGGCGACTCCATCACCGAACAGAAGCAGTACTCGGTCTTTATCGAGGACTACCTGCTGATGTGCCAACCGGCTACGGGCCTGCGGGCCACGCAGTTCGGCTGGGGCGGCGAGACCGCTGGCGGCTTCAATAATCGGGTCGAGAACGACACCCTGCGGTTCAAGCCAACGGTGGCCACCACCTGCTACGGCATGAACGACGGCGGCTATTCCCCCTCGAATCCCGGCAAGCTGAAAGGCTACTACGAAGCTCAGAAGTCGGTGGTGAAGAAATTGAAGGAAGGGGGAGTCCGCTTCATCGTGGTCGGCTCGCCCGGCTGCGTCGATACCGACTTCTTCCGCCGGGATCCGAATGACCCCAAAAAGGCCAAAGATGCCTCGACGATGTACAACGCGACTCTGGCCGACCTGCGCGATCAGGCCAAGAAGGTCGCCGAAGAAGAAGGCGTGGCCTTTGCCAATGTCTTTGACGCCATGCACTCGGCCATGGGCAAGGCCAAGGAGAAGCTCGGTCCCGGCTATCATCTGTGCGGCGGCGACGGCTTTCACCCCGATGCCAACGGCCACCTGGCGATGGCTTATGCCTTTCTGAAGGGGCTGGGCTGCACCGGCGAGATCGGCACGATCACCGTCGACCTGCAGGCCGGTTCGGCCACGGCCACCGAGGGACACAAGGTGCTTTCCTCGAAGGACGGCGTCGTGGACCTGGAGAGCACCCGCTATCCGTTCTGCTTCTACGGAGATCCCAAGAGCACCGGCGCTACGCGCGGCGTGATTGAGTTTCTGCCTTTCAACGAAGAGCTGAATCGCTATCTGCTGGTCGTGAAGGGGGCCAAGGGGGATAAGGTAAAGGTCACCTGGGGCACGGTCGCCAAGGAGTTCACGCCCGAACAGCTGGGCAAGGGGATCAACCTGGCCGCCGAGTTCTTGGACAATCCGTTCAGCGAGCCCTTCAAGGCGGTCGAAGCCAAGGTCCGCGCTCAGCAAGGTTTCGAGACCCCGCTGGTGAAGGACATGATCAACAAGCTGCCGACCTACAAGAAGTTTGCGCCGGAAGAGTCGGAAGCGATCGATCGGATCGCGACCAAGCTCATCGCCAGGGACAAAGAACTGTTCGATGCGGCCAGTGCCGCGGTGGCGCCGGTAAAGCACACGCTGAAGATCGAAGCGGCCAAGTAGACGAAGCGCTCCCCTCTCGAATCCGCCCCTCCCCACGGGGAGAGGGCGGATAATGAGGATAAGGTTACTAGCAGGGCCGGCAGGCGGGACGCCTGCACCACAAGATGCACTACTCCCCCCGGCTGCGCGGTATATACTTCATCAAGTAACCGCTTCGACACCTCCACGCATGCCCACGGACTGCGATGCCTGCACTCCAACTCAGCCCGGCTCCCAGCTTCGAGTTGAAGCCCTATAAATCGCTCGACAACGAGACGCTGCGCGATCGCATCCAGAAGGTCCGCGATGCGATGGGCTCGTCGCTGCTGATCCTGGGGCATCACTACCAGCAGGACGAAGTGATCGCCCTCAGCGATCTGCGCGGCGACAGCTATCAACTGAGCCAGATGGCGGCTCAAAGCCGCGACTGCCGGGCGATCGCTTTTTGCGGTGTCCACTTCATGGCCGAAACGGCCGACATTCTGGCCAACACGCCCGACCGGCTGGCCGAACGGGCGGGCGAGCGCGTCCCGGTGATCCTGCCCGACATGGCCGCCGGCTGCTCGATGGCCGACATGGCCGCCCGCGAACAAGTGGAAGGCTGCTGGGAAGAACTGGGCGAGGTGCTCGACACGAACGACATCACGCCGGTCACGTACATCAACTCGGCGGCGTCGCTCAAGTCGTTCTGCGGCCGACATGGCGGGATCGTCTGCACCTCGAGCAACGCCCGGGCGGTGCTGGACTGGGCCTTCGCCCGCACCAAGCGGGTGCTGTTCTTCCCCGATCAGCACCTGGGCCGTAACACAGCCAAAGCGATGGGCGTGCCGCTGTCGGAAATGCCGGTCTGGGATCCGGGGCAGGAACTTGGCGGCAATACCGAAGAGGCCCTGAAGAACTCGCGCGTGCTGCTGTGGAAGGGGCACTGCAGCGTCCACCAGATGTTCCGCACCGAGCACATCGATCAACTCCGGGCCAAGCACCCGGGCATCAAAGTCCTGGTCCATCCCGAGTGCACGATGGAAGTCGTGGACATGGCCGACGTGAAGGGCTCGACCGGCAAGATCATTCGCGAGGTCGAGCAGTCCCCGGCCGGAACCAAGTGGGCCATCGGCACCGAGCTGCACCTGGTCAACCGCCTGAAGCAGGAACACCCCGAGCAGGAGATCCACTTCCTGTCGCCGGTGGTCTGCATGTGCGCCACGATGTACCGCATCGACCTGGCCCATCTCTGCTGGAGTCTGGAAAACCTGCAAGCGGGCACGCCGGTGAACGTGATCGAAGTCGACGCCGAAACCAGCCGTTGGTCGCTGGTCGCGCTGCAGCGGATGCTGGACGTGAAGTAGTTCCGCCTTGCGAGCTTCGAGCGGCAAACTCAGGGCACCTGCGCCGTGCGAGAACTCTTCCGAACGCTCCCCCTGATGTGCGCGGTGTTGCTGGTCCCGATCCTGCCGTTTCTTCTTTTCGGCGGACAACTCGACACCTGGCTCCGCGGCATGAGCGAAGATCCGCCCAGCCAGGCCGCCACGGCGGCGATTGTTGTCGGACTCCTTTCGACCGACATCCTGCTGCCGATCCCTTCCAGCGTCATCAGCACGATGGCCGGCTGGCAGCTTGGCTGGTGGCGCGGCACGCTGGCCACCTGGACCGGCATGAGCCTGGGAGCGGTGTTGGGTTTTGCCCTCGCGCGGCGCTGGGGCCGGCCGTTGGCCCTGTGGTTCTCGAAGGCCGAGGATCTGGAGCGGATGCAGCAGACCAGCGAGCGCTACGGGCCCTTCGTGCTGGTCCTGGCCCGGGCGGTGCCGGTCTTCGCCGAAGCCAGCGTGCTGCTGATGGGGATCCACAAGCTATCCTGGCGGCGTTTCTTGCCTGCCGTGCTGGCCAGCAACCTGGGGATCGCGTTGGCCTACTCGGCCTTCGGCGACTACGCGCAGCAGCACCAGTGGCTGCCGCTGGCCCTGGGGATTTCGATCGCAGTGCCAGTGCTTGTGGCCGCGCTTGCGCAGCGATGGCTGCCGCAGCGTACAAAGGAATCGCCCGCAGCAGCGGACAGGGAAGATTGAATAGTCGGTGCGAGTCAGTTTGAATGAACAGTGAACGCGCGGGTCTGTAGTTCGCCCGTGCCTGTATTTGGACTGTGCCAACAAAGCCCTCAACTCTCTTCCTGCTCCTTCCCACATGTGGGGAGGGCTGGGGAGGGGGGGCTGCCCATCGTTCAATGCTGGTCGCGGCTTCTTTTTGAACAGGAGGAAACGGAGGCAACAGAGAAATCCCCTCGAAGGCCAAACGCCAGACGGCCAAGTTCTCCGCAGGCTCAAGCGGTAACCTTGCCGCCATTCTGTCTGGGCGACTGGGAGGTTGAAATTCGTGTGTCAGACCCGTTCCAGAGGCCAGATCTTGGGTTGAGGCAGGTTGCATGTCACAAATAGAGAATGAAGAAGAAGCCATTGCCCGCGCTACCGAGTTTCTCAAAATGAAGGGCGTTCGATTCGCAACGTGCATTGGTGCCGCGAAGGTACCAGGAGAACAGAATGAGCTCTGGAGGTCGGACATCGAAGGAAACACCCAGGAGGGCAATGAAATCTGGCAAGTCAACTTCCAAAGTGCAATACTTCAGCCGGATACGGCGGATTCAAATAACTCTTTTTCGGTTTTCATCGATTGCGTCACTAAAGCATGTGGTATGTACAGGTCCATGTAGAGATTGGGAGTTTCCGCGCAAGGTCGAAGGCACTCTAGAGTAGGCACGCTAGACACCCGAGTTCCGGGCCACTTTTGCACGGTAAATTCTTTGCTGCCAGCCGAGTAGTGCGACGTGGGTGTCTAGGGTTTGTCCTCCAAAATGAACCAGGGCCAAAGGCAATTAGGAATGAACGTCTTGCCTAAATTGGACCAAGTATTCGGAAAGTTTAGTAGATTGGTATTGGCAGAAAGAGCAATTGATGTGCGATTCTGGGAAAATCCAGAATCGTCGATTGGGGTCACTGGGACAGTTGGTATGTCCAGACGCCATCAGGTTGTGCCTGAAGGACAGGCATGTCCGTCAAAGGAGCCGAGAATTGAGTTATTCTCGTACTCGTACCCCGAAAATGCAGAGGCGTTTGCTCGCGTTCTACTTGACCTTTCCAGGTACGCCTTTACAGGAAATAGGTGCTTATTTTGGTGGCAAACCATTCCCCTCGGACGCGAGCTTGTCTTAAATTCAAGTCTGGTTGCGGTTATGCTTACGTTTCCACCGTATTCCGCTGACGAGGTTACATTTGTCGTAGATAAACGGAGGATTGACTTGGTGTGGGCGATTCCTATCTATGAATCGGAGCTTGACTATTGTGAGTTGAACGGTATCGATGCGTTCGAGGCTCTCTTGGAGTCAAACGACGTTGACATAGCGGATATGTCGCGGCGATCCGTTGTAGGGTTTTAGATGAGTCGCGGCACCTGCGAATCACAGGCACTGCGGCGAATGCCCGGCGACCTCGCGATAAAAACGCTCCAGCTCCCGAGCGAGCCTTGTCGAGTCGCACACGCTCGCCCGCGAGAGCCGATCGCGCATCCCGTCCCGCAGCGCCGACAGTCGCTCCGGCGCGCGCGGATCCTGAAGCAGCCGAACCACGTGCTCCAAGTGCTCCGACTCGCTAGGCGCCACGAACTCGTCCAGGCCGGCGAAGTGCATCAGCGAGGCGCTGATCCGCGCTGCCCAGCGATCCCCTCGGAAACAGGCAACCGGAACTCCCTGTGCGAGCGATTCCATGGTGGTCGAGCCGCCATTGTAGGGAAACGTGTCCAAGGTCAGATCGATGCGGTCGTATGTCGCCAAGAACTCGTGGTGCGGGGCCGGTCCGAGCAGTTCCACCCGCTCCATCGGCAGTCCAGCATCCTGCATCCGCATGCGGATGTACTCGCGGTTGTTCGGACGGTCGAGCAGTCGGTTGCGGAACAGCAGCCGGCAGGTCGGCAGGCGGCGGAGCATCTCCGCCCACAGGGTCAGCGCTTCGCGAGTGATCTTGTATTGCGGTGCCAGGCAGCCCAATGTGAAGTGTCCCACCTCGCTGAAAGGCGCCGGCTTGACCTCGGGCGTCGGATACAGACGGTCGAAAGTGAGATAGCTGCACGAAAGTGCGTGGACTTTTTCGCTGAACAGCGGCGCTTCGTGCGGTTGATAAACGATCGGATCCCCCACCAGGTAGTCGAAGGCCGGCAGTCCGCTGGTCGCGTACATGTTGAACCAGGCGACGTTGACCCGCGCAAGCGGCGCCAGCCAGATCCCCAGCCGCGACGTATAGCTGTAGCCGTTCAGGTCGACGACTACGTCCAGCCCGCGCCCTCGAATCCAATCGATCAACTCGGGGTTCGTCAAAGCCTGCACGTCGTGCCATTGATCGCGCGGGTCGGGGCGGTATCCCGCGGTCCGCGGATCGCCGGCGGCATCCGAGAAGAACTCGAGCTGAAGGTGTTCGCGATCGTGCTGGTTGACGGCGCCCCAGACCGGCTTCATGTAGTTGGCCATGTCGAAGTGGGCCGAGACGTAGCCGATCCGCAAGGGGCCCTCGCGCGGGGCCGCCGGCACGAACGGAGCGGGCGCGGGCGGACCTGCCGCATGCTGGGCCAGTGCAGCCGCGGCCTCTTTCCGTCGTGCCAGGAGTGCCGCGGGTGAAACGAAGCGATCGCCCGGTGCGTACACGGCCGCCAGCAGGCGAGCCGAAGCGACGCTATTCGAGAGATCGGCCGGGGAGTGCTCACAGGACCGGTCGAGATGCGCGATCGCCGAGTCGATCTCGCCGAACTGAAACAACACCTGCGCCAGCGCGTGATGGCTTTCAGCATCGTCTGGACGGAGCTTCAGCGCGTACTCGAGTTGCGCGCCGGCGGCGGCAAACTCACGAACCGACAGCAGCAGCTTGCCGAGCTCCCTGCGGGTCTCGACATGGTCGGGCTGCTTCTCGAGGAGCTGCTTATACTGTTGAAATAACGCCCCGTCGCTCGTCGAGCCAGCGTTTGTCGCCACCGTAAGGACCTCTTCCGGATTTCATTTCCGTTGTGGGAACCCATGAGCCTAGCCGCAGCCGGATGAGGTGGCTATTCTCGAAGGAACGGGCGTGCAACAAGCCAACGAGTCCGGTTGAGGGCATCGGCGCGCCGCTTTGATCGTATAAGCCCACAATGTTTTGGCGTTTAGCGTCGGAAGTTGCGTTGGACGCGAAACACCAGGACCGACTTCCACTTGCACGGGAGCCGACAAACCGGCTAGCGAAACATTAAATCGCACTCTCCATTGGACGGGGAAGCTCCCCAGTGCGATTGAGTGCCACCCGGCCCGTCGATGCCGGATGATAGCTGCTACCTCTGCTGGCGTTCGCCCGAAGGCACTGTTCCTGTTTTTTCCGTGCTCGCCCTCACTTGGCTTGTCCGGCACCCCCCATTTCTGCTACACGTTCCGCAGTCAGAAACAGCCATCTGCCTGAACTGGGAACACCCATGAAAGATTCACAATATTGGATGTTCTGGACGCATCCGGATGTTCAATCGGATTTGAACGCCGAGGCTGCGCACAAGGCCTGGTACACGAGCGACAAGTTCAATCGCTATCCGTCCAAGTCCAAGGTTCGGGCATCGGTGGCCAGTGTGCTGGAAGGCTGGGCCCCTCCCAGCCCCATCATCCATCCCTCTACGCGGGTCCTGGCGATGGGGAGTTGCTTCGCGGCAAACTTCGTCGAGTGGCTGATCTCGCACGGCTACAACCTTCCCCTTGTGGACAATCCGTACTCCGGGCTTCTCCGGAACGCCTTCGAGAACGTGTCGGTGGTGGCCCAGCAGTTCCGGTGGGCTTTCGGCGAATTCGATCCCCAAACAGCCGTGTGGTACGACAAGAGCAAGAAGCTGGTCGAGCCGACC
>Ga0335394_10000634_pt1 | contig 37961 bp, 27 predicted proteins | sample MAT03_FD_205741 | JGI IMG/M metagenome (GOLD analysis project Ga0335394, IMG submission 205741) | Freshwater microbial communities from Lake Fryxell liftoff mats and glacier meltwater in Antarctica - MAT-03 (spades assembly) (version 2) ...
AAACGAAATGGTGAGTGGAAAAAATATTTTGAAAATGGCAAATCGGAATTCCGTGGTAAATATGATCTTGGCAAAAAAACTGGTGACTGGAGTTATTACCATGAAAATGGTCAATTAAAGGAGACGCAAAAGTATTTGGAGGATAAAGGAACGGGAGAATGGAAAACCTATTATGAAAATGGCCAATTAAAAAATACTGAAAGTTACGTTAACGATACTATTACAGGAGAACGGAAAGGTTACCACAAAAATAGACAATTAAGTTTTGTTGCGAACTACATAAGTGGGAGGAATATAGGAGAATTGAAGCAGTATTATGAAAACGGAAAATTGAGCAGCATTCAAAATTTTGAAAACGGTATCAAAAGCGGAGATGCGAAGGAATACTACAAAAACGGTCAGTTAATGAGAAGCGAACATTTTGAAAAAGGAAAACTTTTTGGGGAGACAAAAGTGTACCACGAAAACGGAGAATTAAAGGAAGTAGGGAGTTATGAATATGGGAAACCTGTGGGCGAATGGAAATACTATAACATCCAGGGTAAGCTCATTAAAACTGTCAACAACTTCCGTTAGTTCCCACAAAAGATCTGGCAAATCTCACCATATCGGTTATAGAGGAGGGTTTTTCAGAATACAAAAACTGGGTTTACCACAGAGATCGTAAATTTAAGTTTGAGGCTAATGGAAAAAAAGGTTACTGATCCAATTGAAGCGGCCATCTATAGTAGTTAGTTTAGTTACCACCAGGGAGAGATAAATGGGGATGTATGAGTTTAATAGCGGGCTATAGCTCAAAGACAGAGTTTATAATTAGCTTGCCACGCTGAAACTACCTTTCAGGCAAGTGCTTTAAAGTAACATTTCGCTGCCAGTAAGCTGACCAAAACTGTGCGGTAAATTTTAAAACTCCCAAAACGACTATTTTTATCCCGCTTTATGCAATTTATCCATTGAGATTTATGGTTTATTTGATTGGCTTTGTTTAAAAACTTCCTTTGCAATTTCAAGCGCGTTACCGTCTTTTAATCCGGAGAACATATTAAACATGTCATCTTCCAATGCCAGTTTTTCCTGTTCGTTAACTTGAAACGCCAGGCTTTTCTTACCGGTTATTTCTTTCCAGATCAGTTCGATTGCACCTTTTATTGAACCAGTTGCTGAAATAATCAGATCGAATAAATTATTAAACAGGTATTTAAAAATTAAACAGGGCAATTGTTCAATTATACTTTCTTCGGCATTGTACCCTGTAAGCTGGCTCTTCCAATGCAGATTTACTAAATTAAATTTTTGTTCGCCAAGCATAAAATTAAGTTTTATATCCACTACCATGGTTAAGGCCGAATTTGTGCCGGGGGAAAGCGGAGCCCCTGTTTCAAATTTGTGGTCGAAATAGAGTTCATTGGTTTTTATTATTTCACCATCGGTTATTTTATTGAGTTCGGTAAGCACAAGTATTTTTATTCCAAACGAGGCTTTAATCGTTGCCCCCAGTTCTGTTTTTGACGCATTATACCTGGCAATTGCAGGATTCAGCTCGTCCCTTGATTCGGAAACCCGTTCTGCAAACCTGTCTCTTATCGCTGTGAACATGCCTTTCAATTTACCAAAAGCCAGGAGGTAAAGTCTACCGCTTTCCGTTTGGTTACTTTCCCATACGCTCATAAAGTGCCAGTACAACTTATCTTGGTACTCCTCCACTAAGTCTTCAGTTTGGTTTTTCCCCCCCTCAATTGCTATATTATCTGCTACCATTTTTTTTATTTTTTCGAGCTGATCGCTGAACTCTTTGGCTATCGGCGAGGCTTTCCAGCCTCCACCAATTCTATGCCATCTTTCGGTAATGCGATAGAATTCATTGCCAGTCTCCTCAAAATTTTCTGCCTTTGCTACCCACATGGCGTGGTACTCGAATCTAAAATCGTATTGTGATTGGATATCGTTCTTAACCTTGAATAATGCGTTCGTATTTACATTCGATTCGGATAATTTGGTTTTTACATCACTAATAGTTTTAATATACCGTGCAGCAACCTCGTTATTGATGTGCGTGTTTTCGCTCAATTGTTTTGCCAAAGCCTCGAGGTCACCAATTTGGGCATTTGCTTCTTTTGCAAGATTATTAACTTCCTCAATGGCGGTTTCCTGTGCTGCCTGTAAACGCTTTTTCAACTCAATCAAGGCGTTGTTACGGCGGTCTTCAGGACTCTGCTTTTTTTCTACCGTGATCCTTAATTCCTCGATGCTAAAACTTATGGGTAGTTTCCCCTGAACCTTACTGAGACCCGGAATTTTACGGAATATATTCATGATGTCCAGTTCCATAAGCACTTTGGTTTCGGCACTGAGATAATCGGGGCTTATTGTTCCCTCTAGTGTCATGGCGCTCTTAAAAATATCACTGCCTGTCCAACTGGTACTAAGTAAATAATTTAATTTATTTTCCTTACTGCCGTATTCCACATACCCTGCGCTTCGCAAGCCTAAAAGACTTACGGCGCCATCGAGTTTAAATTCTTCTATTCCCGATGTATCTAACACCAATTCTGCCTTAGGGCCTTTGTGAATGTCAGACGCTGCTGTGACAACCAACATGCCGTTAAGTACCCTGATAGATTTGTCGACCGAACAGGCAAGCGCCAGTTTTTGGCCGACTGCATTTTTAAGTTTTAAGTTAATTGTAGCGCCGCTCCCCAACAGGTTTACCACATCTAAATTAAATAACTGTTCGCTACTGTTGGCTTTTACCGTAAGATGCGCGCTGCTTTTAAACGGGCCCACTTCCAGCTCTCCATTGCCCGTGAGTATAAAATTATCCCTAGTAAGCGATATCCCGCCATTGACATTAAGTGCCGGAATAAATGCAAAGTTTCCGCTGATCGTAATTTCTTTATTGGACAGAACCATGACAGCTTTCAATATTTGCTTATTTAAAAACAGTACTTCAATCTGGCTGCTTACGCTCACCTGACTTTGATTGATGAGGGCATTGCCTTCAAATTTTAATTGCAGTACGTTTAAAAATTTCGCGTCTATTTTTAGAAGCGCCTGCGGTTCGGAATTGGCCAGAGAGGCATTAAAGTGAAGCTGGACAAAGAAGAAATCTTTAATTTCAATTTTACCGTCTAAGTGCAGCAGTGAGTTGGCTGGTTTGATCCCATCTATCACCAGTTTGCACGACCCGTTTACCGTTAGCGCAAAAAACCTTAGAGCAGCGTGACCACTCACATCAATTAAATCGTTCGAAAAATTCCCTTCTAGTTTTCCTGAAAACGATACCGGCAACTCGTTTAATTCAGACCCTACCTGAGCTTCCATTAAAAATTTGCCGGGTGCCAGTTCGTAGCGGCCTCTAAATAACTGGATGCCTAAAAGATTTAAACCTGCGTTGCCTTCTACGGCAATATAATTCTGACGGATCACCAATAACCCCTGTAATCGCATTTCGAGTTTTTTGCCGGCTATTTTACCATGCAAAGCATAACAAACCCCAAAGGCCTTCCCGTCCCAGGCCAAACCGCCTTCGACCGAAAATTCAGCCACATCATTTATTTTGAAAGCGCCCCTGACAAAAGCCACCATGCCTTTGTCGGTTTCGGCTAATCCGTATTTGCCAATTGGCGCGGCCGAGGGTAAACGTGCGGGACTTGTGCGTTGCAGGTTGGCAAGCAAATATTTTGTTTCGTTTACGTCGGCGAAAAAATCCGGTTTTTCTTTCGCAATTTCGAGGAGTTCAAGCGGTGTTGATAAAAGCCATTTAAAATCGAACCGGATGCAACCAAGTAAATCAGCATGAATAGTGCCATGGCGCATATCGATAGGAAAAGCTTTTATAAGGTATGCAGGAGAACCTTCCATTACTAAATGCTTGAAACCATTTAATACAATGCCGGTTGTATTTAAGGCGTCGAATAATTTATAGGATTTGGTAATGCCAATTTGTTTAAACTTATCGGGCCCTTCGTTTACAATGTACCGCGGCAATTGTAAATAAAATGGACCGGCACTAAAGTTCAGGTTCATCTCGCCTTTATCTTTTCCGTCTTCAAACTTAATTGGGTAGGGGTTCACTTTAAAGTCGTCACCTTTTATAATAAAGTCTTTGGCGCCTTTAATTATTTCGAGCATTTTCATGGCGTTAAAAACAGGTTTTGGCAAAGAAATATTGGTTACCAATCCCGAGCCGTCGAGGCTTACACTGTGTATGCCTAAATTGGAATAAAAAAGCGGGATTGGAATTGGAAATCCCGCCTGGTAAATAATTAACATAACCAGGTCTTCAGCAATAATTGTTTGCCTGATCTCCTTACGCGGGGCCAGCCATTTGGTAATGTCATTATTTTCGAGCAAAATGTATGAGCCCACTAATGTGATTGGGTCAAACACATCGAGCTCTGCACTCAATTCAAGTTTAAAGAGGCTTCCGCCAAAGGCTGTACCAAATGATATGCGGCTTAAACGAATGCCAATAAGATGCGGCAGGGATGGAAACAAAAACTGGATTGGATTTTTTTTATCCGTAGCAAGGTCAAAACTCACACCGCCGTCGGCCGTAATATCAATAATAAGACTTAGTTTATTTGGGATATTAATTGCCAGGTATTTACGAAAACGATCGGGCAACCTCTTTAGGTTGCTCTTGAGGCTATCCAAAATATTAGTTAGTTCTTTCGGTATTTTATTTTCCTCTCCTTTAAGTATTGCTATAATAGCGTCTAACGCCTGGTCGGCAGTAGTACTTTTTACAGGGATTGATTTGGGCAGATTTGAGGCTACACCCTCCAGTTTCAGCGCTTTTAATAATTGTTTTATGGGGAAGAGCGGGATTTTTAAACCCTTTTTTTCATCTAATGTATAGCCCCCGCTAAATTTGAAGCTCCCCGATTTCAGATCCAATGAAAGTGTAGGAATTTGCACATTGATTTTTCCAAAACTGTCTTCGCCAAACAGCTTATCAAAATCAATATCAATATGCGTTTTTTCCTGGTTGATGATGATAAAATCATTTTTCACAAAGGGTGAGCCAATAATGCCGCCGCCAAGACCTTTTGTGCCAATACTAAGCCGGGCCAAAACAAAACTATCCGGGTCTCCTTTTTTAAAGGTGCGGAACAGCGCTTTTTCAAAGCCCAAAGCCTTATTAAGATTGCTGGGCAGCGCGAAACCCGAATCAATATTAACGGTCATTTCTTTTCCGATGGTGCAGGTAATAGATTTGAGGGTGAAAGCTGAATCTCCTATATCTGGCAATCCTGTAGCATCGCCAACCTGTTTAAACAGGTTTGGAATGATAAAGCCTGCGAGTTCGGTTTTGCTTTCAATTGTTGCCGAAGCCCCTTCGTTATTAATTGAAAATATAGCTTCAAATTTTTTGGCAGATTTGCCATCTTTTTCGTCAAATATAACGCTAAGGGGTTTTGGTGTGCCTTCGAGACTGAATTTTGCCGATGTTTTAATAAACCACTTCTTGCCATCTTTTTCAATACTAAAAGGGCCTGGTTGCAGTTTTGCGAGCAGAATTTTTTCACGAATCTTCGTTGCTCCGGTTGTGTTATTCACACTTTCAACTTCTTCATAGCGTACAGCGGGGCTCGTAATTACAAATCCATCAGGTTCGAAACTAAATTTAGAAGTTATTTTATCGATGTTTATTTTAAATGTTCCGCCTACGCCATTTTCAAATATATCGTTTAGCGCGTGTAGTTTGAGTTTGGCTTTTACAAGCTCAAATTTAAAACCGTTTTCATCTTTGCTTATGGAAATACTATCAGCGCCCGCCTCAAAAAAATCTTTAATTACTAAATTCTTCTTTTCGGGCAGGGTCTTAAGATCGAATGAAAATGTACCGGTGCCGGTATTAAATTTTAATTTGGTTTCGGTTATATCAGGTAATTGAAGTTCGTGGGGTAGTTTAAATTCATCCGGCAAAATTGCTTCGGCAAATACATGCAAACCCACCTTCGATTCTACTGAACCTTCAAAATCAAACGCTTTAGTGGTAGCCGAATAGGCAGCTGCGGCTTGTATGAGTAACGGATCGGTGTTGGGAAGCTTAAGGCTTAGCTGTCCTTTAACACGGGCGCTTGTACCTAAAACTGTTTTTGATACTTCAATGTAAAACTGGTCAACATCGGATTTCAAATTTTTTATTCCAGGCAATGTTATGCCTTTAATATCGGCAGCAAAAAACACACCTGCTTTTGTGCTGATCTTTTTCCCCTTTACATACAGCTGTTTCTCATCTGTGGATGTAAGCCGTGGTGTAACAGGCAGAGCAAAATCCTTTAATTCAATGCCGGCATAGAGTAAGCTCAATTGTTCGAGTTTTATTTCTTTGGCTGCATTGTATAAGTCCTCGTTAATGTCTTCTGGTTTTTTATCTGCCTCAATTTTGTAATTGAGGCCCAAAACAAATTGCCATTTGTCTTTGGTATCTTTTTTTGCGATGATATAAAACTGTGTGTCTGTGTCTGTGTCTGTGTCTTTATAGGTATAAGCCGTTAATGCCAGCGATCTTTCAAACTCATCGTAACTAAAGGCTACTTCGGTTAATTTGGGTTTTAAAATGCCGGGGAGGTCGTTTAACTCTAATGTTATTCCAAAAGCTTTCGCAATACTTTCGAGTGTAATGGCGTCTTGTTTTTGGGCGGCCTTCCAACCGGCTTCAAATTTCTTTTTGCCCGGTTCCGCCTTTTCGAATCGAACGCCAAATATTGCGGGGCCAATTTTAAATTCAGAGACAAAGTTCCAGGTGAAGTTGTAGTTATTTCCTTCTTTTTTGCTACTCAACTTTATGAATGTAGCTGTTTGCAAATTGCTATCTAAAAGAAATGGCAATGGTATTTTGGTTTCAAGTCGTGTTTTGAAAGTAATTGACGAATCTTTTGTTTTAAATTCAAGAGCCGTATAACCGATTTTAAGTTCCGGCAGCTGATCGGTATCAATGGTGGCACCACCAATTTCTGCAATATCTTTAATTAGTTCTTTTAATAATATTGGTTCCTGTTTTTCTGTATAGGCTTTAATCGTCCAACCATCGGTATTTTTCATTGCTTTACCATAAAATGGCGTCCTGCCAATTTTTAGCCTGCCTTCGAATGTTCCCGTCAATACGGGCTCACCTTCTTCTATATCTGTGTCATATATAAGAGATAGGAAAGGCTGGCCAAGTTTTATCCCTTTTATTATTTCAATGTCACAGTCGGCCGTAAGTTCTAGTTCTGTACTTATAATTTTAAGCGCCTTGATGTCGAAGGCCAGATCCATTCGTTGAACAGTTATCGAATTAAGGCTAAGCATACTTTTGGGCAAGGCTAAATCGGCGAGTTTAAATCCTAATGGAAGATTTTCCAAAGAAACAAGTTGCGCTATGTCAATGTTGGCAGTTAACCCAAATTGTATTGGCTCTTCAGGGTCCGAGCTAATGACCGCGTTTACCGAAACATTGGTCTGTGTTCCAATAAACAAAGTTCCGCTAAACGACGCGCTGAAGTTGAGTTTACCGTAAAATAATTCAGTTTCTATTTTTAATGTTGGTAAAAACAAGTCAACATTATTAAAGAGTTTTATAGGCTCTGTAGCAATAAGCTCAGTTTTAAAATTTATGAAGCCATTTAATGCAAGCGGAGCTTGAATTTCGAGTTCTTTTATACCAATGGACGGAAGCCTGTTGAGTAATGCCTGTGGAAAACAATTTTGTAACCCGTTACTTTTCGTAAGTCGTTCAATTGCGTGGGTTATTTTTTGAAAGCTAAGATCGGCTTCGGTGCCCTCAAATAAATTGAGTTTCCATTTTTGATTATTTGCCAGAGGAACCGTGAGCATAAAATCGCGTTCACCCTCGAGAAAGGTTGATTTTACAAACAAAGCAAGGAATTTAAATTCACCGCCATTTGTAACAAAACGGACCAGAGGACTTCGGAGTTTAAGTTCGAAAAGATCAATAGCCTCTTTTAGCGATTCGGAAAAATCGAAACTATATTCGTAGTAATTTTTTTCCGAATCGAAATATATTATCCCCTCCGGGGTTTCAAGATTTTTAAGGACAGATAGAATTCCGGGGAGCGTAAATGAACCATGAGATTCCATCCATGCAAGGGTTATGCCAGGAGTATTCGCGCTAATTTTAAGCTGAACGTTTTCTTTGTTAAATTCAAACAAAAATGTGATATGCTTGCAATTTAATTTACCTAGAGAGCAGTTTCCGGTAAGCTCGAGTTTGTCTTTTTCTATTTCTTTAATTTCGGCCGCTGCAATTTTCAGGTTCTCAGTTCCAAATTTTTTAAAAAAACCGAGCCAGGGAATATCGGTGTAGCTGGATAATTCGAGGCTAAGAATCTTAGTTTGAGAATCAATCTCTTTGCTTAATCTCCTGTAAAATTCTGATCTGTTTGAATCTTTCATTCTTAATTGTTTTCTTCGGTTTTAAAATATTTATTTGCTATTTCTTCAACTGCTTCTTCAAATTTATGGGATCTTTTATTTGTTTTTCTTATTCTACGTATATTTGTCAGTATTTCACCTATTTCTTTCTTAAGTTTGTCTTTGTTCCTGATATCAAAATTACTTAGATCTAATTGGGCAAGATCGGCATATGCGGTTTTATTTCCGGAAAATCGAATGTTGTATTCGAGTTGTATTGGGTTTTTTTCGAGTAGGTTACACAGGGTTGTTTGGTCATTCACCAGTTTTTCGGTAATATCTTTTATATACCAGGTTTCATATGGCCAGTCTTTGAATATATAGAGATTGTATACCATCTTTTTCATTACTTCCGTCCAGTCGTTTTCTTTTAGCTGTTCAAAATAGTTTTTGTCTACAATCTTGTCAATAAAATCTTTAAAACTGGGATAATTTGCTAAAAATAATGTTTTATTTTTAAGGAACACTTCAGTCGGTTTACCATTTTCGTCAAAGTAGTTGGAGAAAAACTGAATAAAAATAATTGGTTGTTTTGAGAAATTTTCAAATATAGCGTCTCCTATTTCTTTTGTAATTTCATCTGGTAAACTGGCGTCCCCATAGCTTTCATCTTTATAAGTACTTTCTACAAAGCCATCAAGCTTTTTGTGATTGGAATATATTTTGTAGTTAGTTTTATTTAGTTTCTCTTCCAACTCATCTAATACGTAAGGTTTTTTCATTTTTAAATAATCAGATGCGGTTACAACAATAATGGCCGTAGTTGGTTGATCAAGGTCAGTGCTTTCTAGATTTTTACGAACAACAATGTTGGATCTATTTGGGTTGGTAGTTGCAAAGTCTACATAAGCTTTATAAAAGCGCTTCTCTTCTTTTATCGACTTACTATATTTTGTGTCGTTAAGGAAAAACACCCATGAGTCTACTTTCCATTTCTGATAATTTGTCAGCCTTTTGCCAACGTAATCTACTCCGGGAACCTGTTTGTTCTTGTTACTGGGTACAATTATTACTTCCGGCATAAATGTTTCAAAAAAACCGGGTGCCGTATTTGTTATGGGGTAGATTTTGGAATTTTTTAGGTCGGAATTTTTCACGTGATTATTTCTATCGCTGCCATGGTGCATGGCTTTAACTACCTTAATTCCTTTGCTGTATTTTTCTATTTTTTTTATTCTATCAAACAAGGGGCCTTCAAGATTGTAATACTCTAATAATGTGGAATCCCCACTTAAGTCGCCACCCGAAAAATAAGTGAAGTTAATGACTTCATTTTTTTCATGATAAATTATGAAACTTATTGAAAGATCGTTCGCGTCAACCTTTAATCTATTATAATCACGCTGATTCTTTATAATGTTTTCGCCGTCAAAAAGCATGCCTTTGGCGCTTAGGAACTCTATATAATAGCCTGTGCCGCTCCCTATTGCTATATTTTTAGGCTCTTTGCTTTCCAAATAAACTCCTTCGAGGTTGTAATTTTCCTTATTAATGAATGGCAACACGAGGCGTTTGCTTTTGTGATTTTTATTAACCTTTTTGATGTAATTTCTTAAGATGGGTGGTTGTTTATTCCCTTTTATCTCGTCATACACTTTTGTATTAATAGGATAGCAGGTATCTGTTAATTCGCCAATGTCACATATTGTTTCAACTTTCAGTGTATCAAGGAGATTACCTTGTGTAATACCTTTATAATGATCTTCATGATAGTGCGAAACGATTAAGAGGTTAATTATGAGTTCAGAATAATACTCTTCAAGATACAACTTAAGATTTTTCCAACCGTTAAATTCACTTCCTGTATCTACAAGAATCGCGTATTCATTTTTATCGGTGGTAATGTTGCGGCAAAGTATTAGCGTCGCATCTCCGCCCCGCACATCAATATGATGTATCTCTAACTGGTAATCAGCCATATTTAAAAAATTTAAATGTTAATAATAGTACTTTGCGACTTACATAATTTTGCACTTAAACTTTCAGTAGGTAAATTAAATTCTAAACAGGAAAAGTACAGGACAATGGGTCAGGTCAAAAGAAATGATTTATTTTCAAATTTGCAACCCCGGAACGAAGAAGTTGAGCACAACATTATTAAGGGGAAATTAGAAATTCTGGTCAATCAGACCCCTCCAAAACTAGAGCAATGACCTTTAAAATCAATAGTGCTAAGCTATACACGCCGGGGTCCGTTTTTTTCGATCAAGTGGGGTCTGACAAAGTGGAATTTCCAATATGGCCGCCAATCTCCCGTTAGTGTGGGAATCCTGGAATTACCACGAAAAACAAAACTTCCAAAATATACTTTTTCCTGAAGGTTTACTATATGATGCCAAACAGGAGCATTATCGAATCGAGAAAATAAATTGTGTGTTTGGTTACGTAGCCCATTGTTCGCAGGAACTGCTAAAAATTAAAAGCCGTTTTCCTCTTAAATCATCAGAGAAAAACGGCTTCGTACCCAGGAGGAGACTCGAACTCCCACACCTTACGGCATACGCACCTCAAGCGTACTTGTATACCATTCCAACACCTGGGCATGCTATACTTCCTGAAAACAATCAGGACAAACGCTAGAGTTAACAGCTTAAAAAATACTGCTTTCGGTTGCAAAGATGCAATTTTTTCTATCAGATTTCTAAAAATTTAGTTATTAATTTGATAGTTATTTCTGGATATTTTTTTAAATTTTCTATATACCTTTTAGATTTCGTTGATTTTATATGATCCTCTATTTTTCGAGCAACAATACCCGCTAGATTATTCATTGAATAATACAATTGCCAATCATCGGTCACCGTAGTATACGAATTCTTATAAATCTTATTTTTATGATCCAATAACCTTTGTTCCAGATTTAAGCAACTTCCATCATAGAATTTATTAAGGGTGGGAGAAAATAATACATAAACAACTGCCATTAAACTTGGTTAAGTAAATTTAGTATTAACAATTGAAAAAATAAAGAAAATATACGACCTCAGGCGTACTTGTATACCTCCCGATAGGCATCGGGACCAACACTTGGGCATGCTATGGTTTCCGGCAAAAGCCGGAACAAACGTTTAAGCTGCCGCAAAGACGCAATTTTTTCGTAAATAAAAAATAAGGAACGTATTTTTTAGATTAGATTTTTACTCTTTAGAATATTTCGAAATTAGTTTTAAGGCTGATTTCAGGATATTTACTTCAGGTTTTGGCGTACTCTCAGAAAATTTTCTGTTTGCAAAGAGTTAGCATGAAATAGCGGATTTAAATAAGCGGTTCGACCGCCTTTGATTTCTTTCCTAAAAACTACTAGAAAATCTTGTTCAGGAATGCTTGTTTGTCTCCAACTTGAAATGGGCATGCTTATGAGCCCTAATACGCCGAAAAATTCCATCACCAACCAGAGATTAATTGTTTTTTTATGGAAAGTAATATTAAATGCGTCTATATAGTGCCTGTCCGAAAACTAATTGTTTGGATGGAAAAATTCAGTTTCGAGGCGTGTTAAAAAAAATGGTTGTGAGGTTTACTGGGGTAAATGAGCGGTTATTTTTTTTGACACAACGACGAAAATGGAGTTTTCGGCCAAACACTATATACTAATAAAACAACATTGATCTAATTCAGAAAGTTTAATATTGATTCCAGTCAATAAGCAGCGTATTATTTTATCTTTGTTCTTAAGTACCTACACTCATGCTAAATAGAATTTCTCTTATATTACTCTCCCTACTAATGCTTCAGGTAGCAAAAGGCCAAAAACTTTTGGAGTTTAAGCCATATGACACCACAGTTTACATTTACAGGCTGGATAAAGAGCAGATGGACTTTTTAACAGAGCGCAATACTATTACAGATACAGCTTTCCTTTTTACCCACCTCTATAAAAAATTCTCGCGCAAAAGTAACTATACTGCTCTTTTGCCCTCCGGTAATTTCATTATAGCCAATATCAATCAGGCAATCGTCAGCTATAATTATGTTTACATATCTTCCTTTGAGATAAAGCACAAAGTGATTGATAACGACGTTATACTCTTTATAAAGGATAAAAAAAGCAGAGAAAATGTATCAAGTGCGAAAGTGAAAATAAACGACGTGCTTGTTTCTTTTGATGAAGGTTACGGCGGTTATGCTTTCGATAAAAAGAGTGTCAACGCCGACCTACTGGCTAAGAACAAAGTGTTTTTGCGTGTTTCTTTAGGTGAAGAATATTGTGTGATGCGTTACAATTTTTTAAGTGCTTACCAGGGGCCGTCTCCGAAGAGATTCCGCACCACGAATCAAACATTAGCTTCTTCGGGCTACTTAATTAATGACAAACCTGTGTACCGGCCAGGGGATACATTACGTATCAAAGGTTTTTTAGTCAATCCGCTTACGGGTCTGCCCTTTAAGCATCGCGCTATATTCACACTTAGTGAACCTATGCAAAACTTTATTTACACCAAAAAATTGAAAGCCATTTCGCCCGGCGCTTTTGTGTTTGACTGGAAAATACCCGACTCACTTAAAATAGATAGAAGTTTTCAAATGAACTTTACTTATAAAGTTCGCTCTAATTGGTTTGTAAAGTCTTCGTCATTTTATCTTGAAAACTACGCTCTCAGTGAGAATCAGTATGAGGCCTTTATGTTGAAAGAAGAATTTTATCCTGGTGAGGACATCGGTTTTCGGGTACACGCGGCAGATTTCAACCACTTCCCACTGCAAGGAACCATGATCCATTATAAGTTGAGTCTTAATGGAGTTCAGGATTTTTATGGCGACACACTTACTCTTAGTGAGGCAAAGCGGTTGAATTTTTTCGAGAGGGACACGCTTTATCCTTATGAGAACGTAATGGACTTAAAAATTCCATCGGCGCTCTTGCCCAATATGGATGCTAACTATGGCCTTGAAGTAACCTTAACTGATCCTAACACCTTTGAGCAAAAAGTCATACAGCTTAGTTGCAACCGGCAAATGAAAAAAGAAAAACTGTTGGCTTATCAAAAAGCCGATTCCATGTTTATTCGTTTCCAGTTTAATGGCAAGGATACTGCAAGGGCTTATCAACTTGTATCACTTAGTAACAGTGACACCCTGTTCAAAAAGAATATTACTACACCTTACAGTTTTCAGTTATCTCCCTATAATACGCAGGTAGTGATTACGGATAAGGATAATATTTCAGTACCAGTTAGTGTGTTCTTTAACCGTCTTGATATTTCAAAAGTAAAAGGTGAAAGAAGCGCGGATAGTATTCGTATCGCCTTTTCGTTTCCGTTTGATGAGGCCATTCATTACCGCATTCTCAAAAAGGACAAAGTGGTGCAGCAGGGCAAAACAAAAAAATTAGATTTTAAGATTGCTGATAATACTAAAGACGCTTATACCTTATTGTTCACATCCAATATAAACAATACTATTGAAAATAATTTTTACCGCATTACTTATGTGCCACCCATTCATAAGATAAAATTGCAAACCACCCTGCCCAAACAGGCATTCCCGGGGCAAAAATTGTTGGTAAATGTGCTGGCCACGGATTGTTACAATAAGCCTCTGGAAAAAATTAACATTGCAGCCTATGCTGTTAACAAACAGTTTGAAGAGCGTTTTGTGACACCGGAAATTGCAGTGCCCGAATTATTTAAGGATTTAGTGGTTATTAAACACGAGGCAAGCGTGGATCAGATAAGGCTTAATGAAAATCACTTTCAGAGCCAACACTCTTTAACCACCAAAAATTTTATCCGATTTGATTTGTATAACAACGAGTATTACCAATTGCGCTACCCTCGTGGTGTAAATGCTAAACTTAGTAAAAACATTCAGTCGCCAATACCTGAGTTTGCTATTTGTGTTACCAGTAATCATGTAGCTTACACTCCTAAATACATTTTACTCGACGGCCAGCCGGTATACATCAGTGATTTAGGCGGATCTCCGTATTCATTTCAGGCGAATGCAGGAACACACCAGATTACGTTTCGTTTTTTTAATAAAAAAATTGTGCTTAACAACGTTTCCTTTGAAGCCTCGAAGAAATACTGGCTGGGCTTTAACATGGATAGTATTAAAAAATCAACGCAAAACCTTGTTATTGTAGATTCCCTACCAGTAGCTCAACCCGATGAAAGTGAAAAAAATATTTTGTACAACTCTTTGTTATTGACGAATCAATTTTCTTACGACAGCATTCTGTTGAAATCTAATTCTGCGTTAGTATTCGCCAGTAACAATAGACTTCGCCGCCAGGCAAGATCCTTAAACGTGGACGGAGATAACTTTTACGTTTTTGGACCCCTGAATGAAACTTTAAATGCCAGCATTCGGGTAAATAAAAAAACATTCAATTTAAAAGTCTCTTCTGAGTACGCCCATTATTTTGACCCTGGTACGCAACAATTTACAAGCAAACACCGGGGCCCTGTGAAAGGAGCTATTTTTGGGTTTGCTGAAGTGCCACTATCAGACTACCACTTAGCGAACCTTCAAGTGCAGGATACTGTGAAACAAATGCCTGAAAACGTGCATCTTACTTACAATCCTAATGCTAACCGCACTATCAAAAATAAGCAAGAACCCGAATATACGCAACGGTATAGCTCCAGCGGTAAGGAACAGTTCAGTATTTGGTTTAAGAACAATGAAAAATTAAGCCATGTAAAAGCACTTTGGATCATCAGCAAAAAACATCCTGAGGAATCTGAATTTAGTCAAATTACGTATCGCAGTACTTTATATCCTTTCAATAAAAACGGTTCCGAAGGCGAGTACGACTTGTATTTTTTGATGAACAATGAAAGGATGGTGGTGTTGCGTGACTTTAGTTTTAAAAAAGGTGATGTCTTATACATTAATCCAGCATTGTTAAAGGCAGAAGAGCTCAACAACGAAAGATTGGCAACACCGTTAAAAATATACAGCGATTTAACCAAACTGCCACTATTGCCTTTTTATTTCCCCCCTGAGGAATCTAATGAAACCATAAAAGAAACCAGAGATGTGAAACGTCAAAAGACTTATCTGCATGGCTATATTACCAATGAGTCGTTGCAACCCTTACCAAACGTAATGGTGCTGGCCGAAGTGAATGGTAAATTTATGCACGGTGCGGTAACCAACAATGTGGGTGAATACGAGATCTTGGATATGTTGCCCGGAAGTTATCAGTTAAAATTCTACCACTCTAGCTACCAAATGAAAACGTTTGCAACCCGGTTTTTAAAACCAGGTTATACTTACGAATTAAGCAGTAGTGTCAAAGATGTAAACCTGCAAAAGCCGGTTTTAGAAACCATTCAACAGGATTTTCGCTTTATGGCGTTTAATGGTGGACAGCGTAAAAATTTATTGAAACTAAATCTTTATGATAACGAAACACGTGAAGCCTTACAGGGCTTTACACTCACAGTTCATGAAGAAAATAGTGACGTGATAGAGAAAGTTATTCTGGCTAAAGAAGATCTGGAGATTGTCTTTCCTTCACAGGTTAAACTTTACAGATTAGAAATAGCCAGCAAAGGCTATGTGCCTGTTATATTTCATAACATCCGGTTTTGCAAAAACAGCTTTTATGCCTTGTATCTTTTTATGATAGCTGAAAAGGAAAACCCTTTAATAAAGAAAAAGGAGTATAACTTACAAATGGAAAATTATCCGGCAGAGGGAGAGATAGTAACAATTGGCAGTAATGGCTCCTATTACGATTATCATATTAGTAGTAATGTAAACGCACCCTATGACGGAATTTCTGCGGAAACAATTAAAAGAACAGGCGAGAGGGGCGTACAGGACTTAGTACAAAGGATTCAACAAGCTCCTATGCTGAGAAATGCCGCATTAGAAGCCATACAGATAACAACAGGCACTGAAGGCAGCAACTACGCTCCAGACGACATGATCAATCAGCTTGTCAACATCAAAGATTTAAGCCAAACAAGAAAAAACTTCAGCGATGTAGGTTATTGGCAGCCTAACCATCTCACTGATGAAAAAGGACAAGTAAGTTTTGAAATTCGTTTGCCTGATAATATCACCACCTGGAAATCGAACATATTGGCTATGGGCGACTACCATTTGCATGGGATCGACAGTAGCGAAACAAGCGCCTATAAGCCCTTGCAGGTAACCAGCATTTTGCCCACTTTTGTATGGATGGGAGATAAAGTGTGGGCCAAAGCAAAATTTACTAACCTAACCAAGGATGCAAAAAACATGACGGCGAGTATCCTGGTTAACAAAATTGAGCTAAGGAAAAAAGAAACAAGCGTTAAAAATGATTTTGTAGATTCGGTTTTGCTTGATGCGAAAGTGCCAGGACCATTTCAGTACAAGGCCTCTCTGCGATTCGAAGAGAAATACAAAGATGAAGAGCAGCGGGAGATAATGGTTTACAATCCGGCGTTTCGTTTCTATGCCAACCAAAATTTCAGCATGCAAAAAGATAGTACTTATAACTTAACATTTGAAAAACGTACAAAAGGCGAAATCATACTGAACAATAATCTTTACGAAAAAATTGTTGAAGAAATAAACGAGCTTGGCAAATATGAATATACCTGTGTTGAGCAAACAAGCTCCCAACTTAAGACTTTGCTTTGTAAGGTAAAAATTAACAGGGCCATACAATCAAAAGAAAATCTTAACCTTCATATCCAGCGCCTTATTAATCAACTGGCAAATTACCAGAATAAAAATGGCACCTGGGGCTGGTGGAAACGTCAACCGGCAAATTGGCGCATGACAATATATGCGGTGGAGGCGCTGGGAAAAGCCCATAACAATGGTTATTATAACAATAGCTTCACCAAAGGCATAAATGCTATTAAAGAGAACTTCGCTGGCTTAAGTGTAAGCGATCAGTTGTATGGTTTTTCAATGATGCAATACTTTGGCCAAAACGATGTTAAATTAAAAAAGGCGATTGATCAAATAAAAGTTGAAGAGCTGAGTTCCATCGACAAGATGTATTATTACAAAATTAAAGAAACTAACGGCGAATCAGTAAATTCCAGTGACCTTTACTCCGTTTATTTGGAATTGAATAACCAATTATTCAGACCCTATTACGGTGATTTCTTTTATGAGCCGCGCTCTAACTTATTTTCAGCTTACAATTTATTTTCGGGTTCCTCAATAGGGAAAGAGTGGTTACAACTTTTTAAGAACAAACTCGCCAACGGTCAGTTGGAAAACAATTTAAACACTTACTCTAAAGCAGCTCTGATAGAGGCGCTCACCGCTTCGGTTGAGAATACGGATAACAAGCCACTGACAGCCCAGGTAATAATTAATGACACCTTAAAAATTAAAACTTTCCCTTATCGGTTACCTATTACCGCAACCACTTATAATTTGCAACACAACGATGCCCTTGTATTTGTAAATACCGCAGAGGAAAAATTTACGGACAAACCTGAAAAATCGGATTCACTTTTTAAAGTAAATGTCAGCTTTGTGCAAAACGGGCAAAATAAATCTGAGTTGCAAGTCGGCGTTCCTTGTCAAATGAAAATTGACGTCGATTCTTATCGCTCATTTGATTACGTGATGATAGAGATACCTCTTCCATCGGGTGTGCGTTTTGTAAATAAAACGCAACAAAGTGGTTGCACTATAGAATACTTTAAAAATAAAGTGGTGGTATTTTATCAAAAATTAAATATGCAACACCACCACTTATCATTCGACATGCTACCCACATTTAGAGGCAGCTTTGTATGGCCAGCTGCCAAATGCAGTTTAATGTATTATCCCTACTTGTATGGCAATAACCAAACGCAAACAATTGAAATAAAATAAAGCAATGAATTGGGCCAATTTGCCAATAGACAATTGCAATTGTGTATCAACGGTATTAGCTGTCTTTATCGCGACCTCTGCGGATCTTCTCTTTAAGATTAGTAGTTACAAGGAAAAATATATCAGGATTGCAGATCATAAATTTTGGTTTTCGATTAAAGGTGGCTAAAGCTAAAAACATTAAATCAGCTGATGTGGCTATTATAATTAAGTGTTAATAAAGTAGAAAATAGATTTTCAGTCAAATTTTTGTCTAACTTTACTGTATAAACTTTAAACAAAATAAAATCATGAAAAAAGTATTTTTAGCTCTATTTACACTTGCATCAACGATTTCATTCAGCCAAACAAAAGATGTGGTTGATATCGCTATCGGATCAAAAGATCACACAACGCTGGTGGCTGCTGTTAAATCTGCCGATTTGGTAACCACTTTAAAAAGCAAAGGCCCATTTACAGTATTTGCTCCTACAAATGCTGCGTTTGATAAATTACCTGCTGGAACAGTCGATAATTTATTAAAGCCGGAAAACAAAGCCCAGTTGGCGAAAATTTTAACCTACCATGTGGTAAGCGGAAATTTAGACGCTGCTGCAGTGGTTGCGGCAATCAAAAAAGGAAAAGGCAAGGCTGTTTTAACGACTGTTAGTGGTGGAAAACTGACTGGTTCATTAGAAGGTGATAAAGTTAAATTGACGGATGAATCTGGAAATTCTGCTTACGTTATTGTTGCCGATTTAAAAGGTAGTAATGGTGTAGTGCATGTAATTGATGCAGTCGTACTTCCAAAATAAAAAACTTAAACACGTATTTAAAAGCTCCTTGACGAAAGCCAGGGAGCTTTTTTAGTTTACAGAACAAACCCTATTCCTGGGCAGACTAGCGTGTATTTGCCGAAAAGAAAAATAAAATCAAACTCATGATTTCAAGATCATAGTTTTAAATCGAAAATCCTTCCAACATCTTGGAAAAAATTTTCTCTTAGATTTTGATAATGATTTTTCTATAGGTGGTTGGTCTTTTTGTTTCCTTAACTCTATCTCAAAGTTTCCGTTCAATATTTTTTCATCATTGGCTTCAAACAAAGGATTATGGAATTTATGCAGCTTCTAAAGCATGTTTAACATCGTTTTTTTCTTGCTCGCTAAGGTCAACATCTGCAAGTACACCCATTTTAAACATTTGATTTCTTTGGGCGTTAATTTCATTAAAACTTCGGGCATAATCTCCAATAATTTATTGAAGGCTATAGGATGGGTGCTATGTTATAGAAGCACTTTTACCAACCAAATACTGCTTCTGCTTAATAATTAAATCGAAATCGCTCATTTATAAATTTTTAGTAAGAGCCTGTTTAAAATTTATCTAATAATTTGTTTATGCTTCTTTTTGACCGCAACATCGTTAAATTTTTAGACGTAATACGTCCATTATGCCTTCATCCCGATAACTATCGGGAGCCTCGTTTCACTCAAAAATAAACTATAAACAATTTTACAATATAAATTTAAACAGGCTCTAAATTTATGTTAAATACACTAATTCAGCTTTTAATCACTTTTCTGTAAAATTTAATGTTATGGCAAATTCAAGCAATTCTTTTTATCTCGTACAGGGTAAAAAATCTAATTCGGGATCAGATCGTGTTTATGACGCAATGGCCGATCAAGCTATGAATGCAGATAGAATGGAAGCGAAACGCTGGACAATGATAGGAGGCGCAAAAATCAGCCCTGTTCCGGATAAGATTTTTTTTGCCGGCCAAGATGAATATTTTATTATAGCTTATGATAAAAAAGATATGACCCTAATTGCTTGGTGGAACAAAACTAAAAAAGAAGGCAGTTCTATTTCCGCTCTGCATCTCATATTTAATACATATGGTTTAGTAGGTATTAGTTTAAGCGCAGGGCTTGTTTATTATTTAAGTAAAATACATCCCACAGAAATGTTGCTCATTTATATAGCCTGCGCAGCCGTGACAGGTGTTGCCTATATTATAGCCTTCTTTAATTGGAAAGTAAAAAAAGCCGCTCAGGATAAAGTAAATGAATTAAAAAATGTTTAATTGTTTTTAATCACTTTACGTAAATCTATTTTATACATCTGACTATAACATGGTAATTTCTATTAGTTTTAATAAAATGAACTTGAGAGTTAAAAAAAGTTTAGATCCTATCTACTAATTCCATCAGCAACAGTGTCACCGCAGCAGTTCATAAAAAAATCGGTTTTTACTGACTTGGGATGGAAGTATTCGAAAAAATGTTACCTATTGACGCAATTAAAAAGCTTTTTGTTAGATCAAGGAAATAGCTTGCCATTAGAAGCCGGCGTTGAGTTTTATTTCACCCAGGATTAACAAAAATTAATTCAACTTTTAGGCTTGTAGATTGTTTAACTAGTGGTGATCTGCTAATCAAAACTCTTAAACTATGGCAACTGTTAAAAAAACAAGCAAAGTTCAATCTAAAGTGAGTCAAGTGTCTGTTATAGAAACATATATGAACCACTGTTTAGAAAATAACGAGGCTCCAAAAAATGTGTATTTGTTTTGCAAACAGTATCAGATTGTGGAGTCTGAGTTTTATGCTTTGTTTAGTTCTTTAGAAATGATTAACGCTGAGGTATGGAACCAATTTTTAAAAAATGCCATACAAGTTATTCAGAAAGACAAAGCGTACGAAGGTTATACCGATAAAAATAAACTGCTCACACTTTACTTTACGGTATTCGAAATTTTAAATTTGAATAGAAGCTATTGTGTTTTTGCCTTAAAACAGAGCAGACCGCCCCTTGAAAATTTAAAGGACTTAAACGAATTTAGGCGCACTTTTAAGCAGTTTGTAACAGTTATTATCACAGCAAACGATTCAAACTCCTCCTTAAAAACCATTACTAAGCCCATCTATAGCGAAGGTGCCTGGATTCAATTCCTCTTCTTATTAAAATTTTGGTTGGAAGATAAATCCATTGGTTTTGAAAAAACAGACATTGCCATTGAAAAATCAGTAAATACTGTTGTTGATTTACTACAAACCAAGTCATTAGAAAATATTGTGGATTTTGGAAAATTTCTATTCAAAGAAATGAAAAGCAAATAATTTATAAGTAAGACATTGAAAACATTAGATAAAATTCCTACAGGAAAAATTGAACGCGCTGGAAAACTTTTAACTACAGGCTTAAAAGTGGGCGCAAACTATGCTGCTTATTACGGAGAAAAACTAATTAACTCTTCTCTAAGCAAAGATAAATTGAACGAAAACAATGCTGAGGATATTTACAATGGATTGAAATCGTTAAAAGGAAGTGCGTTGAAAGTAGCACAAATGCTAAGTATGGATAAAAGTGTGATGCCTCAGGCTTATGTGGATAAATTTTCACTGGCTCAATTTTCCGTTCCTCCCTTATCTGCCCCTCTGGTTAGAAAAACATTTAAGAAATATTTAGGGAAACTACCCGAAGAGGTATTTGATACTTTTTCGGCTGAGGCCGTGAATGCCGCAAGCATAGGGCAGGTTCACGTTGCTACAAACGATCATAAGAAACTGGCAGTAAAAATACAATACCCAGGTGTTGCAGAAAGTATAAGTTCAGATTTAGCACTGGTGAAACCTTTTGCTATTAAGCTCTTTAATTTAAAGGGAAATGATTTTGATAAGTACTTTAAAGAAGTGGAAACTAAACTTTTGGAAGAAACCGACTATGTGTTGGAACTAAAACAAAGTATTGAAATTTCAAAAGCTTGCGCGCATATCGAGGGTTTACGTTTTCCTCACTATTATCCAGAATTATCTTCTCAAAAAATTTTGACGATGGATTGGATAGAGGGCGAACATTTATCTGAATTTACAAGCCACAATACCAATAAAAAGTTAGGCAATAAGCTAGGGCAGGCTTTATGGAACTTCTACATGTTTCAGATTCATGAATTGCGGCAGGTGCATGCCGACCCACATCCAGGTAATTTTTTAATTGATAAGACTGCTCATCTCATCCCGATTGATTTTGGTTGTGTGAAAAAAATTCCACTTGATTTTTACAACGCTTACTTTGCATTACTTGATCCTGATTCTATTAATAACCCAGGCCTTTTTTTAGAAAAAATGTATGCATTGGAAATCATTAGAACAGAGGATGTGCAAGATGACATTGATTATTTTGTGGATTTATTTTACAAGTTATTAAGTCTGCTTACCAAGCCTTTTCACGCCACTGAATTTGACTTCTCTGACCCGCAATTTTTTGGCTCCATAGCATCTTTAGGCGAAGAGTTATCGAAAGACAAACGCTTACGAAAGATGAATGGAAATCGTGGCTCAAAACATTTGCTATACATAAACCGAACTTTTTTTGGATTATACAGTTTACTTTACGATTTAAAGGCTAAAATAAATACCACTGAGTATTCGGCTATTGCTAAGCATACCGCGTAAGGCCTAATTTTTTCAACATTAAATACCGTGCCTAGCCAGTTATCGGATTAAAATGAATACCGCTATCATCAGGATGTTGTAGGAAAGTTATATTATTGCGTATTTTTGCAAGGTACTTAATCGAATCTGGAATGGAGTTTCACCGTGACAATAGTTTAAGTGCGTTTTATAAAAAACAAAAAGCTATGATCATAGAACCTAGAATGCGTGGATTTATCTGCCTGACGTCTCACCCGGAAGGATGTGAAAAAAACGTACTGAATCAAATCAATTTTACAAAGTCTCGGGGAGAAATAAATGGCCCAAAAAGGGTTCTGGTTATTGGCGCATCAACCGGTTTTGGATTGGCTTCAAGGATAACAAGTGCTTTTGGTTCTGGCGCATCTACTTTAGGCGTGTTTTTTGAAAAGCCTTCTGCGGAAGGAAAGCCGGCTTCACCCGGTTGGTATAATTCGGCAGCTTTTGAAAAGTATGCACACGAAGAAGGATTATATGCTAAAAGTATTAACGGCGATGCTTTTTCAGACGAAATAAAACAAAAAACCATTGATCTAATTAAGAAGGATTTAGGCCAGATTGATTTAGTTATTTATAGCCTTGCCTCGCCAGTAAGAACGAATCCAAGAACCGGAATTACTCATAAATCGATTTTAAAACCAATTGGTAATTCATTCACCAGTAAAACCGTAGATTTTCATACTGGGATTGTTTCCACTATTTCAATTGAACCTGCGAATGAGCAAGACATTGTAAACACCGTAGCAGTTATGGGTGGAGAAGATTGGGGCATGTGGATGGATAAATTAAAAGCCGAAAATTTATTAGCTAAAAATGCGATGACAGTAGCCTTTTCCTATATCGGACCTGCTCTTACTGAGGATGTGTATAGAAAAGGCACAATTGGGAGTGCTAAGGATGATTTGGAAGCAAGAGCATTTAAAATATCTGATAAGCTTAAGGACATTGATGGAAAAGCCTTTGTTTCAGTGAATAAAGCACTCGTTACTCAGGCCAGTTCTGCAATTCCTGTGATTCCACTTTACATTTCTCTTCTTTATAAAACAATGAAAGAAAAAGGACTTCACGAGGGTTGTATCGAACAAATTCAGAGACTTTTTAAAGATCGGTTGTACTCAGGTCATGATGTACCCGTTGATGAGAAAGGCAGAATACGTATTGATGATTGGGAAATGAGGGAAGATATTCAAGCTAAAGTGGCAGAACTTTGGGATAAGGCTTCGACCGAAACGTTACAAGATTTAGGAGATTTGGAAGGTTATAAATCTGATTTTTATAATTTGTTTGGGTTCAAAGTTGCGGATGTGAATTATGAAAAAGACGTAAACGAAGTCGTTACAATTTCTAGCTTAGTTTAATTTATTTTCTCAGTTCAGGTATTTGAATATTTTAATAGGATCGTTTGTTCGCCGAATGAGCTGGTTTATTCGCCGCTATGTGCAGTAGGAGTTATTTTAAAATGATGAAAAAGGTAATTTATATAAAACCGAGTGAAGAAGCAGAGAATGCTAATTACAAAAAAGGCCACAATTTGTGGCCTTTCGTTGTCTTATAGTTCAGATTATTTTTTTTCCTTCTTTGGCTTTTCTTCTTTTGCCTTATTTTTTTCTTCTTCTTTCTGTTTATAGGCGTCGGCTTTTGCTTGTTTATCGGCCTGTTGCTTTTCTTTCTTGTCTACACTTTCTCTTTCCCTATTCGCTTTCTCGCTTCTTTTCGCATCCTTCTCCGTATCGCCCTGCATTGATTTTTCAAACCTCTGGAAATTTGCTTTATCCACGTAACCGCTTTGCGAAGGGTCCAGATTTTTGGTAACACCATAGTTTATGGCCATTTGAAAACTAGGACCTTCATCATATAGGTAGACTTTACCAGTTGCACCGTCTACGATGTAATAGAAGTAATTTCCCGCAGTATTCGGAAGCTTTACAGGCATTACATAAGCTACGTCTTTTTTATTAAGAATGACGTCTTTCGCTTCCTGATCTGAAACAATTGAAACCTTCCCACTGTAGTATTTTGAAATATCTGCCAGAGGGAATTTAGGATGCATCATGCTTTCCCCGATCACAAGCGTTTTATTTTTCAGCTCTTTTGCGTTCTCTTCCAAAAGGAAAGGTACCCTAGTAGATTTGTCAATCTTATTCGCAAGCATAAAATTAAACACGTAATTCATGCTGGATACTCCAAACACGAGGCATTCCATTGTTACGCCTTTTTCTTTAACTGTAGGGATAAAGTGTTTGTAAAGTGTTTTACTTTTTGCATTTTCGATACAAAGGGCACGGCCAAGCTTCAATACACGATATTCGTAAAGAGGGGTTTTTACAACGAACCAGGTTTTCACCTGTGCTATGCTCAGGATCACGATAGTGTCTTTTTTATTCTCGTTCGCAAGCTTTTTAGCGTCTTCATAAGGCATAACACTTATTTCCGAATTTATTTTCCAGTTTTCTCTTACCGCCTTAATAAAGTTTTCGTCCATGTTTTGTTTCCCGGTTTCTGCAACGATAAATTTAGCACGCTGAATGTATTTGATCTCCGCTAAATTAGCTTCATAGCCTTCTCCATATTTAACAACATTTGAAAAAGCGACATCTTTATCTACGTCGTCTTCCATTTTACCTTCTTTGCCTTTGTTTTCTTCCTCAGAACCCTTTGCAGGTTTCTTTTCCTTACCGTCGTCTTTAGTAGTTTGCTCTGCAGCTACTTCGCTTTTAGATTTTTTAGTTTCAGGTTCTTTGCTCTCTTTTATCGGCTTGTCTTTTTCTTTAGCTTTTTTTGCTTCAGCAGCAGCTGTTTTCTCGTCTTCCTTCTTTTTTTCTTCTTCAGCTTTTGCTTTAGTCGCCATTGCGGCAGCTTCTTCAGCATTTACTGTCTTTTTGTAAATGATGTCAACTGTTGTTCTTTGCGAATCTTTTCCTTTTTTTGGACCTATAGACTCGATAGTGATCAGTTCGCGGGCCTTGCGATTAAGGATAAGAAACATTTCATCAGCACGTTCCTGTGAGAATTTTTTGAATTCTGGCTTGTGGAAATACGCAATAACAGTAATATCCTGGTGTTTACCATTCAGCTTTTTAACCCAGGCATCAATCTTGGCAAGGGTGGTATCATGTGCCTTCATCTGCGTATGATGGTAATAAAGATGAAGCGTATCTTGTGAGAAGCCTGTTTGCCCAACTAAAAACGTAAGAAGGACTAATGCTATAACTCTTGTGCGAGCTATCAATGTGGTAGAATTTTTCATGTACTTAATAACAGTGTAAGGATATATAAACGCTAAATATATAAACTTTTCTACACTCTCAGAAGAGTATTTGCTGTTAAATTTTTTCCACCCTGAAATAAGGTTATTAACTGCGCTGGCGTCTACTGTTTGGCGGCATTAAAAACCGGGTTTGATACAGAACAGTATTGAATGGCCCATAAGGAGTATCGCATTAACTCAATAAAAAAGAGCCGTTAATTTTAACGGCTCTTCTGGAAATAAAATCTAAATCTATGGTTATTCTACATTCTTTTTTGGAACATTGAAAAGGAGTGAAGTGACAATGGGAACAAAAAATATGGCTACGGTTAATGCAGAAATGCCAATATCAGCAGCGTGGCTGCCAAGGAACATAGAGAAAGGGCTTAGCGGAAAAAAATGTTCGCAAAGTGATAAGAGTAACTTAAGACCAAGAATTCCAATTACTACAAAGGCCGCAGTTTCAAGGAATTTATATTTCTCCATGAGTTTTACAAACCACTGCGCAATAAAACGCATGGCTAGAATTCCTATAAATACTCCAAGGCAAACTAAAATAATGTTAGGCGTAAAAGCCACTGCGGCAAATACGTTGTCTATTGAGAAAGCCATGTCCATTAATTCAACAAGACATACAGTTGCCCAGAAAGGACCAATAGAGCCTACTGTAACTTTATAAAGCCAGTTACTTTCTTTATCAATGGTGTCGTCTTCCTTTTTGGAAGTCTGTTTGCTTTTGTACCAGTCAAACACAAGGTAAAGTAAATACAAGCCTCCTAATGGTTTTAACCACCAGATTTGGATTAGGAATGCAGCGAAAATCATAGCAAGTCCACGGAAGATGTAAGCGCCCCAGATCCCGTATTTCAATGCTTTGTCTCTTTCTTTTTGAGGAAGGTCCATAACCATGGTGGCAAGCACCGCGGCATTATCCACCGAAAGCAAACTTTCAATGATGATCAGGTTACCAATAATAGCCAGCGAAGAGCCGGGATTGTCAAAGATTTGCTGAATTAACTCGTTCATAATTTTTAAGGTTATCTGTCCCGCGGACAGGTTGTTTTTAGTTTAAGTGTTCGCTAATGTAACAATAATTACTCTTCCGCCATCGTCTTTTGATAACACCAATTTTTTGCCCTGTGTTAATTCTACCATACCATTTAAAGGAATTTCCTTTTCTTCTGTCAAGTCCTTTAAGCCAGTGAGTTTTTGGTTTACCAAGACCCATTTGCCAGCGTGAAAGGTAAAATATCCTACGGGTACTTTTTGCTCGTCGCTTAGTTTTTCATTGCGAATCACATTTTTGTTTACATGCCATTGATATAGATACTGATTGTTGTAAACCATCAAACGGTGATTTTCTGGTTTCCACGTGCCGGGCTTAAATTGAAAATAAAGGTCAAGCACAGGAAGGGTTCCCTGGTGCGGCGTGCCACAAAACGGACAACGCGGTGTATTTGTGTTGTTAAAGACATACCATTTTTGATCGCATTTTGCATTGCCACAAGGCTGCATCAGGTCGGTGGTTTTTAATAAAGCTTGTTCCCATTCGTCAGCCAACGGACGTTGCATGGGAGTATGCAATCCTGTAATAAATGCCCTATCGAATAATTCTTTTAAATACGGACCGGTGATTGTGTATGGAAGTCTGTCCACATCTGCCCATGGCAATTCTTTGGGGCTGATTTGGTTCAATTTAGGCTTATTAGAAGAGTCCGTCGGATGTTCAATGAACAAGGCTTTGGCTCCCATAGATAGAAGGTCGTCTTTCTCTGTATCGAGATCATGCACTTTGCCGCCTTTTAAGGGGTGACGGTACAACAAATACATGTAGATCATTACCGCCAAAGCATGAAGGTCGGTTAAGCGTGAAGGTAGTTTACGGTTAGGATCTGTTTTTGCTAAATGTTTGGTCGAAAGTACTTCGGGGGCTATAAAATCTGCAGTGCCAATCACATCCGGCGGAAATAAACCCGGCACAACAAGTCCGTCAATGTCAATAATAGCTGCCGTTCTGCTCACGGGATCTATTAAAACGTTTTTGTATGAAAGATCGGAGTGGGCGAGACCAGCTGCATGCAAGCGTTTTACGCCTCTCGTAATGTTTACGCAAACCTGGAAATAATTCAGCCAGTTGCCAAGCTCCGAATCATCCAATCGCAGAGCAAACTGTTTGTTGCGAAATTTAGGAGAGGCAAACCATTTTCCTTCTTTCTCTTTCCCCTTAATAAGGTCATTGGCAGCATATCCTTTTTTAAAGAAGAAATTCTTATTATACGTAGGAACAACGATTCCCACTTTTTTATTTAGCTCCACCACATCCGTTGGCCAGCTGTAAAGCTCTTTGTAATAAGCACCACCTTCTCGGTTGAAAAAACTATCAAAGTACGTAGTGACAATTCTCTTTAAACGTTCTTTGGAATTATGATCCTGTGGATCGCGGTAAAAAGCAACTACATAAGATTTGTCCGGACTAAAATACACGTCCTTCATCCCGCCACGCATGGGTTCACCGTTATCCACAAACTGGTAGGTTTTGGAGGGGTTAATTACTGAGTTGACGCTCTTTGTAGTTGTCATTTTTAAAAAATTATTGCCAGTGTGCGGTCATCGTGATTTCCCGGGCTCCAGAAATCCATCCAGGAGGCCAGTTGTTTTTCAATGTCTTTATTGTTTTTTGAAATTTCGACTTTGCAAGCGTCGGCGTTATTTCCTTGCAGGTCTTCTATAAATTCTTTCCAATTTTCTGCTTTTTCAAGATTCGCTTCTACAGAAAATTTAGGATCGTAAATGCCATCGGTCATTAAAAACAAATAAGAAAAATCTTCCATCAGTTTGAAGCTGAAACGCGTTGCAAATTTTTCGTTCTTAAAAATTTCAGGCATGGTGATGAAACGGGTGCCGCCGCCAAATTCACCAACGTCCAGCCAATTGAGCAAAGTTATTTCGTTTTGCTCTTTGTTTAAAACGCCAATGGGGCAGTCGCCCACACCAAAGGAGAGTAGGGCATAGCCGAAGTCGTATTTTTTAAATAAGGTAAAAATAAGCGTGTTATGAAGGTCTCTTAATTCTGCGGTATTAGCTGATGCAAATTGTTCCAGTTTTTTATGGACGTATAAAGCTGCTTTACCAAGCGTGTTATAAATAAAGAGGTTTAATTTTTTTACAGAGTCGTCATTGTTTTCGTGCTGATCTGTTACCAGCGCGTCAATTTCTTTCAGGACATCTCCCCGAAGATTTTTTTCAAAGTATTCTATTACAGCATGGCAGGAAATTTCGGAACCTTTGCGGGACATCTTCGCGCTGCCTGCACCGTCGGACATGACGATTACATTCCAACCCGAATCTTCTAAATGCTTAAATGCAAAATCATCATCACGAAAAGATCCCACGTTAGCGTGTGAACGTCCGCGACGGGAAGCTACTACAATGTTCTTATCACCGAGCTGTCCGATTGCTGTTACATTATCTTCTTTCCAGTAAGGATCATTTTTATTGCTTTCCAGATTTTTCCAAAGCGATTTTGGATCAGGGTTTACAATAAAGGAGATTGGTTTTTCATGAAGTTCACAAGCTTCCTCTTCGATGTTTAAGCGAAATCTGAATTTTAATTTGAAGTCCCCGCTTTTGGAGGGAATCCCTGAAATGAGATAAGTTGTGGTGTCAAGTTGCAGACCATATTCTTCCAGACTTTCAAGTTCTGAGAAGCTGAAATCAGTCCAGCCCAGTTTTTCAAAATCCAGTTTTGCCTCGTACGTCTTGTTTACAGTAGCGTTGGGGATCATCACCTGCTGTTGCATGACGTCGTGCAGACGATTTTGTATGTGATATTTGTTGGTCAAGATTTTTTGGTTAGTTAAGATTGTAGTTGCAGCATCAAGATTTGCAGGATCTTTTAAAAATGCTTCAAATAGTTTTTCCTTCTTATCGGTGATAGGATATCCTTTGTTACTTAAAAGATATTTAATATAGTCTTCGGGCTCTACCATGCTATCCCTGCGAGCGGTTCACATCAAAGCCTTTTTCGCCACCGCCCGAAGTATATTTGCCTTTGCTGCCGCACCAAGGGCAGGTACTCATTTCTTCATCACCCACGCAATGCATTTTTCCGCAGCCACAGACGGCAAAACCATACTGGTTGCCGCAGCACGGACAAGTAGGAGCACCCACTAATTCGTTGGTGTTAATCCGGGTGGAAGTGCCAACGGCGTATTCGTCAGACAGTTCAAAATATGTTTGATCTACCTGAAATGCGCCTACTAGTCGGTAAGACAGCGTTTGCATGTTTAATCCTTCCACAGAAGATGGTTTCACCCACTTGCTGTATTTCATCAGGTAAGGTCTTTGTGTATTCTGGCATTTGCCGGTTAACACCACAAAGTTGGGATCAGGAAAATTGGTTGGTGCTTCGCTTGCTTCTGAGGGATCAATTTTTGTAATGGTGTTTGGATCAAAGTGCGCCATGTCAAATCCTGTGGAAGAGTTTTCAACGCTTTCACTGCTTGCTTTAATAGAATCTGTTACCCATTTAAAAAATTGTTTGTAGGAAGAGGCGTTAGTATTTTTAAACTGGAGAACATTCTCTGTGAGCTGCGCTAATTCCCGGTTGTTTGCTTCATCTCCAAACGAGATCGCGATCATGTTTGCGGTGCGGCCCCAGTTCTGTTTCCATTCATCTATTGCAACTTTTGCATTGTCAGTGGCAACCCCGTCCGTAAATAGAAATACAATCGGCTTCCAGTCGCCTTTGCGATCAGGCGTCGTTTTAACCTGGTTCTTACGAAGCTCAAACATGAGATGACCGAGTCCTCTGCTTAGCGAAGTGCCGCTGCCAATAGGAAAGCGGGGAGGGTAGAAGTTCACGATCTCCTGCAAGGGTACAAGCGTTTTTGCCTGCCCAGCGAATACAAGGATAGATACCCAAACTGTTTCTATAGAGTTGGGATCTGTTTTTAATTCCTGGATAATTGCAGCGAGGCCTTCTTCCACTTGCTGAATGGGTTCACCAATCATGGATTCGGAAACATCGATCAAAAAATAAATCGGGAGTCTTCTCATGTGCTATATAAATTTTAAGATCATTAAAAAAAGTAAAAGCAATACCACTTGGGTCATGTCAACAGCCAGCCCCTGTCCTACAATCCAGGGCTTAATGAACTTTTTAAAGAACGTAAGGATAGGATTAAAAAAGCTGTCAAAAAAATTAAAGATGGATTTGTTCCGTGGATTTAGCCTGTCTTTATAAGGCAAAAGCTTTGAGTAAAGGAACAAACCTACTATTGAAAAATTCAGAAATACATAAAGCAGTAACCTCATAGTGTTTGGTTATTTATGTTGGATGTTTTTAAATTACAATATTTACTTCTGATGGTGGAGGCGGCAGAGGCACGTTCTCATTGGTTCCCATACTTTTATTCCCTTGTTCAATGGTATCAGACACCCATTTGAAAAAGGATTTTAAGGTGCTACTGTCCGCCATGTCTAAATGCACCACGGTGTCGGTAAGTTCTTTTAAATAGTCGTTTTTTGCTTTTGGTCCCGCAGCGCAAGCAACAATCACTCCGAAATTCTGACGTTTTACAATGGGTATCACCGCCCTGTATGCCGCAAGGTCAGAGGGACTTCCATCCGTCATTAAAAATAATAGTGGTTTCCAGTCGCCTTTTTGGTTTTCGCTGCCTTTGCGAATTTCGACTGATGTTTTTGCGCAGAGCAGTTCCAAAGCAGCCCCCATGTTGGTGGGACCGCTGGGTGGACAAGTGATCTCCGGCAACTGAAAACTTACAAGTTCTGTTAAAGGAACAATTTCCTTTACTTCGCGATCGAAGGTAATAATGCTGATCCATAAAGAATCGAGGGCTTGCGCATCGGTGCGCAAAGCATTGATCATGCCGCTTAAAGCGTTGTTAAGCGCCTGAATGGGTTCTCCGTTCATTGAACCGGAGGTATCCAAAAGAAAATAAACAGGGAGTCTGCGCATACATTATTTTTTATACAACAATATTTAATTCTGGTGGCGGTGGAGGCAGTTCGTTTAGGCCGGTGACTTCTTTTCCAGCGTCTTCTACCTTTGTTGAGCTCACTCCAATGGAAGCGCTTACCCAGGTAAAGAATTTAGAAATGCTTTGGCTATCAGCGGTATCAAGACTTACCACATTGTCGGTAATTTGTTTTAGCACATTTGTATCTGCTTTTGCACCAGCGGCGCAAGCAACGGTAAACGCTGTTTTACGTTTTTTAAATTCAGTCATGCCCCTTTGCCAATCGTCGGTGGGAATGCCATCGGTGAAAATAAAAACCAATGGTTTCCAATCTCCTTTTTTCACCGTAGTAGTTTGCGCAACTTCATTGTCTATGCAGGTACTTAAGAGTCTTAACGCTTCGCCAAAAGCGGTTGTTCCGGTAGCTTTAAGATCTACCATCTGAAAAGAGGCAAGGTCTGTTAAGGGAACGATTTGCCTTGCGCTTGAGTCAAATGTAATAATGCTGATCCATGCTGTTTCGATGGCTTGCGGATCTTGCCTAAGAGAACTTATCATCACCTGCACGCCATTCTTCACTGCTTCGATGGGTTCGCCGCTCATAGAGCCGGAAGTGTCCAATAATAAATAAACCGGTAATCTTCTCATATGTGTTTTTATTTAGTTAAGAATGTTTGTTTTGTTTGTCATCGGATAACTATCGGGTCCGCTTAAATTGGCATTTTCATTGCCTACTTCTTTTGTCTTTCTCGACTCCGCTCGAAATGATAAATTTCGTTAGGTAACTCCCTTTTGTCTTTCTTATCCGATCAACATCGGGTCCGCTCGAAATCACACGGTTGGTCCTGTAGGCAAACTGGCTTCTCGCAGTTAGTTAGTTATACTGAGTAAGATAATCCTGCAAACCCCCTTTTACTCCATTTCCAACTGCTTCAAATTTCCATTCGTCGTTTTTTTTGTAAAGTCTTCCAAACTGAACGGCTGTTTCAATAGAGAAATCTTCATCCAATTCGTATTTCATTAATTCGGTATTGTCTGCATCGAGTATACGGATGTAGGAATTACGGATCTGTCCAAAATTCTGTCTTTTTTCTGCCGCTTTGTGAATGGTAACCACAAAAGAAATTTCTGCAACTTCTGATCCCAGTTTCGAGGTATCGACAGTAATTTGTTCGTCGTCTCCATCACCTGCGCCTGTTAAGTTGTCTCCTTTGTGCATGACACCGCCATCGGGCGTCTGAAGATTGTTGTAGTAAACAAAGTGACTGTCGCTCGGCAATTTGCCATTTGCGCCCAAAACAAAAACCGACGCATCCACATCGAAAGCTTCGCCTCCTGCGGTAGAGTTAGAATCCCAGCCTAAGCCTACTGTAAATTTTCCAGAGCTTACATTTTGTCTTTGTCCTTTTTCTAAATTAATTGCCATGGTGTTTTCTTTTATGAATTTTATTTAATAGTGATGTTTAGCATTGCTTTTAAAATGTTGGTCTGCTCATCTACATTTTGCAGATCGTCTAAAAAGTCTACTCCTGATATCTTAGCGAGATAACTGTCAATTACTTTTTCAACTTCGTCGCTCAGGGAAGTTTTCACAGTGTTTAGTTTTTCCTGCAATAGCGCGTTTTTATTTGTCAACTGGTCAATAAGCTCTTTCCGGTTCGATTGGTTTTTGGAAATATCTATTCCTTTAAGTTGGACTTCGTCTAATAAATAAAAGGATTTTTTATTATTAATAAAAATAAATTTATCATTTGAGTGGATGAATTCATAAACTTCCAGGGGTTCATTTTTATAACGCAGTCCGCAAACCAGTTTCACTTTAAACTTGTAAATGTTTAATTTTCCAAGTAGTTTTTTTTCAAGCGTTACGAGTTCGTTTTGATAGGTACCTTGGTATGTATTGTTAACAAGTTGCAGATAGTGGGCTTCCGGAACCTCCCGATAAAATTCCGCACTCCGTCTTTGTCCAAGGGCAAGCAACTCGGTCCAGGTAAATCTTGTATTCGAGTAAGCGGCAAGAAGGTTGTAGATTTCCTCAAGCCTGGAGCTCATGCGCTGAGATTGTTTTTTCCCTTCTTCCGAAAATGTATCAACAGTGATCTCTTCTTTTAGTCTTTTAATAAATCCTTCGTTAATGTAAATTTCGTCGGAAATCAAAAGATACTTCTGTTCCTTCGAACGCTTTAGTTTTTGAAATAAGTCTATTAAAGAAGAAGTAAACTGGATGTGAAACAGATCGAGCTTATGAATGTCAAGATCCTGATTTGCCTCAAAAAGATTGTGAATAACCTTGGTGCGAATAAAAATGGCAAGGAGATCAGGATGATTAAAAAAATTAGACAGTACTTTTAAAGTCGACAGCTTTTTAGTGCTCTCGGCTATAATCTGTTTAAATGTATCTAACTCCCCGCTCATTGCCTTATGCTAAGTACGTTATTAACTATTGTACCACGCCTTTTTTTAATTCCACTTCCAGTTCCTGTAAGCCTTTATCAAGCTCTCTTCTGGTTTGTGTGCCTTGTTCGTGAATTTGTTTCACTTCGGTTAATGTGTCGATTAAAGATTTTGTAGTGTTTCTTAATGTTTCAAGCGATACAACCGTGTTCTCATTTTCTTTCGCCACTTCAATACTGTTTTGTCTCAGCATTTCTGCATTTTTGTTCAGAATGGTATTGGTGGTTTCAGAAACTTTTCTTTGTACTTCAATGTGTTGTTTTTGTCTTTGCAGCGCCACAGCCAGCGTCAATTGGTTCTTCCAAACCGGCATGGTAGTAGTTAAAATAGATTGTGCTTTTTCTGCAATGGATGTGTTATTGTTTTGCACCACACGGATTTGAGCTAATGATTGAAGCATAATAAAACGAACAATCTTCATATCGGCTAAACGCTTGTCGAGACGGTTTACGTAATTACGTTTGTCAGAGATCTGGTAATCTTGGTATTGCCCGGGATTCGCATCCATCTGCGCCAACTCTTCACTGAGCGTCTGAAATTTCATTTGGCCTGCAATGATATGCTTTTCCATTTCCTTAATCATGTTCACGTTTGAATCAAACATGGTTTGAAGAGCTGCATTGTCCTTCACAGAATTAATCATCCCGGCTTTTACCTTGTTGCTGATTTTTTCTACGTTCGCAGTGATCTTATCGTATTGTTGGAATATTTTTTTGATGTCCACTACCAGTTTATTCAACAATGGAATTTTTGAAAGAAAGCGCTTGAAGGGGCTTTGTTCCAACTGATCGACATCGATATAATTCAGCTCTGTTAAAAGTTCGGTGATCTGGTTTCCTACGTCTCCGCCCTGATAGGTTCTAACATTGGAGAGAAAGGTATCACTTTGTTTGGCAATTGAATTCTGAATCTCTGCTCCAAAATTGAGAATGGAGTTGGTATCCTTTTCATTTAGCTGATTTGAAATGGATTCGTACTTAGCTAGTTCGGCAGTAGGAATGGTCGTAAGATTTACGTTCCCTTCTTTATCCATGGGGCCCGAAATTGTCTGTGCGGTTAATTCGTTATTTTCCATAATGGTTTTTTGTTACAAAAAGTTTTGTTGAATTGTTACAACGGTTTCGTCTATCTTTTTATCTTTTGTTGGCGTGCCAATGGCATTGAATTTCCAGTCTCCGTTTCTTTTGTATAAAACACCCAACACCATAGTAACACTGCCCGCGAAGGAAGCATCATTAGCGATGTTGTATTTCGCAAACTCCTCCACCACTTTTCCAGGTGTTCCTTCGTAAATACGAATGGATGCAAAAGGAATGTCTTTAAAATCCTGACCTCTGAAACTGTTTACAAAAAAAGCAACAAATTCAGCCGCTGGATTTAATTTTGCAAGGTCAACGCTGATTACTTCGTTGTCTAATCCATCATCGCCATCAAGATCTCCGGTAAGATCGTCTCCGCTGTGTTTAATGGCTCCATCGCTTGATTTAAGTTTTTGAAAGCTCACCACGTCCAGTTTCTTTTTTGCTGCATCGTAAACCACGCAGCTGCCATCAAGGTCTACAGACTCTTTGGATGTTCCACCAAAAAGACTTTTTTTATTGATAGCCCCCCAGTTAATACCTACGCAGATATTCTGAAGTTTAGTACCGCCACCTTTTTCAAGATTTATTCTTTGTCCTTTTTCTAAATTGATTGCCATATTCTTTTTTGTTTTTTATTTAAATATTTTAGCTGTTTGATAATCCTTTGAAAAATTGGATCGCACCGAAAATAATAGCTCCCCAAAAGATAGCTCCAATATCGGACATGGTTGCAATAATGCCACCAACACACCATAAGGCGCCGTACATCATGTCTTTGTTCGCTTGTTCTTTGTGCGCTGCGTCGTACGCAGGATTCGTGGAGCTCGCCGAATTCAGATTGGGCTCAGTTTCTGAACTTACGTTCATGCGGTTAATAGCGTATTCTCCCGGAGCTAAAATTTTAGGAGGCCCTGAGAAATTAGCGAGGTTCAGATTACGCTTTGAAAACTCCTGTTGCGCCGCATCTACAGCTTTTTCCTGATAGTTAGCTCTTTCTTCGGTTAAAATTTTTACCAATGTTTTGTCTGAGTGTCCTGACATTATTTCTGAATAATCGCTTGCCATGTGGGTTTATTATTTGGGATTAAAATTCATTTTACAATCAACCAGACTGATTTATTATTCTGCTAAAAAGTCGGGTTTAGTTGTATTTTTTAAGATAGTCTTCCAGACCACCTTTCATTCCTGCCCCCACAGCTTCAAACTTCCATTGCCCGTCTTTTTGGTAAATCCTTCCAAATTCTACAGCCGTTTCAATAGAGAAATCTTCGTCCAGCTCATATTTCACGAGCTCCGTATTGCTTTGGTCGTATATACGCATGAAAGAATTACGCACTTGTCCGAAATTTTGTTTGCGCGTATCTGCATCGTGAATAGTAACAACCACGCAAATTTCTTTTACCGCTGAATTTATTTTTGAAAGATCAACGGTGATAGACTCATCGTCTCCGTCTCCATCACCCGTAAGATTGTCGCCCGTGTGAATCACAGCCTCGTCAGGAGATTTTGTGTTGTTGTAAAAAACAAAATACTGATCCGATACTAATTTTCCGTTTGCTCCGAGAATAAAAACAGAGGCGTCAAGATCAAAAGCAGCTCCTGTTGAACTCGCATTGGTATCCCAGCCTAATCCGATTGTAAATTTTTGCGCGTTGATGTTTTCGCGTTGTCCTTTTTGTAAGTTAATTGCCATAATTGATGTGTTTAATAATTTTGTTAAGGTTTACTTTATATTCATTCATCAGGTGATAATTATTGCCGATGGCATAGTCTGTAATTCTCTCCAATGTTGGTTTTGATACTTCTAAAATAAGAGAATTAATCGGATTTTTTTCATTTAATATAAATTTTATGGTTCTCGTATTTACTTGTGTATCAGCTTTATTCAGTAATTCAATCACCTCCTTGTTACCTTTCACGTAATAATAGTTAAGGTAGTTCTCAAAAACCGGGGTGATTTTCGGGTTGGTCAATTCCGCAAAATAAACGAATATAAATTCACCCTCAATGTTATTTTGATGGAGGATTTTTCGGATGATCAACTCATGACTACCCGTGATCTTAATATCGTCCAAAAAAATACAAAGTCTGTTCGTTAAAAACTTTGTATCGATGTGATAAGTGTCTGACGAAATCAGGTTGAGACGTTCTTCAAAATTGAGATTGCCGTAATCTTCGCTGTAGGTTTTATAGCGATGAATTTTTGATTCCAGTAAAGCCTTTTTGTGGTTTACATGTAAAAATTTATTGACCTCTCTTTTAAATTTTTGAGATAGATAATAAGAAGCGGTCGGAATATAATTTGACGGGCTTGGTAAAAAAACAATGTCTGTATGGTCGAGTAAAAGTTCTCTATGTTCTTTTAAAAAGTGGGTTGCCATGAGGCTTCCGAAGTCTTCGGTAATTTTAAGATCACCAAATTTAAATTTGCTGTAATCAGCTGGATCGAAGCCGATCTTTTCTGTATCGCTGATCTTATGAAGGGAGAAATGATGGAACATTAAGTGGAAACTTTTTCTTTATAAATATTCAG
>Ga0335394_10000635_pt1 | contig 37939 bp, 32 predicted proteins | sample MAT03_FD_205741 | JGI IMG/M metagenome (GOLD analysis project Ga0335394, IMG submission 205741) | Freshwater microbial communities from Lake Fryxell liftoff mats and glacier meltwater in Antarctica - MAT-03 (spades assembly) (version 2) ...
TGCGCTTTCCGTCAAACAACCGGAAGTGCTCACTGCGACTGCCGCAATGACGGCTCCTGCCACCACAGGGAATACAGACGGTAAAGCCCTGGTGGAAGCGAAAGGCGGCTCGGGCGGCTATACCTACAGATGGGACAATGGCGAGACCACGGCCGCTGCCACAAAACTCGCTCCCGGACAACACAGCGTTAATGTTAGCGATGTCAACGGTTGCGCTGTAGTGGTGACGTCTGTCTCCATTACGGAAAATATTTTACCGCTGGCCGTCCGTATTTCTACGAAAACCAATATCAATTGCGCCGGCGAAAAGACGGCCCTTCTTACCCAGATCAGTGGCGGCAAAGGACCCTTCAAATACGCATGGAGCAACCCCTCCATCAGTGGCGAATCACCGGCCAACGTTCCCGGGGGCAATTACCAGTTAACCGTAACCGATGCAACGGGCGCAACCACTAAAGCCTCGCTCAGCGTCCCTCAACCGGAATTGCTCACTGCAACGGCCACTGCAACCGCCCCCGCCACTACCGGCAATGACGACGGCAAAGCCCTGGCTGAACCGAAAGGCGGCTCTGGTAGCTATACCTATAAATGGGATAATGCCGAGACCTCGGCGGCGGCCACAAAACTTGCTCCAGGCGGGCACAGCGTCTCCGTGACCGATGCGAACGGCTGTTCCGCAGTCGCGACGATTGCTATTTCGGAAAATATTTTACCCCTCCTGGTTAACATCGGAGAAAAAAACAGGATCAAGTGCGCAGGTGAAAAAACGACCCTGATGCTGAAAGTGAGCGGCGGGAAACCGCCGTATACGTATAACTGGAGTAACCCCACAATCACCGGCGACCAGCCGACGGACCTGGGCCCGGGCGATTACGCCGCAACGGTGACAGACGTTCTGGGGACGAGCCAGACGGTAAATGTCTCCATCCAGTCACCGGCGCTTTTATCCGCTAAATTGATGCGGAACATCGGCGCTACCACCGAGCGCAGCAACGACGGCAAAGCGGCGTTGACGGTGGAAGGCGGCACAGGCAAATACAACATTGCCTGGGATACGAAACAGGCTGGTTTGACGGCCTCAAAATTGCCGCTCGGTAAGCACAGCGTCACCGTAACCGACGCAAACGGATGTACACAAACGGTTGATTTTGAAACGGAAAAACGAGTATTACCCGAACTCACAGGCAACCTCGAAAACGGCCAGACGATCCGAATGCGCCTGCTAAACTTTGCGCCCGACAGTTCCAGCCTGCGCCCGGAATCGCTGCCGCTGCTCGATGAGTTGTTTGATTTTATGATGGAAAACGGCAACGCCATCATTGAAGTCGGCGGACACACGAACAACCAGCCGACCGAAGCGTTTGCCGACCAACTCTCGACCGAGCGCGCCAAATCGGTGGCCGACTACCTATTTGCCAAAGGAATCGACCCCAAACGGGTTATCTATAAAGGATATGGGAAACGCTTGCCCCTGGTGCCCAACACCTCGCCGGAAGGCCGGAGAACCAATCAGCGGGTGGAGATTAAGATATTGAAGATCAATAATTAAACCTATTTTCTTACTAATCTCCCGGAGGCAAGGAGCCGTCCGTTTTCGCTTATTTCATAGAACAGTATTCCCCCCGGCAATTCGCCCACCGGCATGCGGTATTGCAACTCGTAAAATACTTCCCGCCGCAGCAATTTACCCTCCTGCGAATACAGATGAATCGTTTTGGGCCCAGGACCGGCTTTTTCCAGGGTGAACAACAGGTAATCGCTGAATGGATTGGGTTGAACCCTGCAATTTTCTCCGGATGCCGCTTCCTCAATGCAGGTGACGGATTCGATGGATAATTTGAAAACGGTGATAAGATTTGTGTCGATCCCCGAAACTGCGGACGACAATACCCGGGTGCCGCAAACAATCAGGCTATTATCGTCGGTAATCTCCAGGTCCTTGCCAATCCAGAAAGTTTCGCCTTCATCGTAGGAATGATACCCGAGCCGGACCAAATCGGGGTCATATTTTACCAAAAGCAGTTCATCGTCTTCACCGGGAACGATGCAAACCGCGCCGGTGAGGAACAGGTTGCCTTGGGCATCGGAGATGATTCGTTCCACCGGCTTCACTTTGGCGGTAAAAACATGGTCTTGTACCACATTAATGATCTCGCCACCGGGCGATAAGTGTAGCAGCTGGATGGTATTGCCGATACCATTATCGGAGGCAAAAACAATCCTGCCGTCGGGCTGTACGGCGATACTTCCCCGGAAGAGGCTTCCGGGAGGGGATACTTTCCATAAAAAATGTCCGTTCGGGTCGGTTTTGACGATTTTTAGATGATAATCGTCGTCTTCAATCAACAAGATAAAATTACCGTCGGCGTCTTGTTGCATTTCCAGTGCTCCGCCCCTTGTCGGAAGAGAACGGGTCCAGATCAAATCCACGTCGAAAGATTTTTTTAGCAGCACAGTAGAATCCATTCCGCCCGTCGCCCCGCAAAAAACGATCCCGTCGTCTTCAACATGTAAGGAAACTAAGTAATCGTCTGTCTCTGTAGGATAAATCAGGAAACCCGCCGTAACGTTTCCGGCCAGGTCTATTCGGACATAAGAGGCCCACCAGCCGTCGAAATTGAACAAAACGGCATGGGTTGTGCCCTCGGCGTCGGTTTCCATATCCTGCAACGAGATATCGCTCCAGGGATTCGTGCCCGGAAAACTTTTTGTCCAGATCGTATCGCCATCCTGATTCAACCGCGCGATCAGTACATTGCGGAAAGATTCCGTTTCCCCGCCGATAATATAGCCACCGTCCGGTAGTTTTTCAACATCTTCTCCTTGCCAATTATGGCCGGGAATGCCAAAATTTTGAATCCAGCCTTGTGCGGTAAGCATCTGCGGAAATAAACCGGCAGAAAGGAGCAGTATATAAATCGTAAAAACAGAAAAATGAAAGTAAGGTGTGCGTTTCATAAGCGTTGCGTGTTTATTAAAGACGACACAAACATGCGAGGCTTGTGATTTTGGAAAAATAACACATTTTGAAATTAATTCCTTCTAACCCAACGCACCGTACATTTATAGCCGGCGCTATAGTCGATGCAAAGTGGTTTTGAAGGAACCGGAATTGCAAGATATTCACAATCAACATCCTAAACCCTTTTACCCGCCGAAGCCTTTTCAGGCGAAGGAGGGCGATAAACCCTTCTAAACCACTCTAAACCGGCTATACATGGTTTGAACGAAGCGCTAAGGAACGGTGTCAAAATAAGTTTCCAATTTCAGGCCAATTATTTTGGCGTCAGCCAACTATCTTTTGAGGCGAATAGCCGCGCTATTTAACGAAAAAGATGGGACGGATGAAGGCAAAAGAATGGCATCAAATTGGGAAGTTATTTTGACACCGTTACTAACTATAATATCTTGACATTCAATATTCTAAGTCCTTCCAAACCGATGCACATTCAAAAGAATCGTTTTTATGAAAATAGCGCTCATCGGCCTTGGTAAAATGGGCCATAACATTGCCCTGAACCTTCGCAACCACGAGTACATCGTATTTGCCCATGACCATGATACCAATGCAGTGCGGGCCCTTGCCCAGGAAGACGGGATCACCGGATTGTTTACCATACCGGATGTATGCGCCCGCTTTTCCGGCGAACGTCGCGTCGTTTGGCTTATGGTACCGGCCGGGGCCATTGTAGATGAGGTCATCGCCGCGCTTGTGCCACATCTCGATCCCGGCGACGTGGTGATCGACGGCGGCAACTCCAATTTTCGCGACAGTATCAGGCGGTACCAGCTGCTGAAAATGCAAGGCATCGGTTTTCTCGATTGCGGCACTTCCGGGGGCACTTCCGGGGCCTTGCACGGGGCCTGTACCATGATCGGAGGCGAACCCGAAGTGTACGCTTCCTGCGCGTCTGTTTTTATCGATATCAGCGTTGAAGGCGGTTCGCTGTATTGCGGTGGTCCCGGAAGCGGCCATTTTGCCAAAATGGTGCATAATGGCATCGAATACGGCATGATGCAGGCCATCGCCGAAGGTTTTGAAGTGCTCGAACGATCGTCCTTTAATTTCGATTTCGAAAAAGTGGCCCGCCTCTGGGACCATGGCTCGGTGATTCGCGGATGGTTGATGGAACTCAGCGCGCAAGCTTTCTCCAAAGACCCTCGGCTGGATACCCTCCGCGGCGTCATGCACGCATCCGGTGAGGGCAAATGGACCCTGGAAACAGCCCTCGATCTGGGCGTACCCACCCCGGTGATCGCACTTTCCGTGCTGATGCGGTACCGTTCACAACAAGACGACAGCTTTGCCGGCAAGGTAGTAGCGGCGCTTCGCAATGAATTCGGCGGACACGCTGTGGAGAAAAAATGAATTACTGCATCGGCATCGACATCGGCACCACCGCAACCAAAGCGCTGGCGTTCAGCGAGGAGGGCGCAGCGCTGGCGCAACATACGGCGGCCTACCCGATGCTACATCCGGAAGCGGACTACAGCGAACAAGACCCTCGCTTGCTGTGGCAGGCGGTCGTGGAATGCCTGAATGCAGTATTTGACCGTTGTCGCAATTGGACCCTGCAAGGCGTCTCCTTTTCGACGGCCATGCACAGCCTGCTGCCCCTCGATGCGCACAAAAGGCCGCTGGGCAATATCCTAATCTGGGCCGACAACCGCGCCGGCCGCATTGCCGACGATTTGCGGCAAACGGAACAGGGCCGCCTGCTTTTTCAACGGACAGGCACACCGGTCCACGCCATGTCGCCCCTTGTCAAATTGATGTGGCTGCGCCAAAATCAGGCGGACTTATGGGCAAATACAGCCTGTTTCCATGATATTAAATCCTTCATTTTCAACAAAATAACTAATAGGAGCCTCGTCGATTACAGTATCGCATCCGCCAGCGGTTTGATGAATCTGCGGGACAAAAAATGGGAAAAGGAAGCTTTATATCTGGCAGGGGTTAGTAAAGCGCAATTACCCATACTTGTTTCGCCCCGGCAGGTCGTGTACTTTGAACAAGGCCTTTGCCCGCTTTTGCGTTTACCGGCGGGTACGCCACTTGTCATCGGAGCAAGCGATGGCTGTTTAGCCAACCTCGGCATGGGGGCATTGCATCCGGGCGAGTTGGCAGTGACCATCGGTACCAGCGGCGCCGCGCGGTGCTGTATTCCAACGTCGCATACCGACCCCGACATGCGGGTTTTTTGTTATTACCTCGATGAAAACCGGTACATCACCGGCGGCGGTACCAATTCCGGAGCGGTGGTACTGCAATGGCTGAAAGACCAGGTGCTGGGCGATGAACAGCCCTTCGACGATTTTCTGAACCAGGCCGCGCAGGTCCCTCCGGGCGCGGGAGGGCTGCTTTTTTTACCCTACCTGCTGGGCGAACGAGCACCCTTGTGGAATGCCGCTTTACGGGGCGCTTTCGTGGGTTTGGACATCAGACACGGTCGCGTGCACCTCATTCGGGCTGCGATGGAAGGCGTTGTATTTCAATTGTTTACCATTGGCGAAATCCTCGCCGAACGAACGCCCTTGCACAAAATCATCGCCGGAGGCGGTTTTGCCAAAAACGCTTTGTGGCTGCAAATATTAGCCGATGTATTCCAACTGCCGGTGGAAGTGCCCGATGTGATGGAATCCTCTGCGCTGGGCGCCGTAATATTGGGCCGGAATGCGCTCGGATTACCGGCCATGCCGCAGCCCGAAACCGGGACAAGGTATATGCCGGACAAGAGTTTGGCGAACTTGTACGAAGCGCGTGTGCAGGCCTTTAAAAAGTCCAGGGATATGATCGCCTCAACCCCGTAAACCACCTAAACATTCCATCCATGCAATCCACCATCAACTGCCGGGGCCGCCTGCTCGACTTGTCCCGCCCGCTTATCATGGGCATTCTCAACCTGACGCCCGATTCTTTTTTCGACGGCGGGCGCTACGCGGGCGTGGACGAGGCTTTGCGGCAAGCAGAAACGATGTTGCAGCAGGGCGCGACCCTCCTCGACCTCGGTGGCGCCTCTTCGCGACCGGGTGCAGAAACGGTACCGGCCGATGTAGAAAAAAAACGGGTGTTGCCGGTTATCGAAGCCATACTCCGGCGCTTCCCGGAAGCCATTCTGTCCATCGATACCTGGCGCGCGGAGGTTGCACGGGCCGCCCTCGAGGCCGGCGCATCTATCGTCAACGATATTTCTGCCGGACGCCTGGATGATAAAATGTATGAAACCGTGGCAAGCCATTCAGGCGGGCAACGGAATGCGCCTTATATCCTGATGCACATGCAGGGAACCCCCGGTACCATGCAACAAAATCCTGTTTATGAAGATGTTGTGCAGGAAGTGCTTGATTTTTTTATCGTCGAAATTGCGAAGCTAAGGGCGCTTGGCGTGCAGGATATTATCCTCGATCCCGGCTTCGGCTTCGGTAAAAGCGTAGACCATAATTTCGGTCTGCTGAAAAACCTCCACGTGTTCGGCGCAGTGACAGGTTTGCCCGTACTGGCGGGCTTGTCGCGTAAGTCGATGATTTGCAAAGTGTTGAAAGTCAACCCCGAACGGGCGCTCAACGGCACGACCGCCCTGCATATAGTTGCGCTGCAACAGGGCGCAAAAATCCTGCGCGTACACGACGTACGGGAAGCGATGGAAACGGTCAGATTATGGGAGATGCTTATTTAATGCCGGCGTATGGTCGGGTCCTTTTCAGGCGACCGACACATAGTCCGGTGGCGTTTATGATCGGCTGCATTTGTTGTTTTCATAAAAATCTCCTTGCTTTGCTTTGATTTTCAAGGGTTTTTAAAAAAGGCGACCCCTGTTTTTCTGTTCAGCAGGATGAAAAGCAGCCTTCCGCCCTTGTGGTTTGAGTCAGGAAATAAATCCATAACATTAAAAATTAAAGAAAAATGCGCCAACCCTTTTTTGTTTTCCGCTATGCATGCGCCCTGTTTACGGTTTTGCTGACCCTCTCGTCATTCGTATCGAATTTTCAGGAAGAATACGGCAAAGCCGGGTACTACGCTGATTCCCTGCAAGGCCGCAAAACGGCCAGCGGTGAAAAATACGACAAGGCCGCCTTTACCGGCGCCCACAAAAGTTTGCCATTCGGTACTAAAATACGGATCACCCGCCTCGACAATAAGCAATCGGTGATTGTCCGCGTCAATGATCGCGGCCCATTTGTGGAAGGCTACGTGACCGACGTATCACGGGCCGCCGCCGAAGCGCTCGACCTGATCAAAGCCGGTGTTACCCGCGTAAAAGTGGAGGTGGTGGAAACCGCAGATATGGCCGCAGCCAAAGCGCCGGCACCGGTTCAACACAGTGTGTCCTCGAAAACCGTTGCTAAGTCTTCTAAATCGGCCTCGACGGCCAAGCTGCTGATTCCGAAAACACAAACCGCCACCCGGCCGGCGACCTACAATACCGAAGATCCCCGACCGGCCAGCAGCGCAAAAACAGCGGCGAGAGCCCAGGGCAGGACGCTCACTTCGGACCTTTACAAGGTGGATTTGAAAAAGACGGAAAAATATGGTTTCGGCGTGCAGGTTAGTACCTTGTATGATGCTGATAATGTGCTTCCGCAAATCACGGATCTCGAAAAAAATTGGAATGGTAAGGTATTGGTGAGCGTTCAAAGAAACGATGCCAATGACGTTTCGACTTACCGGGTGATCATCGGACCTTATATGGACCGGAAAGCTGCCGAAGCTCAATTGAAACTCGCGACCAAAAAAGGATTAAAAAAGTGTTTCGTGATAGACCTTGGCGCCTTGTAGGTTTCAGGGAGAAAACGAACATGCGTCACCCCGATTTTGTCCGGCGCGCGCGTGCCTGACATCAATGGGAACGCGAATGACACGAACAACGCGGATTTACGCGTTTTTTTAAAATAAACGGTAACTGGAATGTCAAAGCTTATCACAAGGCAATCCGCGTAAATCCGCCTCGTTCTTGTCAACCGCGTTCCCATCGGGATTAATGAACATGCTTCATTCATTTTTTCCCTACAAATAGTTCGCCGCGCTGCGGCCCGAATGACAGACTATGAGCGTTAACACAAAGATCAGAACCGGACGTATTGCTGTTTTTTTTGTCTTGATGACGGTATTGCAAATGGCCTGTCATCGGCGGGCAATTCCGAAAGCGCCGGTTACAATGCCCTCCGTGCCGGAGCCCGAAGAAGTATTGGCGCCAAGCATGACGATCTCCAATCCATATATTGTTGTGAGTCTCCAAAAAACGCCATGTTTCGGCTCCTGCCCGGTTTTTGAAGCCCGGGTGTTTTCAAACGGCACGGCGATCTGGGAGGGAGAACGTCATACGGCTCGTATCGGCAAATACGAGGCAACAGTACCGCACGAATGGCTGAACGAACTGATGGCGGAGGCCGAGGCGATTGACTTTTTCCGAATGGCTGTGCGGTATCCCTTGTATGGCAGCGCCCTGCCCGATGTGCCCCAAACCATTACGTTTATGCAGAACGGGGGTAAACAACGCCGCGTCACCGATAACGCTGCGGCGCCGGTGGACTTGGTTCGTTTTGAGAAAATGCTGGAAGAAAAATTAAATACACTTGAATGGAAACCCAAGCCATAATTCAAGCCCTACCCCTCTTTTTCAACCCGAATGACCCAAGTGCTCTTAATGACGCTCGATGTCCTTAATAACCGATTGCGCTTGTTTTTCAATCTTTTCCTTCTTTTTTACCTCAAACTGCTCCATCGCCTTCGGGTTGTACCGCACATTGAGGTTGATCCACATCATCCGGGAAATACGAAAGATATAGACAAAGTTGAACACGAGGAAAACGCCAAGCAATCCAAATGCAGCAGGCTGACTCCAGCCCAGGTACCAGTGAAACAAGGCGATAAACAGCAGGCAGAACCAGCCCGTCCAGACATACGATATAAACATCGCGCCGTAATAATAGCCCGGTTCCGGAAAATAGTTCAAATCACAGGCAGGGCAGCGTTTTAGCATGTCGAAGGGTTTCACCATCGACCAACTGCCCGTCTCAAATACTTCGCCTTCCTGGCAACGAGGGCATTTTAAGTAGAAAATGCTGTGTGATTTGGAGCCTTTTTGTAAGAAAGCCATATTGTGGATTCAAAATTTGTCCATAAAGGTACTAAAAGCCTCTTAAGCCGCCGGATAAATCAGGATGCCCGGGCGTTGGCTCGGCGGGAAAAGGCGGCGAAGAATTGTCATGGGTGAAAAATCACTTTTGGGCAGGAGATTTTCGATAAAAACCAGTTTCAAACGGCGACGCGCGCTGGATACGGCTATGACTAAGGTTTTGGCCCTGGTTTCCTGGCCCGGAGGGACTTGGTGTACGGAATCTAATCGCCAGTCGTCGGATAAAATGGCTTCTTCCGGCAGGCAGGCAATCTGGGATTCGGCGAGTTGGTAACCATTGGAGATTAAGTGCTGGAGCGCTTCAGATATCGATGTACTCTTTTTCATAAACAGATCCGATTGGTTTGATGACCACTAAACGAGCGGGGTGTTGGAAACGCGGCAAAGCGGAAAAAAATTTTCATACCTTGAAAAAATCTGTGCCATTGCCTTGACCAATCCCGTCACCAAAATGATTCTTCAGGATAAATATTTTATCACAATCGGAGCTTACGAAGATAAAAGTATCGCTTTTTTGAAAGATCACAGATACTTTTTTATACCAAAAAACATTATTTTCTTTTTTACTGTTTTCTTCGTGCCAGGTACTCAACAGAACCCTCCGCTCCCTTCTTGTTTTGCCTAAAATCAATCGGCTCTTGTCCCGAATTTTTCAAAAAAAAATCATCCGGCTCTTGTTTCTGGTTGCGATGAAAAGCACCTTCTTGTCGGCACAGGAGTCGGTTCAGGACTCTTCCGTCCGTTTTTTTGGAGTGCCCCTCATTTTCTACACACCCGACACATATTGGGGCGCAGGCGCAGCTGGTATCCTGACGTATCCCGGGCGACCGCTTCGTTCCAGTGTATCGTTCAGCTTAGCCTATACCCAGCGCAAACAGTTTCTCCTTTGGTTGCCGTATCAATGGTACAGCCCGAAAGGCCAGTGGCGGGCTTATGGGGAATTAGGTTGGTACCGGTACCTGTATCAGTATTTCGGCATCGGCAACCGCTATGCGGACGATTTTAAGGAAGTTTACACAGCCATATACCCCCGCGTCCGGGTGACCGGATTACACAAACTCGGCCGCCGCCAGTTGGGTGGCATACGGTACAGTATGGATGCCTACCGGATTGCGGAAAAACAGCTTGGGGGTGAGCTTTCGAGCGGCAATATTCCCGGTTCATCTGGTGGTTTTTCTTCCGGCGTGGGACCGGTCTGGCTGCTTGACTCGCGCGACAACCAGTTTTTCCCCAGGCGCGGCCTGTTTCTGGAATCGTTTATTCAATTTGAAAACAAGCTGACGGGCAGCGATTTTAAATACACGCGTTTTTCCCTGGAAGTCACGTTTTACAAGCAGTTTTTGAAAAACAAAATATTGGTTTTAAACGCTTTAAGCGCATTTTCAAGCGGAGAGACGCCTTTTTTTCAGATGCCGCAAATTGGCGGTACCCGGCGGCTTCGCGGGTATCCGGACGGCAAATTTCGCGACAAGCACTTATTGCTGGTCCAGGCAGAGTGCCGTTTCCCGCTCATTTGGCGCTTCAAAGGCGCCTTGTTTGGCGGCGCCGGCAGCGTATTCGGTACGCCCGGCGAAAGCCTGCGATGGAGACCCAACTGGGGAGGCGGGCTGCGTTTTGAATTTGACCGGAGGCAAAATATTCACCTGCGTGCCGATTACGGATTCGGGGAGGGCAGTTCCGGGTTTTATTTGACGGTGGGGGAAGCGTTTTGAGGTCTTTGTTTGGTGGTTGTCTCAATCATCATCCCTTCCCAATTTCAACAGCGCCTCCAAAGCATCCAGGTGCAGTTTGAACGCTTGTTTGCCTTTGTCTGTAACGCCGTACGTCGTTTGCGGCCGCCGGCCGACAAACTGTTTGCGCACCGTCACGTATTCGGCAGCTTCCAGTGGTTTGAGGTGGCTGGCCAGGTTGCCATCCGTCAGGTTGAGCAGTTCTTTCAGGGTGCTGTATTCCACCCAATCATTCACTGCGAGGACGGACATGATGCCCAGCCGGTTGCGGTGGTCGAATGCAGGATTGAGTTGGGTGATGATATCTTTCATTATAATGGCTATAGGTAATGGGCGCCCTCCTTCGCGCTGCGTAATCAGGCGGGTGAACGGTCATATTTCAGGTACATCCGGGCGCCGTACAAAATGTGCAGCAGGCCGAAACCGGTAATCCACAGTTCGAGGCCGTAGCCCGGGTAAAAAATACCCAGCAAACCAAGAGCAATTTCGGCCAAACCGAGCATTTCTACATCACGCAGGGTAAATTTTGCGCCATTGGCCAGGGCCAGACCGTAAAAAACCAAGGTCGCCGGGGCTACGAGGGCGGGTAGATTCCAGTAAAGCAGCGCCAGGCAAAAGATGCCGCCGGTCACCAATGGAATCGCCATAGCCCAAAGCATACGCCTCGAACTGGCATCCCAGACCCGAAGTCCCTGTTTTCGGGCTTTGCGGCTGGTAAAATACAAACCACCCGAAAGCGCTGCCGAAAGTACCAGAAAAGCCAGGAGAATGACCGCGCTTTTGTAGCCCAGGCCCCAGTTTATCGTTCGGATTGCCTTGTCGTAATAATATCCTTCGTCGCCGCTAAAAGGTAGCATACCCAACCAGATATACATACCTGCGGCGCCGGCCAGGGCACAAAACCCAGCCCATACGCCCGACAAACCGCTCAGGCTTAAAAAACGGGTGCTGCGCTCCATCAGGGCGCGCATTTCAGCGAGGTGCGCTAATTGCTGCTGCGGATCGTTTGTATTCATAAAAGTGCTTTGTGATGCAAAGTTATGTATTTTTCTGGTTTGCGCCTTTTAAATTAAATTTTTACCTCATCGAGCGTACAAGCTTTCGGCCGAGGGCTTTTTTTGCCGTCCGAGGGGTAAGAACACCGGATTAGACGCTTGCCAAAACGTACCTTTGCAGCATTCTTACTTATACAATTTTCCATGTCCAATCTAATTTACGGCCACCATCCGGTCATAGAGGCCATTCAGGCTGGCAAACCGGTCGAAAAAGTGTTTTTCCAGCAGGGTATTCGTGGTGAAATGGAAAAAGAAGTGCGACACCTGACCAAGGCGCATCAAATTCCGCTTCAGGTAGTGCCGCGCGAAAAGTTGGACAAAATGACCAAGGGCAACCACCAGGGCGTGGCGGCCTACCTGTCTGTAGTGGAGTACCATACTGTTGAGGACATCCTGCCTTTTGTGTTTGAACAAGGCGAGATACCCCTTTTCCTGTTGCTGGATAACGTGACCGACGTGCGCAACTTCGGCGCCATCTGCCGTTCTGCGGAGTGTATGGGCGTGCAGGCCGTGATCGTTCCTCAGGCCGGCTCGGCGCCGGCCAACGACGAAGCGATGAAGGCTTCCGCCGGCGCCCTGGCCAGGGTTCGCGTTTGCCGGGTGCGCAGTTTGTTTTCTACGGTCGAATGGCTGCAACAATCGGGCGTCCAGGTGGTCGCCACAGCCCTCAGCGATCATTCCTTTCCGGTTTACGACATCGATTTTACGGTGCCGACCGCCATCCTGATGGGCTCGGAAGGGGAGGGACTGCACCCTAAATTATTGAAAATGTCCGATAAGGTCGTCAAAATACCTCAACGCACCGATTTTGATTCGTTTAACGTCAGCGTCGCTACGGGCATCGTGCTCTATGAGGCCATCCGGCAGCGCGCTTTGTAGAAGGGCCCGCTTCTAAGCGTTTCGTCGGATAAAACTGCCAACTGCCTACCGCCATGCCTTCTTTCATCGATCAAATGGGCCGCAACAACGGCCTTCCGCAGTTTCCGCCACGCCGCATCGTCTCCCTGGTGCCGTCTCAGACGGAACTGTTGTTTGACCTGGGTTTGGAAAATGAAGTGGCCGGCATCACAAAGTTTTGTATACATCCGCCCGAATGGTTTCAAAACAAGCCCCGTGTAGGCGGTACGAAAACATTGAATTTCAATAAAATACACGCCTTAAAGCCTGATCTGATTATCGGCAACAAAGAGGAAAACGAACGGGCCCAGATTGAAACCCTGGCTGAAAATTACCCGGTCTGGATGAGCGATGTTCGCACCCTGGAAGATGCATACGAAATGATGCGGCAAATAGGCGCATTGACTGGAAAATCCATGGAAGCAGACGCGCTGCTTACGGGCATTCGGAAACAATTTGCCTTACTCCCGGATAGCGGGCCTTTACCCTCAGTAGCGTATCTGATATGGCGCAAGCCTTATATGGCCGCCGCCGGGGATACTTTTATCCAGGAAATGTTGCATCTGGCCGGTTTTAAGAACGTATTCGGGCATTTGGCGCGATACCCGGAAATCAGCGCGGAAATGCTACTTGCCGCAAAACCGGACCTGTTGTTTCTTTCTTCCGAACCCTATCCTTTTTCCGACAAACACATCGCTGAATTTCAGGAAATATGCCCCCAATCCAGGATATGTATCGTGGACGGCGAGTTGTTTTCCTGGTACGGCAGCCGACTGCGTTTGGCGCCCGCTTATTTTCTGGAATTGAGAAAAACATGGGCATTCGCCCAGCCTTAGCAAAAATTGCGGGCGCATCTTCTGTATTTTCTCAAAACCAGGGCTTTACTTTGATGTTTATTACCTGCTTATGGACTAACCAGATATTCTAAACCCTCTAAACCTAAACCCTCTCTTAAACAACTTCTACCGAACCAATCAAGTTTTCTACCTATGAAATACACGCTACTCGGCTTTTTACTGGCCATGACCAGTTTTTTGTTCGCCCAAAACACAGAGCGCCGAAGCGGCGAAATCCTGGTTCAGCTGAATCAGGGAGCAGATATTCAAACAGTGCTCAACCAGGCCGGCGAGCGGTCGCCATCGCTTTTTAGCCTGAAAGAAGTTATTGCGCCCGACTGGCACATGTACCTGCTCGGTTTTGATGAAACCCGTACATATCCGCAAACGGCACTTGCGCAGGCTTGGCGTATGCCCGGTATTCGGGCCGCTCAATTCAATACCCGTGTATACCAGCGAGACCTGGAGCCCAACGACCCCTCCTGGAGCCAGCAAAACGATATGATGCTCATCAAAGCTCCTTTGGCCTGGGAAGCCTCTATCGGCGGCCTTACGCCGGCCGGCGATACGATTGTGGTGGCTGTTCTGGAAAAAGGCGCCTTCCTCAGTCATCCCGACCTGGCGCCCAACCGCTGGTATAACTGGGCTGAAATCCCCAACAATGACTTGGACGACGACGGAAACGGCTATATCGACGACTTCGGTGGCTGGAACCCGCGTACGCTTTCCGACGATCCCGGCGCCATTACTTCCCATGGTACGGGTGTTAACGGCATCATTGGCGCGGTTGGCAATAATGATCAAGGGGTGACCGGCGTCAACTGGAAAGTCAAACTTATGAACCTGGGTAATGTCGAATACGAAAGCGAAATCATTGCGGCTTACTATTACGTGGGCAACATGCGCCGGATATACAATCAATCCAATGGTGCCAAAGGCGCTTTCGTAGTCTCCTCCAATGCATCTTTCGGGCTGGACAAGCAAAAAGCTGAAGACCATCAACTCTGGTGTGCAGTGTATGATTCCCTTGGCGCTCAGGGTATTATCAGCGTAGGCGCTACCACCAACCAAAATGTGAATGTGGATATGGAAGGCGATATGCCGACCTCCTGCACCAGCGAGTACCTGATCACAGTGAACAATATCAATGAACAAGGCGTAAAAATGGCCGCAACGGGCTACGGCGCCGTTTCCATCGACCTGGGCGCGCCAGGAGATGCCACTTTTACCACCGCCGGCGTCAACAGCCCTACCTACGGCAATCTTGGCGGCACCTCCGCAGCTACGCCGCACGTCACGGGCGCTTTGGCGCTGCTGTATAGTTTTGATTGTAAAATCCTGACGAGCGACGCCCTCAGCAATCCACAGGCATGCGCCCGCCGCATACGCGACCTCATCCTGCAACATACCGAGCCCAATGCCAGCCTCTCCGGCCTGACGGTAACAGGCGGCCACCTCAATCTGTCGGCAGCGCTGGGCGCGGTGCAGCAGTTAAATTGCATCCAGGAAGGTCCCTTGAATGTTTGCGACAGTATCCGGACCGGCAGCCTGGAGGTATTGTGCGTCAAGTGGGTGGTTCAGGATCAATTACTGCGAATACACTTCGATACCCCGTCCTCCGAAGGCTACAGTTTTCGGGTATTCAACATGCTCGGCCAGCTGATTCATGAAGAAGCCTTGCGCCCCCAAGCCTTCGGCATCAGCCTGCTGGAATACCACCTGGAGCAAATCCCCGCCGGGATGTATGTTTTTGTCATCGGGAAGGGCAAAAACTATGTATCAAGAAAATTTCCAAAATTTTAATCGCGAGTTTGGGATTTTAAATTTGGCGCGCGTATCTTTGCACCCCGAAAAAGGAAGGCTCCGTAGCTTAATGGATAGAGCATCTGACTACGGATCAGAAGGTTAGAGGTTCGAGTCCTCTCGGAGTCACCAATTTAAGTGCCTGTCTATGTGCGCGTTACATTTTTCTGTTTACGCCGCATGATGTTACACGCAAATACGCGGGCACTTTTACATTTAACAGTCTCAAGATATAAGAGTCATGCCAAAAGTTTGTGATTTGACGGGTAAAAAGCCGATCACGGGTAATCATGTGTCGCACTCCAACCACAAAACGAAGCGCCGTTTCTATCCGAACCTCCAGACCAAGAAGTTCTTTATGCCGGAAACAGGCGAATGGGTCACCCTCAAAGTAAGCGCATCGGCCATCCGGACGATCAGCAAACTGGGTCTTTATTCCTACATTAAAAAGTTGGAAAAGAAAGGGGAGATCGTTTATCACTCCGAACCGGAAGGCTGTTAGTCCCCGGTAAGCAATCGATCAACATTTTCGGTTCTACCAGTGGTCGTTCAAACGGTCCGGTGAACCATAAAAAGTAAACATTTTTACCAATGGCAAAGAAAAGCAAAGGCAACCGCAACCCGGTCATCCTGGAATGCACCGAGCACAAGACCAGCGGTCTGCCGGGCACTTCGCGCTACGTCACGCAAAAAAACCGCAAAAACACCCCTGAACGGATGGAACTGAAAAAGTACAATCCGATCATGCGGAAATACACGGTTCACCGTGAAATTAAATAATCAGACGCTCTCTCAAACACATAAACAATAAAGGGTTATGGCAAAGAAAGTATCCAAGAACGCGCGCGTAGCACAACGTGCAGCCAACGCGGGTTCCGGCAAAGACCACGTTAAAGTGGTGAAGTCCGTCAAAGACCCGGTTACGGGCAAATACAGCTACAAGCAAATGATCGTTCACAAAGACAAAGTGAAAGATTTCTTTGCAGATGTGAAGTAATCTTTTCAGGCGGTTCTACCGCTTTTACAAGATAGACGGGACAGGGCCGGGGCGATTTTAACGCTTCGGCCCTGTTTGTGTTATGCATAAATATAAGCCGCTTGACATACAAACAACTCTATGTGCTGATCGTCATCCTCCTGGTGTTCATTCTCAGCCTATGGCTGCGGGGCCCCATCCCGCAACATCTTGATTACCATAATTTTGCCGACAAACAAAGCTATTTCGGCATCCCGAATTTCTGGAACGTCGTCAGCAACCTGCCCATGCTTTTTTTGGGTATGTACGGACTTTGGCAAGGAATAAGCCACTGGCACTGGCGGCTCGACCTGGCATCCAAATGTATCCCTGTTGTTTTGTCTCTTGGCATCATGGGGGCCTCCGTAGGTTCGGCCTGGTACCACTGGGCGCCTGATAACGCCACGCTGGTTTGGGATCGCCTTCCGATGACGCTCGTGTTCATGCCCTTGTTTGCCCTGATTATTTATAAATTTGTCGGCAAAGAGGTCGGCACGGTCTCCTTTTATTTCCTGATACCATTAGGCGTGTTTAGCGTGTTGTACTGGCAGCACACCGAAACCACAGGGCACGGCGACCTGCGGTTTTATATTTTCGTGCAGTATTTCCCCATGCTTATTTTGCCTTTTTTACTGTGGCTGTCGCCGCACCGGCCTTCGTATATCCGGTATATTCTATTTGTACTGGGCTGGTACGTGCTGGCTAAATGCTTTGAACATACGGACTATTACGTGTATGGCTTGACGCATTTTTGGAGCGGGCATACCATCAAACACTTGCTGGCGGCGTTGAGCCTTTGGTATGTTTTAAAACTCACGACGGCTTGGGAGGCGGAAATGGCGAGAACGCGTTAATGGAGTGCGGAATTTATTCCGCCGTCCTACGACAAATACTTCCCAACAATCGGCATCCTCCGCCCCATTCCAAACCCTTTCGTACTCACCCGCAACACCGGCGCAGCCTGTTCCCGCTTGAATTCGTTGATGTTCACCATCCGCAAGACCCGCTTCACCAGCGCTTCGTCGAAGCCCATCGCCACCAATTCGCGCGGACCTTGGCGGCCCTCTATGTATTGGAAAAGTAATTTGTCGAGCACCTCGTAAGGCGGCAATGAATCGGAGTCTTTCTGCCCGGGACGCAGCTCGGCGCTGGGCGGTTTTTCCATAGTGCTTTTGGGGATCACTTCGCCATCCTTGTTCAGATAACGGGCCAGTTCGTATATCTCCGTTTTGTATACGTCGGCCAGCACCGCCAGGCCGCCGCACAGGTCGCCGTAAAGCGTGCCGTAGCCTACGGCCATTTCACTTTTATTGGTCGTATTCAGCAGGATATTTCCGAATTTATTGGACAGGGCCATCACGATCACGCCCCGCACCCGCGCCTGGATGTTTTCCTCTGTCACATCGAAAGGCCGGTCTAAAAACAGCGGTTGCAGCGTCGATTCGAAGGCTGCATACATGGGCTGGATCGGTACCAGATCGTGCGGCATACCCAGGTTTTGCGCCAATTGGCGGGCATCGTTGACGGAATGTTCGCTGCTGAACTGGCTGGGCATCAGTATGCCGCGCACGTTCTCCGCGCCGAGGGCCCGGGCGGCTAAAACAGCCGTCACTGCGGAGTCAATGCCGCCGCTCAAACCGAGAATAGCCTTTTTGAAACCCAGTTTGTGAAAATAATCGCGGATGCCCAATACCAGCGCATCGTGGATCAGGGCGATTTTATGTTTAGGCTGTTCGTTCGAACGGCCGCCTTTTAATACTTCGTCGAGATCGTACATCCGCAGGCACTCTTCAAAATAAGGCATTTCATCGAACACCTGCCCGTCGGGCGATACGACCAGGCTCCCGCCGTCGAAAATCACGTCGGTTTGCGCGCCGACGTGGTTGACGTAGAACATCGGGGTTTTGTAGCGCAATACATTGGTACGCACCGTGTTGATACGCGCGGCGGCATGCCCATAATCGAAGGGGGAGGCCGATATGTTCAGAATGAATTCCGGGCCTTCCCCGATCATTTCATCCAGGGGGCAAATGGTATACAGCGGGTTTTCATTGCCCACGTTCCAGATGTCTTCGCAAACGGATAACGCGATCTTTTTTCCCTTGAATTCGACGGTATGAAAATCGCGGGCCGGTTCGAAATAACGGTACTCGTCAAAAATATCGTAGGTCGGCAGCAGGGCTTTGTGTTGCACGCCGAGCACGAGTCCCTCAGATAAAAAGTAGGCGGAATTATACAGGTCTTTGCCTTCCACCACCGGATTGCGGCTGGGCGAACCCACCACGATGCCGATGCCCCGGCTGGCCTGGGTGAGTGCATCAATGGATTCGGCGCAGCGTCCGATAAAATCATCAAATTCGAGGAAATCACGGGGCGGATAGCCGCATACGGCCAGTTCCGGGAAACAAATGATATCGGCCCCCTGGGTTTTGGCAGCGGCCACGGCTTCGAGCATTTTCAGGAGATTTCCCTCGAAATTGCCGATGTGGTAATTGAGTTGAGCAAGCGCAATTTTCATCCCGCAAAAGTAAAGATTGTCGGCAAGTAGATTCGTTTTACTTTTGCATGGAGGTGGTTGTCTCAAAAGTCAATTTACCATAAAGTACACAAAGTCACACAAAGTTTAATAGATTGATATTCAAATCTTTATAAATAAACTTAGTGTAACTTAGTGTACTTTGTGGTGAATTATTTAACTTATCAGACAGCCGCATAAAATTAAAAATTACGTAGTGTCACCCTACCAGGGAATAATAAATGCTTATGCGTTACCTGCTCGCTTTTTTGCTTTTGTGTAGTTTCGGGCCGCTTTTTGCCCAAAAAATGCTGCAAAGCGCCGAATGGTGCGCCGAAGGCCGAAAATTGTCCATGCCGCCCCTGGCGCCGGATCTTCGCAGCGACACCATCGATATCCTGCACACGGCCATCGCGCTGAATGTGTCGGCTCCGCCACAACTGTCGGGCGTTGCGCAACTGTCGCTACAGGCTAAACTGAACAATGTCGCGGGCATTCTGCTCGACCTGGAAGGTCTGATCGTGGATTCCGTCAGCCTCGACGGCAATGCAGCCGGGTTCAGCCAGTCCGGACCTGCCTTGCACATTGGTTTTCCAACAGTCCTGAATCTCGGCCAAACCGCTCAATTACAAGTGGTTTACCACGGCGCGCCGGTAACTGACGCCAGCGGCTGGGGTGGGGTGTACAACCAAAACGGTTATTTTTACAACCTCGGCGTGGGTTTTGCCGCCGACCCGCATTCCTTCGGCCGGGCTTGGTTTCCCTGTTTCGACAACTTTGTGGAACGTTGCAGTTTCGAATTCGACATCCTGTCCAATGCGTCCAAACCGGCGTATTGCAACGGATATTTAGTCGACGAGCAACCCATCGGACCGGCTAACATCCTGCGCAAATGGAAAATCGATCAGGCCATTCCGTCGTACCTCGCCTGTTTTGCCACCGGTCCTTATACCTCCTTTAAACGCGTGTACTCGGGCGAAAATGGCCCGATTCCGGTCGAAATTGCCGCCGCGGCAGCAGATACGAACAAAGTAAAAGCGACATTCCAGCACCTGCCGCAGGCCATCGCCGCGTTCGAACACTGGTACGGCCCATACCGCTGGAATAAAATCGGTTACTCCCTGGTGCCTTTTAATTCCGGCGCCATGGAGCATGCCACCAACATTGCCATCATGCGCGCCGCCATCGACGGAAGCCTGGGTTTTGAAACCCTGTGGGCCCACGAACTCAGCCACCACTGGTGGGGCGATTTAGCCACTTGCTCCACACCCGAAGACATGTGGCTCAACGAAGGCTGGGCAGTGTATTCCGAGCACCTGTTTACCGAATGGGTGTACGGGCAGGAGGCTTTCCGCACGGCCGTGCGCGATAATTTCCTGAACGTGCTGCAAAACACCCACGTGGCAGAAGGCGGTTACCGGGCCGTTTCGGGGCTCCCGCACGACCTGACCTACGGTGCGCATGTGTATCAAAAAGGCGCCGTTGTGGCCCACAACCTGCGCGGTTATATGGGCGATTCCTTGTTCCGCGCTGGACTGCGCGCCGTGTTGAACGAAACGCAATTCGACGACTGGAGCAGCGCCGATTTGCGCGACAAACTCGAAAACGCCACGGGCCTCGACCTGCACCCGTTTTTCGACGATGCCGTGTTCGCGCCGGGTTTCACGCATTTTGCGTTAGATTCTTTTACGGTACAAGCCAATGGGAGTCAATACAATACCAGCGTTTTTATTAAACAAAAAGTAAGAGGCGCTCCGCATTTATACCAACAGGTTCCGCTGGAACTGACTTTTGTGGATGCCGACTGGCAACGCGTGTACCGGAGCGCCGTGGCTTCGGGCGAACAAAGCATCGCCACGTTTAGCCTGCCATTTGTACCCGCTTTCGTTTGGGTGAACACCAATCAAAAACTGCTGCTGGCCCGCGCGGAAAAAGAACGTGTCATTAAAAGTGCGGGACAAAATTCCTTCGCGCCCGCAAAACTGGAGATGAAAGTAAATGCGCTGACAGACTCGGCGCTGGTCAGGGTAGAACACCATTTCGCCATGCCGGACACAGCCGGCGCCAATCCGAACGGATACGCCTTGACCAACCGGTACTGGAGCGTCTCCGGCGATTTCCCGGCTGGCTTCGATGCCAGCGCCAGTGTTTTTTATGACGGACGTGGCCAACTCGATCAGCTGGATGCCGAATTATTCGCCCAAACCGGACCGCAGGAGGACAGTGTGCTGATCCTTTATCGTCCGGGACCAGGCCATCCGTGGACAGAATGCCCCGACTACTTTAAGAATATGATGTCGGCTACCAGCGACCGTTTTGGTTTTATCCGCATTGAACACGTATTGCCGGGTGAGTATACGTTTGCAAAAGGAGCAACCGCGCTGGCAACATCGGAAGCCGCACGCCGCATGTTCGCACTCCAGGCAAGCCCTAACCCGGCTCAAAGCACGATCAGGGTGTCCGCAGACCATAGCTTTGATAAACTCCTCTTATTCAATTCGGAAGGTGGACTAATGCAGGAAGGGACCTACCCAAACGGCACGCAAGAAACCAAATTGCGCGTGGCCGGGTATCCAGCCGGGTCATATTGGCTGCTTGCAAGCGGTGTCGATGGCGTCGGTGTTTGTTCCGTACTGATCGTCCAATAGCCTGGAACAGATGACTTTTTTGAATTTTGTCGTCAACAGCCCGTTTGCTGATATTGGAAGAAAATACATGCTATTCAATTGAAAATCAATTATTGAAACTAAACAAACACTACATCAAAATGTCTGCTTCCTACACCTTTATCCGTTCGCTTGTTATTGCGGCGTTCCTGCTTCCCCTGAGTACCTTACAAGCGCAAAAAGCGCCCAAAAAACCGGTTCTTCGCCTCGATACGGCTTTGGTAAAATCAGTCGCCCGGATGGTATCCGACTCATTCGGCGCCCCGGCCGGCCTGGTGGAAACATTTATCCTCGAAGCAAAACGCCTCGAAGTAAATGAAGGGATTCCGGCCACTGCATTTATCGGGATCGCCATCCTGGAATCGAGCGGCTTTACCAGTTACCTCTATCAAAATGCCAGGAACCCGTTCGGCATGCGTGCAACGAAAATCTGGAAAGGCCCGACGTTCATCATGTTCCATGAAGGCGCCGACGCGCCCTTCCGCAAATATGAGTCTCCGGCCGGCGCTGTGCGCGATTTTGCCAAATTTCTGCGCAGCCGCAGGTGGTTTCACGACGCGCTGCTTTGCCCAACGTCGGATGTGGATTGTTTCCTGACCGGAATGAGCGCCAACAAACAAAAAGATGAACCAGGGTACGCCAGAGACCCGGAATGGCCCAACAAGGTAAAACGGGTGATCCGGACCTATGGATTGGAAGCCTTGATGCGCTACGAATGAGGTCGTGTTATTTACCAGGTCTGATTCTGGTTCCAGAAAGGCGGTAAAAAAGAATCGTTTTCCTGCTGTTGCCGCAACCTGGCTTGCGCTTCGGCCTCTTCAAGGCGTTGCTGCTTCGTCTTTTCAAAAGCATCGCCGGGCAAAAAATACTCCTTTTCAGCATTGCGTTCCTCCGCAAAAGGATCGTGGATATCCACGGCTTCCTCTTCTTCCAGCTCGCCCTTGAACCAGAAAGAGGCGAATATGCCGGCTAAACTACCCAGGAGGTGGCTTTCCCAGGAAATGCCTTCCTGATCGGGTAAAACGCCCATAAACATCCCGCTGTACACCAGCATCACCACGATAGCCAAGATAATCGAACGCATGCTGCGCCGAAAAATGCCGTTCCAGAAGATAAAAGAGACCAACCCGTACACGATACCGCTAGCTCCGATATGGGATACCGGGCGGGCCAGCAACCATACGGATATTCCGGTTAGAAAGTAGATCATCCAGAATGCCCTCATGGATACCTTTCGGTAAAAATACATGGACATGGCACTGAGCACGAACAAAGGAAACGTATTGGAAATCAGGTGTTTCCAGCTACCGTGTACCAGTGGTCCGGTGAAAATGCCGGGAATGCCCCAAGCGCGGCGCGACATGATGCCGTACCCCGCAGGATCCCAGTGTTCGATGGTCTGGAAAGTATGAACCAGCCAAATCGTAAAAATGAGAAACAGCGGGAACCGAATGCTGTCGAAAAAATGCCGGCGGGTGAGGTCCAGGCTGTCTGATTCGCTTTCTAAAAGGGCTTTCAAGGCAATGGCGCTGAAAGAGGTTGAGAGAATGAAAAATCGCGGAGATACGCCGGGCGACGCGCGCCCAATTGTACCTGTATGCCTATCCCAAAAGCCGGGCCAAATCCGGAAACGGTTTGAACCCTGGGCAGCACCCGCATACTGAGGTCGTCGCTTACGTCGAAATGCGCCAAATGGGCATCCACAAACGCATCGGTTATCGTCAACAGGTACACTAAACCGAGGCCGAGCGAGGTTTGTTCAGTATATTTCCGGAATTGATCGCGATACTTTTTTAAGGAGACCGCATCGAGCCGCGAATAGGGATCCACAGGAACGGTGTTAGGGTCCTCATCCACTGTCCACAAGTAGTTATCCCGTAGTTCGCGATACGTCTTCAGGTTATCCAACTCCCACCACAGCATACCCCCCAGTGCGCCGTAAACGATCGGCAGTTTCCACCATTTTTTGTTGTACACCTGCCCTCCGCCCGGAATAATGCCGAAAAGCGCGGCTTTTCTGGGATTTGGATAGTTTTTCGTAAAAAATCTGCGCATGGCTCGCGTTTTACCTCCCGAAATCTGGACGAAGGCGGAGTCAGTAGCCGTTATAGCGAAGGCCGGTTGGCCGTTAGGGGATATTATCGACGCCAGGGTGTCCGGTTGTTGGGCGGCAAGTATTTCGGCGTACAGAAAGTATACAGCCAATAGCAACGTTCTAAAAATTCGCATAAGGCAAAAATAACGCAACAATACCAATAAACGTTGCTCCATAAACAGAGACCTTTTAGTTTACATGAATAAAACATGGGGGTTATGGGCGGTTTCCCCCCATAACCCCCATGTTTTATTCATGTGAACTAAAAGGCTGGTTTATTGCACGTCGCCCAAGCCCCGAAGTATCAATTGTTTTCCGTCGTAATCGGATATGATGGCTGTGAGGGTCACTGTTCCTGTCGGAATGGGTTGCAGCGCAAACGCAGCATAACTTTGTGTAAACAGGGGTATGTTGCCCGTCGCATCGGTGACGGTATGGCTATACGCGTAGTTTACGCCTCCACCGGTGACGGTCACGCCCGAAATCCGCACCAGCGTGCTTTCCCAGGCATCGAAATTTGCATTGACCTCTGCAACCGTGGCCGTCCGCGGTGTAACAGGCAGGCCCGAAGCCAGGATGTTTGCGTTTTTCAACGGCACTTTGTTTACCTGCACCAGCTGGTGAAAATTGCTGAGTTCCTGACCCGAGATATTCACTTCAATCACATCGCCGACCTCGAAACAATGGTTGTCCAGAAAACGAACCACTATACCGGCGGTGCCATCCTGAATAAAGACGTTCTGGCCATTCAGGTTATTGGTGTTGCGATCCGAGGTCACCGTGCCTTTGATCTTCACATTTGCGGGCGCGGCGGTTGTGGTGCCGGTGTACAGGCTGCGGATGTAAGCGATATCCTTCAGCACGGCCGTTCCCGGCCCGGCTCCGGTACCGCAACGGTCACCGTTCATGGACACGTCGTTGAGATCACGGATATACAGTTGATAATCCGTGCCGTAAATGCCCATCACACCGGTGACGGTACCTTTGCCGGTCGGCGTTTTGCTGGCGGCAAAGTCGGCAAAACCGCTGGTGCGCAGCAAAAGCTCCTGTCCGTTGCAATCCTCCAGGGTGCGGTTCAGGCTGCTTTGCGTAAGCGCGTCGGCATACGTTTTGCCAGCGTCACACTGCACGAACTGCACGTTATCCAGTTTCACGAGCGTATTGACCAGGTCGACATTGGGCAGATCTCCCGGTGTGATCAACTTGGGGGCCAGCGGCGTAGTGGCGTAATTGCCTTTGATGATCTTCTGGCGTACCTGTCCTTCGGTCAAACCGATGGCACGTGGCACGCCGTTTTCCACCACCAGCGAACCGGTCAGCTGCGGCAGGCCGTTGTAATCGGTCAGGATCAAATCTTTGCAACGAATGTAAATCGTACGTCCCACTGGCATTGAATTATACAGGAAGCCGTCGTTGAATTTTACCTCGATGCCGCCGGTAGCATCCTGGATCACCAGGGTTTTATAATAATTCCCAGAACGGTCATCCATGATGATTTCACCGGCAATGATCAGCGTATCGGTAACTTTATCGTAGCCATCCTGCGAAATATGCAGGGCTTTCAGGGCTTTGATGGTGATGTTTGGCGTTATGTCCACCTTGATGTCGCCGACGGGCGGTTCGTCGAATTCCGTTTTGAGGCAGGTCCAGAATGTCAGGGCCGAAGCGAAAACCAGCAGAATGGCGGTGAACCGGTTTTTATTTTTAAGTGAGATCATTTTCAAACGTTTTTATGTTAAAAATTGAAAATCAAAGTTTTAGCGAATGCTTATGGCGAGTTGCACGAAGTAGTTCAAACCTGGCGCATACACCAGTTCCGAAGTATAAAAGCGCGCATCTGCAACATCGCTGCGGAACGCATTGCGATAGGAATCGCGGCCGGCAATGACGATGTCCTGGTTGTTTAGCAAGTTATTGATGCCAACATTCAGGTACAGGAATCTTTGCGCGCCGATTTTCCACGATTTATTGGCGAAAATATCAACAGTAAATGCCGCTGCGGCCTTTTTCTGTTCGATGATGGTATTCCACAACGGCGATTCCGGCGTTTGACCGCTCACAAACCGCGACGTATGGCGTACCCGGTCAAAATCGTACCAAAGCTGATCGGCGTAATTGACCGTTATGGAAGCCGCCCAAAAGTTTTTCGCTTCGTAGCGCGCACTCACTGATGCAGCCGTTTGAGGCGTGCGCGGTACGTAATAGTTCTCCTGATACACCAAACCTGCATCTAAAATGACATTTGAATTATCCGGCGCCAGATACAAGGTAGGGCGTGAAGTGTAAATATATTTGCCAATGGAGGCTGCCGCGCTGAAAATCCAGCTTGGTACCGGTTTGGCTTCTACACCGATTTCTACGCCGGTATGGCGCCGGTCCACCCCGGTCATCACCGCGCCGCCGAAGAAGATTGGCACCTGCAAAAAAGTTTCGCCGTCGGCTATGTTCAGGTCGCCGAAGTAGTATTCCGACAACACCCGGCTGACCGTCTGTGAATTGGCGAAAACGCTCTCCGTTTCGCCCAAAAACTCGCTGTAATAACCTGTAATGCGCGCTTTTACCTTGGGGGCTCGCAGCAGATAACCGCCTTCCACACTTTGCACGGTCGATAATTGAACGCCGGGCGCTACTGTATTGCGCACGCGGGGCGATAAAAATGCGGCGCGGAATTGCGGCGCCTGCTTTCCATAATACCCGTTGGCGTACAAATAGTTGCGACCGTTTATTTTCCATACGGCGCCCCCTTTGGCGCCCCAGGTATTCCAGTCCAGTTTTTCCGAATCGCCTAAGGAATTATTGGGGAAACGGCCGTTCTGCATATTGCCGGTGCGCCATTGCCGGGTTTGGCCGGCCTCGCCGGAAATAAAGAACTGAAAACGCTTCAGGGAAAATTGCGCCTGCGCCCAGGCATTGGCCCGGTTGATATTTTCGTCGTAATCGTACCCGAACACATCTCCTTTCTGCACCAGGTTATTTGGGTGGAGCAGATCGCTTTGACGACCGGAAATGGCATCGGCGTTTTCAAACTGGCCGAAAAAATCCCAGTCGGCCCAGAAATCGGCGCCGAGCAGGTCATCCACTACCTTAAAGTTTAGGCCCCGATAATACACGTATTGCGCCCCTCCATTCAGGCTCACCCGATTGTTCAAAGCATGGCTGATCGCCACGTTAGCGCCGGCCTCGCGGTTATCGGCCCGGTTATCTTCCACGATATAAGCGGCCCGCCGGCCGGAAACGGTATTGCCGGGTATGCCTTCCGCGTTCTGAAGGGTAAAGGGGTTGTTACGGTTGGCTTCGTACAATGCAGCCCAATCGATCTGACGCAGGCCTTCATTTTGACGCAGCATCTCGGTCCAGTTTGCAGCCTCTACCGGGTCGAGCATCGAACTGGGCAGCCGGCGGTTAAAGTCGGGCGCCGGATTGAAGGCGTTTACCCAGTTGATCCGGGTGAAGCTGCTTTTTCCGTACTGGCCATAAGCGGCTGCGATCAGGTGCGTTTTGATGCTGGGAGCCCAGTCATAGCGCAGTATCGCGGTCGGCTGGTGGTTGGTCGACACCTGAGCATTGCGTTTTTCGCCGTTTTGATACCCCCAAAGCGGGTTGTAAAAATTCGTACCGGCGATGTCGTACATTTCCTGAAAACTATCGGCGGAGCGGCCGCGTTGGGTGGGCGCTCCGAAAAACGTCAGGTTCAGGCTGTGCTTTTCACTGAATTTTTTATCAACTGATAAAAAATAGGAATGCGCATCGTAAAACGTCCCGGGCACATAGCCTTCGTGGGCCCAGCGGGTACTGTAGGATGCGGACACCGCCCAGCCGCCGGGCATCAGTCCCGTGTTCAGGGTCATCATAAAGCGGTTGCGGTACAAGCGGTTTGCCTGGGCAAACGAAGCGCGAAACTGTTTGCGCTGTGTGCTGGCCCGGGTGTCGATCATTGTAACGCCGCCCAGATTGCCGAAAGCCATCTCCGATGGATCGAGGCCCACCGTACTGCTGCGGTTGCGCAGCACGTCGTTGAGGCCGCCGATTTCGCCATAAGGCGTCCATCCGGTTTCCGGATCGTTGAACTGGACGCCATTCAGGTACAATTCAAACAGACCGGAATCGTACCCGCGTTCGCGAAAACGGAAGGTGCTCCAACCGAAACCGGCGATGTTTTGAAACACGTCGCGCGAGGCATGAAGCAGGTTGGCTACCTCGCCGGCGCCCTCTGTTTCAGATTCGGCTTCATCCAGGGTTATGGTGGGAATGTCGCCCGATCCTGCCGTATTGGCCGGATCGCGACGCATTTTAACATCCACCGTTATTTCTCCACTGGCAGGGATGTTCACCGGAGTTTCTTCCGGCAGATACCCGGGCCGTGTGATGACCAGGGTGTATTTGCCGGGCTTTAGCTCAGTTAACACATAATTGCCATTGGCATCAGTCGCCGTAAATTTGCCGGTTTGCGCCAGTACAACCGACGCGTCCTCAACAGGACTATCATTATCGCTGTACGTGACTTTACCGCGCAGGGAAGGGGCGCCCGGTTGTGCTATGATTGCCTGAAAAGACAACAACAACAGGCTTGAAAAAAGTAATTTTTTTATCATCCAGAAGGAAAAAATAGGAGAAAAAGAAGGTGGTGGAGGCAAATGAACAAGTATGCGTATTTTCAACCTGCAAATGTAGGTAAAAGCGCTTTGCTCTTGTTCTGTAGCAGCTTGTTAATTAATTGTGAAGCAGATCGTGATTCCCGACAAATACCGTTCCTTTGCCGCCTTAATTTGCCTGAATATGAAAAAAAATGTTCTCTTCGCGGCTTTCGTGCTGTTGAATACCCTTGTTTTCGCTCAAAAGAAGAGCGAATATAAAATTGCAGCGATCGGTTTTTATAACCTTGAAAACTTGTTCGATACCCTGGATTCGCCCATTACCAACGATGCGGATTTTCTGCCGGGAGGTCGTTTATTATGGAATACCAAAAAATACGTCTCTAAACAGGCCAATATGGCCAAAGTAATCAGCGAGATGGCCACCGAGGTATCGCCCGACGGATTGGCCCTTCTGGGTGTCGCCGAGGTGGAAAACCGGAAAGTGCTGGAAGATTTAGTTAGTCAGCCAGCGCTCAAAGACCGTAAGTATGAAATCGCGCATTTTGACTCTCCTGACGAACGTGGTATCGATTGCGGCCTGTTGTATCAGCCAAAATATTTTAAACTCACCAGCGCGCAACCCGTGCCGGTCAACTTGCAGCGCGCCACCGACTCCCTTGCCGATTTTACCCGCGATATTTTATACGTGACCGGCACCTTCGACGGCGAACCCATTCACATTATGGTGGGCCACTGGTCGTCGCGCTCGGGTGGAGAAAGCGGCTCGGCGTGGCGCCGCGCCGTCGCAGCCGGCGTGTGCCGGCATTTGGTCGATAGTATCAGTTTGGCTGATCCTAACGCGAAGATAGTGATCATGGGCGACCTCAACGATGATCCGACAGACAAAAGCGTCTCGGAGGTGTTGGGCGCAAAAGGAAATGCCGACAAACTAAAAAAAGGGGAATTATACAATCCGATGTACGATATCTATAAAAATGGCAACGGAACCCTGGCATATCGCGACTCCTGGAACCTGTTTGATCAATTGATCGTGTCAAAACCATTGTTGAATAAAAAAGCGGGCGGCTGGCAATTATTCAAAGCCATGGTCTTCCGGCAGCCCTGGCTACTACAGACTGAAGGCGCCTTCCGCGGTTATCCGTTCCGCACTTTTGTAGGCGATATTTTCATCAATGGATACAGTGATCACTTGCCCGTGTACCTGTTGTTGTTGAAGAAGTAGCACAGTATCTTGGCCAATGCCGTTCCTAAGGCCTCGGAGAGGCCTAACGTTTGTAGCATACCGCCTACCTACTTCTTCGGTATAACCTCGGTTGTTTCCCCGAAATGGTGGGCGAATTTGGCCATATCTTCGGCCATATCCTTATTTTGAGTGGCCCGAAGGTAGGTTTCGCTGAGCGAGCGCAGGATTTGATACATAAAACGATCCATTTCCATTACCTGCATTTCCTTTGTCCAGAGGTCGATGCGCAATGTGTCGCGGTGTTCCTTGTCAAAAAGTGCAACGACCATGGCCTTGCATTCTTCCAACGCGCCGCCATCCCGGTCGCTGGCGCCCCATTCCATTTTGACGGGTACGCCTTGCCCGTCTAAGCCGATGCGAATGGTAATATCACTTGATTTAACGATGTCGGTAGAATCCATTTTAAAAAAATTGTTTCAAAAAAGCCGCGCAAAAGTAAAGTAAAAAGACGGAACCGCCTATTTTTGCCTGCTACATGATACTCCATTTCGGCCTTGATTTCGACGGAATCGTCCATACACCCCAGCGCACCGCCCTGGCAGACGAACTATTTGCCGGTCCGCAAAAGCTGTTGTCCTGGCTGGAGTATCAACTTGGCTTGCACGGGTACCCGGAAAATACAGATTACCTGCGCATCGAATTATACCGGCAGGCGCTTCAGCAATATTTGGCGGAAACCAAACTCCCCGAAGCCTGCTTTTGTCACGCCTCTTTTCAATCCGACCGGTTTGCGGCTGCGGCTGCCTTGCTGGCTTGGCGGGACGAATTGTTGCTCGCAGGCTGGGATTTTCTGCCGTCTACTTCGCTACCGCCCCGCCTGGCCGTATTTGCCGCAGTGGAAACTTTGTTCAAAAAAAAGATCAGCGATCCGGAAGCCGGACCCGAAGCATTTGGTTGGGCCGACCGTTTTGTACAGGTTTTGGCGGCACTTCAGCAGCGCCCGCTTTCCCTTAAAAAAATATGGCTATATGAACCGGGCGCACTTCAACCGCCTTTAATTCAACGTTTTATACAAATTGCCCGGCAAAAAAACATCCCCGTTGAAGCGGCACAGCCCCAGGATTTTGCTCCGGCAAATTCCCGCTTGGGTATGCTTCAGCGAAGTTTGATCTCCCCGGATATTCAAGCGGAGAAAGAAGAAAACACCCCTCCAACCGAGGCGACAGACAAGAGCTTACTCATACTAAAAACCCGCCGCGACAGCGACGCTGCGGTATATTTCGCGCAAATCCTGCGGCAAAACCGGGATCTGCGGCCGCTGTTCCTGCTGCCCGAAATGAACCTGACCCTTGAACAGGCCCTGCTTCTGGAAGGATTCCCGGCCATGGGTATTTTGTCTACTTCCTTAGCCAGACCTTCCCTGCAAGTGCTCAAACTGGCACCTGCGTTTTTATGGGAACCGGTGGACGTATTCAAAATCATGGAGTTCGTGACCCTGACGGTAAAACCCCTCGACGATGGGTTAGCCCTCGAAATTGCCAAGGTGATGGCCGAAAAGCCGGGTTTGTTCAGCGACCGCTGGTTTGCGGCCGTGTACAGTTACCTGGAGCAGGGTGAAATACCCGACGAAGCGCGCCGCCAATACGAATTCTGGTTCGAACGCCGTCGTTACCGGGCCGACGGCGCGGCGCCGAAACGCGACGCCATCGGGATGTACAGTTTTTTACACAACTGGGCCCACGAGCACTTCGAAGCGACCGGCCGCAAGCACAGCTCCTTGCTTGTTTTGGCCGAACAGGCCCGCCGTATCCGAGATTTGCTCGGCGCGCTTCCGGAAACGGTGCTGACGTTTCTGGAACTGGAACGCATCGTACGCACCATTTACGACCCCTCGCCCGTGCAAATAACCCCGGCAGAAGCAGGCGGGTTCTCGTGCCTGCATCAGGCCGGCGCCTTCGCGGCGCCCGCAGATACGCTCGTCTGGTGGAATTGCCTCTTTGAAAATTCGGCCCCAAAACCGGATAAATGGTACGCTGAAGAACGAATATGGCTTGAAAAACAAGATATTACGTTGTCCACGCCGCAGCGGGAAAGCCGTTTGAATTTGCTCCGCCAGCAACGTCCGGTCCTTCAGACAAGCAGTCAACTCATCCTCATTGTACCGGAGCAGGCCGACGGCGCTGAAGCGGCGCCAAGCCTGCTCCTGGGCGATATCGAAGCGGTTTTCCACGATTGCCGGCCGTTTACGTTTCATCTGGACGACCCACAAGACCGCGAACGATTGGCCGGAGTGCTACACATACCGGCGCGGGTGTTGCTGGAAAGCAGACCCGTAGGCCGGCCGAAGCCGCAATTGCATTTGTCGCAGCCGCATCTTTTTGCCGATAGCGCGTATGAAACACCTACCAATCTGGAGAGCTTGTTCTATTACCCGCATCGCTGGTTTTTTCGCCAAAAGACCAGGATGTACCCCACCAGTCTGTTTAGTGTGACCGGCGATCAGACCTTGCTGGGCAGCCTGGCGCACCGTTTTTTTGAAATGTTGTTGAAAGAGAATCTGGAGGGCATCGATAAAGCCGCCGTGCAGGAATGGATAAATGACAAGGCCCCGGGTTTGTTGGAAAAGGAAGGGGCTACTTTACTGTTGTATGGCCGGGAGCCCGAACGGAACGCCTTTTTAAACCGGGTAAAAAATGCGGCATGGAGCCTGATCTCGTTGTTGCGCAGCAATGGCTGGTCGGTGTTGCACACAGAGTTGCCTTTGGAGGGCTCCTTTTGCGGCATACCGGTTCGCGGTAAGGCCGATCTCGTGCTTCAACGCGGCGAGGAGATGGCGATTGTAGACTTGAAATGGAGCGGGGCCAGACGCAGGAAGGAATTGATCCAGAATGGCGAAGACCTTCAGTTGATCCTGTACGCCAACATGTTACCTCCGCCCGAGCGTTGGCCGCATACGGCATATTTTATCCTCGAAGACGGCAAAATGATCGCGCGCAACCGGGCTGCATTTACAGACGCCGTTGTAGCTGGGCGGGGCGATGAAGACCATGCGCAGGCCTGCGCGCTTATTTTTTCAAAAATGGAAAAAACATTTCGCTGGCGGATGGAGCAAATCCGCCAGGGTGTGGTCGAAATGCGCACGGCCCGTACCGCGCCGGAATTGGACGTTATGTACGAAGGCGAGCTGCTCGATTTGCTGGAAATGAAGATAGAGGATGCGCGATGGGATGATTACAGGACTTTGCTGGAGTTTATGTGAAAATCTGCCAATACCTTCCAACAAACCACGGCCGAAACCGTGAGCGGCATGAGCATATAATATTTGAACAGCATCGGGCTGAAAATGTAGAACAGCATAATCATAATGGACAAAGCCAACAAAGAGAAGGTATAAACATCCATTTGCTGACGCCATTTTTTTTGGTAAAACCACATTCCAAGACCGGCTGTTAAAAGTTGCACTGCGATCTGAGGAACGTGCGCAAAGCGCAGGTTTTCCTCCGGTGTACCTGGTAGCCAATGGCGTAAATGGATATTGAGGCTCAAGGCATCCAAAAAGGTGTATTCATCGGGCCTGAGCCACGAACCCTCCGAGCAACCGCTGTAATAAGCCAGAATTTTAGAGAGGATAGAAGGGTCTTTGAGCCAAAAAGGTGCTACGAACAAGGCAATGCAGGCTACTAAAACGGCGCCCCAAAGCCGGTAAGAAAGGCTTCGCGGAGCATGAAGCCAGAGCAGTATCGCGAACATGGGTATCCAGAAAAGAAGGGTGTATCGCGAAAGCAGGGCTCCGCAAATCCCGATGGCGATCAGCACATGATTCTTCGAGGCCAGGCCGGCAGCCAGCAGCAAGTACCATGCGGCGACCACCGTTTCCAGGCTTACTGCTATATCCAGTCTGGCCCAGAAGATATATGCCCAAACCGGTAGCGCAAACAACAATATGCCCGGCAAAGCTAGTTTCCAGGAGGCCGATGGGTGTCTTTTTGCCAGCCAATACCCCGCCACGCCGACGGCGAGCAGCAATAAGATCATGCCCGACCAACGAATATCAATTCCGGCTGCCCCGGCTATTTGGACAGGCATCCAATGCAGGGGCATGTAGACCGGAAACGCCTCGTGATTGGGCATTTTGACTATTTGGTATGGAAACTCTCCGGCAAAAAAGCGTTGGCATTGCGTTTGCAATTGCGGTAAAACATCCGAAATTTTTTCAGGCTCGGGGTATTGCGCCCATATTTTGCGCAACTCTTCGTAGGCTGCGAACAAGCCCAGCATACCTGCCAAGGCATACAGCCAGGGCCCGGCCGCTAAACCAGCCGCCTGCCGGTCAGGCGTCGGGCGCTCCCGGGCCAGCCACTGGAAACTATACATGGTAAACAAGATCGAAATAGCCATCAGGGCCAACGGATTATAAGCCTGATGGAAAATACGGTTTCCGTAAGTAGAGAGGATAATTTGGGAAAGGAACAATATAAAAATGACGAGCAGGGGGCGTTTCATAAAATCGTGATTTTGAGCAATAAACGTTTTATTCCGACTCCGGGGCAAGCCGCACCACCAAGCCCTCCAATTCGTCCTGTAATTTTAACTGGCAGGCTAAGCGGCTGTTGGGTTGTACGAAAAAGGCGGAATCCAGCATAGCCAACTCGTCGTCGCTGGGTTCATGCAAAATATGGTCGCTTTGCACATATACATGGCACGAGGCGCAAAGCGCGATGCCGCCGCAGGTGCCCTTCACCGGCAATTCGTAACTTTTGCACAGCTCCATGAGATTCAGCCCCATATCTGTTGGCGCTTCCAGTTCATGCCTTCGGTCTTCCCGGTCAATGACCGTTATGTTTATAGTTGATAACATGGTAAGGAACGGTGTCAAAATAAGTTTCCAATTTCAGGACAATTATTTTGGCGTCAGCCAACTATCTTTTGAGGCGAATAGCCGCGCTATTTAACGAAAAAGATGGGACGGATGACGGCAAAAGAATGGCATCAAATTGGAAACTTATTTTGACACCGTTCCTAAGAGGCTAATATTTTTTTCAAACGGTAGCGCCAAGGCCTTCGATTCCGGTTACTGTGGTGTATTTAAACGACAGTTTTTTATCCGGGAAAACGATTTTGAAAGCCGATTGGCAGGCCATCGTAGCCTCATGAAAACCGCAGAGGATCAGTTTTAGTTTGCCCGGATACGTGTTAATATCGCCAACGGCGAAAATGCCCGGGACGTTGGTTTGGTAATCCTCTGTTTTTACTTCGATGGCGCCTTTGTCCAGGGCCAGACCCCAGTCGGTAATCGGGCCGAGTTTTGGCGTGAGGCCGAACAGCGGCACAAAATGATCGGTTTCTATTTGAAAGGTTCCCTCCGTGTCGTGTTGTACCATGATTCCGCTCAATTTACCATTGCCTTGTAATCCAATGACTTGTGCGTTGGTGATGAGTTTTATTTTCCCACTTTGTGCCAATTCCTGAACTTTTTCTACGGAGTCCGGCGCGCCGCGAAATTCGGTGCGTCGGTGAATCAGGATGAGGTCGCTTGCTACGTTGGAGAGGTAAATAGCCCAGTCGAGTGCGGAGTCGCCGCCGCCGGCGATGACCACCCGGCTATTTTTGTAGTCGTCCGGGTTGCGCACGAAATACTCTACGCCATGATCCTCGAATGCGTCGATGTTCCCGATAGGGGGTTTGCGGGGCTCGAAACTACCGAGCCCGCCTGCGATGAAGATAACCGGCGCCAGCAGTTTTGTGCCACGGGTGCTCGTCACCATCCAGCGACCGTCTGCTTGTTTTTCAAGATGTTCAGCGCGCTCCCCCAAAGTAAAGCCGGGGTGAAACGGTTCTATTTGTTTGAGCAGATTTAGCACCAGATCCCCTGCAAGGATACTCGGGCAACCGGGAATATCGTAAATCGGTTTTTTCGGATAAATCTCCGTCAACTGCCCGCCGGGTTGCGGTAGCGCGTCGATCAGGTGGCAGCGCATTTTCAACAAACCGGCTTCAAACACGGTAAACAGCCCGACCGGGCCGGCGCCGATGATGATGATGTCGGTTTCTACTATTTTTTGCATATATGTGTGAATGGTTTAGAAGGTTTAGGGGGTTTAGAAGGTTTAGGAGCTTAGAGGTTTAGAAGGATGGAGTGGTTTTTCTACCCGCTAAACCTCCATAAACCTATTTTCCTTTAAACTCGGGCTTCCTTTTTTCCACAAAAGCAGCAGCGCCTTCCCGGAAATCTTCCGTATCGCAGCATTCGCCGAAAGCGCGCAATTCTGCTTCGAAGCCGTCGGTTTCTTTGTCAAAATAGGCGTTAATACTGTCAATGATCTTCGAAATGGCCACAGGTGCCTTCATCGCAATCTTTTCTATCAGTTCTTTGGCCTTACTCACTTCTTCGCCCAAAGGAACAACGTAGTTGACCAGCCCAAGTTCATGCGCCTCGATGGCTCCGATAATATCAGCCGTCATCAGCAATTCTGCGGCTTTGGTTTTGCCGATGTACTGGATCAGTCGTTGCGTACCGCCGTAGCCTGGAATGATGCCGAGGTTGACCTCCGGCTGACCGAACTTGGCTTTTTCTCCGGCCACCCGCAGGTGACAGGCCATGGCCAATTCGCAACCACCACCCAAAGCAAAACCGTTGACGGCTGCTACGACCGGCTTGCTGAAATGTTCAATCAGAAAAAAAACGCCCTGTCCCTGGCGGGCAAAGGCTGCACCTTCCGCCGCGTTGAGTGATTTGAATTCGGTGATGTCGGCTCCTGCGACGAAGGCTTTTTCTCCGGCGCCGGTGATCACCACGCCTTTCAACCCCGTGATCTTCAAAGCATCTTCGGCAAAAAAGCGCCGCAATTCGAGCATTGTGGCCGTATTGAGGGCATTTAATGCTTTTTCCCGGTTGATGGTGACAACTGCAATGCCGTTGTCGATGGAAACGATCAGATTTTCGAACATGCCTAAATTGGTTTAGAGGGTTTGGGGGGTTTAGGAGGTTCAGAGGTGTTGAGAGGGGCTTTACGGTGTGCCGCAAAAAGTTTGCTGAAAACATCCTTTGCCGCGTACATATTCTAAACCCTCTAAACCTCCTAAACCCTCTAAACTTCCTAACCCATTATCAGTCAATCTACTTTCAATACCTCAATCTCTTCCGCTTTCCAGTGTACCGCCTTATCAAGACTATAGTTTTTCAGGCGGTTATGGTAAAAATACAAGACCCGGAAGTTGGACGATACGATGTCGCCTTCCTTATTGAAACCGAGTGGTTTTTCCGTATGAAAAACGCCCAGGCGTTTGATCCCGTCGCGTACAATTTCATCCGGCTGTAAATGGATTTCAGGGGCCAGACGGATTTTGCCATGCATCTCCCATTCGTTTAGCCGGTGCTGCATTTGTTCGACCACTTCTTCCACGGCGCGGAAAGGAAAAACGTAATCGTCGGGCGGAAGCCGTAAAATACCGAATAAGTCTAATTTTGGGTTTTCATGCATGAGCATCTGGAAAACGGCGAAGGCGACCAATTGGCTCGAAAGCACCACGTTTTCAATGTGATAACGATCCGCAATACGCTCGGCCAGCAGTTTGGTATACTCTTCTTCCCGCTGCCGATCTTCGTTGATCTCTCCTTTGGACATGAAATATTCGCGGATGTCCAGTTCATTGCCGTAACTGTCGAAGCTGCGCCCCTGATTGTCCACGAAATTCCCCAGCACGTCCATGGGTTTTCCTACGCTAAGCGTAATATCATTGGTCGTGGTTAAAAAACGCCAAATAAAACGCAGCCAGCTGCGGATACTTTTGCCCTCGTCTTTCAGGCGGATATAGTTCTCTTTTCCAGTGCTGCGCAGGTATTGCTCGATCAAAAAAGGCGCTTCCAATACGAAATGGTAGCCTATGATAATGGGCACGATGAAAACTTTTTTGCCCTCATTTTTTTGGCATAAAGCCCGCTGCGCTTCTACGACAGTACCGAGCAGTCCCATTTTCAGTCCTGTTTCCAACTCTCCGGAGCGCGAGCGGGTGCCTCCGGGAAAAAACAAGCTGTTTACCCCGCGCTGGATGCTGAGGGTGCTCATCGTTTTGAGCGTTTCCAGGTATATCGGATTTTTTTTACGACGATCCACCCTGTACGCGCCCAGCCGGTTCATGTAGTAAGCAGCCGGACCGAAATTATACAGGTTGAGTCCCGCGCCATAGGAAAAAGACGGCATGCCCATGATCTGGTCCATGGCGTATCCCACCAAAATCGAGTCGAGGTTGCTGGAATGCGTGGGTACGACGACTACCGTGCCGTATTTGAAAAGTTCGCGGATGGTATCGACATCGCCCACAACGTTTAGGCGTTCGTACAATTGGCGCCTGCCCCGCCACAGGCTTCGGATGCTTTTATCGACGGCTGCGTTAAACAGGCGATTGAACAGT
>Ga0335394_10000636_pt1 | contig 37878 bp, 31 predicted proteins | sample MAT03_FD_205741 | JGI IMG/M metagenome (GOLD analysis project Ga0335394, IMG submission 205741) | Freshwater microbial communities from Lake Fryxell liftoff mats and glacier meltwater in Antarctica - MAT-03 (spades assembly) (version 2) ...
GAATGACCCGCTGGGGTTCGGTCCGCAGGTCCTGAGGGGCAGCTGCCGGCGCTGGCAGTGAAGGCCCGGTCCCGGCCAGAAGCGGGTGCTGGCGACAGGCGGCTTTAGGGTGGCCTGATGGCCTTGAATTGATTGCTACGCTGGCCAAGCCAGCAGCGGCCGCGCTGGCGGGCGTGGCGGCCGAGTTCGGCGTGATCATGCTGCTGTACCTGAAGCAGGCCTGGGTAACACGCCCGGCGCGCGGCCAGGGCAGCGACGCAGACCTGCTGGATGCCATCCGTGAAGGCGCGGTGTTGCGCGTGCGGCCGAAGGCGATGACCGTGGCGGTCATCATCGCCGGCCTGGTACCCATCATGTTCAGTAGCGGCACCGGCTCAGAGGTGATGCAACGCATCGCCGCGCCCTTGGTTGGCGGCATGGTGACGGCGCCGCATATGTCGATGCTCGTGGTGCCGGCGATCTACTGCCTGATGCGCAGGCGGGGGCGGGCTGGTTCTGCGGCAACGCCTGCCGATGCTGCAAACACTGAAGGGCCTGACCAGGCCGCGACAGCGCCAACACAAGCGCTGCGGTAAACTCGAAAAATGGGTTTGTTGATCCGAACGCTGTTTATCTGGTTGCTGGTGCTGGCAGTTCCTGTTCAGGGTGCTGCGGCAGCAACGATGGCGTTCTGCAGTCCCAGTCACCATGGCGGCGCTGCGGCCGAGCAGATGCAATCAGTCGGACCTGCCGATCACGCACACCACATTGCAAGTGCTGCGTCCGAGCACGCACATCACCAAGTTGCGGCCTCGTTCGACGAAGTTTCGGCTGCCCCGGCTGACTCGACTCCGCCTTCGGCTTTCAGCCAAGCCAGCAAGCACAAGTGCAGCGCCTGTGCGTCTTGCTGTTCACTCGGGGCGATCCTCAATGCCGTGCTGGCAGTGCCGACCCCGGCTTTCAGCCCCACGGTGTTCTCCACCGTGGTGCCCAGCGTCGACGCGTTCGCCGCTGACGGCCCCGACCGCCCCCCTCGACACGTTCTCGCCTAGCTGGCGAGCTCGCCGCGTGCGCTGACACGCGCCTTCTCGCCAGGTCCTGTCTCTTCATGACTGCACATGCAGCACTGGAGTCCCCAGACTTTGACGCGAGAACATCATGTCTCCTTTCACTTCCGTTCCTGCCGTGTCAGGACACCGGCTCTCGGGCACACCGTGCGCCAAGAGATCTTCAGTGCTGGCAGCTACGCTGCTGGCTTCGCTGTTGGCCGCTCTGCCAGCGCAGGCGCAGACACCGGCTCAAACGCCGTCACTGTCGCAGGCGTTGACGCCAGCGCCGATGGCTGCGAACGCCACCAGACCCGACCCGCTGGACGCGCAAGCCAGCGTCCCGGCCTTGAGCTACAGGTCGCCGCTCGTGCAGTACCGGCGGCTGGGCGACGACCCGCCTGTCGCCTGGCGTGAGGCGAACGACACCGTCACCCGCATCGGCGGTTGGCGGGCCTATGCCCGCGAAGCGCAGCAGCCCGACGCCACGCCCGCCGCAAAGCCCGTGGAGAACGCGCCTGCCGCCAAGCCCAATGACCCGGCCAAGACCATGCCTGCTGGGCATGGCGGCCACAAGATGCCATGAGGGCCGGCGCCATGACTCTTCCGATGAGCGACAGCGCAGCGTCACTGCACCCCAAGTCGAGGCTTGCGCCACACGCTGCCCGCCCGCTGCGCCCGTTGCGCCTTCCTCGCCTGCTGGCCGTGCTGGTCAGCGCGGCGGTGCTCGGCGGCTGTGCAAGTTTCAGTCCTGACGGCGGCTTCGCCACCGTGGAGCGGACTACCAAGGAGCGACTGGGCAAGGACGTGCAATGGGCACGGTCTGCGGCCGACCAGAACCGCATCGCCGAGCGCGTCACCGAGCTGCTGTCCAAGCCGCTGAGCGTGGACGACGCCGTGCAGGTGGCCTTGCTGAACAACCGCGGCCTGCAGGCCAGCTTCCAGGAACTCGGCATCAACGAGGCCGAGCTCGTGCAGGCCGGTCGCCTGCCCAACCCCGGGTTCAGCTTCGGGCGCATGAGCAAGGGCGACGAGCGCGAAATCGAGCGCGGCCTGCACTTCAACCTGGCGCGCCTGATCGCCATGCCCCTCATCGGCCAGATGGAAGCGCGCCGCTTCGAGCAGACCAAGGGCATGGTGGCCATGACCGTGCTCTCGCTGGCGGCTGAAACGCGCAAGGCCTACTACAACGCCTTGGCCGCTGAAGAGACCGTGCGCTACATGCGGCAGGTGATGCAGGCGGCAGAAGCCAGCGCCGAGCTGGCGCGCCGCATGCAGCAGGTGGGCAACTTCACCAAGCTGCAGCGCGCACGCGAACAGGTCTTCTACGCCGACGCTGCACAGAACCTGGCCCGCGCCGAGCAGGCGCAACGCGCGAGCCGCGAACGCCTGACACGTCTGCTGGGCGCCTGGGGTGCGCAAACGCAGTTCACGCTGCCCGAGCGCTTGCCCGACCTGCCGAAGGACGTGCTGGACCTGCCCGACATCGAGCGCACGGCCATGGCCCAGCGCCTGGATGTGCAGGGCGCCAAGCTGGCCGCCGAGCAGACCGCGCGCAACCTGGGCCTGACGCGCAGCACGCGCTTCATCAACGTGCTCGAACTCGGCCTGATGCGCAACAGCTCGAACGAAGCTCCCACGCAACGCGGCTGGGAGATTGGCATCGAGCTGCCACTGTTCGACTGGGGCGGTGCACGCGTAGCAAAAGCCGAGGCGGTATACATGCAGACCGTGCACCGGGCAGCCGAGACCGCGGTCAACGCACGCAGCGAAGTGCGCGAAGCCTATGGCGCCTACCGCTCTGCCTACGACATCGCGCGCCACCAGCGCGACGAGGTGGTTCCGCTGAACCAGCGCATTGGCGAGGAGAACGTGCTTCGCTACAACGGCATGCTGATCGGCGTGTTCGACCTGCTGGCCGACGCGCGCAGCCAGATCGCCAGCGTCAATGGCTCCATCCAGGCGTTGCGTGACTTCTGGATTGCTCAGGCCGATCTGGACATGGCGCTGATCGGCAAACCCAGCCTGGCCGCAGCCGCCGGCCCCGCCATGACGGCTGAAGCCGCCGGCGCTCCCCACTGAACATGAAGGACTCTCACATGCTTTCCCGACGCAAGATGCTCGGTGGCGCCGGCGCGATCACCGCTGCGGCCGCCGCTGCTGCAGTCAGCAAGGTGGCCATGGCCGCGCTGCCCGAGCCGGTCATGCAGACCAAGCCTGACACCATGCCGCCCCTGGTGCCCAACACCGGGCGCCCCTACAACCCCGTGGTCACGCTCAACGGCTGGACGCTGCCCTGGCGCATGAACCAGGGCGTCAAGGAGTTCCACCTCGTGGCTGAACCCGTGGTGCGCGAGATGGCACCCGGCTTCAAGGCCCACCTCTGGGGCTACAACGGCCAAAGCCCGGGGCCGACGATCGAGGTGGTGGAAGGCGACCGCGTGCGCATCTTCGTCACCAACAAGCTGGGTGAGCTGACCAGCATCCACTGGCACGGCCAGCGCCTGCCCAACGGCATGGATGGGGTGACGGGCCTGAACCAGCCCGGCATTCCGCCGGGCAAGACCTACGTCTATGAGTTCGTCGCGCGCCGGCCTGGCACCTTCATGTACCACCCGCATGCCGACGAGATGGTGCAGATGGCGATGGGGATGATGGGCTTCTGGATCACGCATCCGAAGGCGAAGCATCCGCTCATCGATGAGGTCGACCGCGACTTCTGCTTCCTGCTAAACGCCTACGACATCGAGCCGGGCAGCGCCACGCCGAAGATCATGACGATGCTGGACTTCAACCTCTGGAGCTGGAACAGCCGCATCTTCCCCGGCATCGACCCGCTGGTGGTGCGGCACATGGACAAGGTGCGCCTGCGTGTCGGCAACCTGACGATGACCAACCACCCGATTCACCTGCATGGCCACGAGTTCCTGGTCACTGGCACCGACGGCGGGCCCACGCCCAAGAGCGCGCGCCAGTACGAGGTGACGGCCGACGTGGCGGTGGGCCAGATGCGGCAGATGGACTTCCTGGCCGATGAAGAAGGCGACTGGGCCTTCCACTGCCACAAGAGCCACCACACCATGAACGCCATGGGGCACGACGTGCCGACCATGATCGGCGTCGACCACAGCCAGGTGGCGCGCCAGATCACCAAGCTCATCCCCGACTACATGGTGATGGGCGAACGTGGCATGAAGGACATGACAGAAATGGAGATGCCACTGCCCGACAACACCGCACCGATGATGGCCGGCCAGGGCCCGTTCGGTGCCGTCGGCATGGGCGGCATGTTCAGCGTTGTTAAGGTGCGCAAGGACCAGAAGCGCGGCGACTACAGCGACCCGGGCTGGTACCAGCACCCGCCGGGTACGGTGGCCTACGAGTTCACAGGCAGCCTGCCCGACCCGGCGCGCTTCAAGGCCGACGCCAGCCCAGGGCCGGGCTCGATGCCGCCGATGGCCAAGCCTGCGCAGGACGTCGAGGTCAAGGTACGCAAGCCGACTGGCGGCCACTCAGGGCATTGAGCGCTTGCAGACCTACCAGCACCAGAAACAACGTCAACAGCACTGTTTTCATCCAAGGAAAGTCACATGGATCAAGCTCGTTTTCCGCTCGCGCGCCGCGCCGCCATCGGTCGCATGGCCGTTGCGGCCGCCGCGACAGCTCTGCCATTCCTGGCAACGCCAGCGCGGGCCCACACCGACAAGCCGCATGCACCCAAGACAGGCCCGGTGCGCAAGGAACAGAAGGACTGGGGCATTGCCGGCGATGCGAAGCGTGCCAAGCGCAGCATCGAAGTCGGCATGGCCGACAACATGCGCTTCACACCGGATCGCATCCAAGTCCAACTCGGCGAAACAGTGAAGTTCATGGTCCGCAACAGCGGCGCGGTCATGCACGAGTTCGTGATCGGCACCAAGGCCGAGAACGCCAATCATGCCGCCATGATGGTGAAGTTCCCGAACATGGAACACGACGAGCCTTACATGGCGCATGTGCCGCCTGGCAAGACGGGCGAGATCAGCTGGACCTTCAACCGGCCCGGCACCTTCGAGTTCGCCTGCCTGATTGCGGGCCACTACCAGGGTGGCATGGTGGGCACGATCACGGTCGCGCCGGCAGGCAAGGCATGACGAGGCGCCGCGCATTGATGTCGCTGCTCAGCGCCGGCGGGCTACTGGCCGCCCCTGCGCTGTTGCGGGCACAAGCACCGGGCCAAACAGTGCTGGTCGAGGTCTGGAAAAGCCCGACCTGCGGGTGCTGCCAGGACTGGATCACCCACCTTGAAGCCCATGGCTTCCGCGCCAAGGTCAACGATGTGGGCAACACCGCGGCCCGCGCGCGGCTGAGGGTGCCGATGAAGCTGGGCTCGTGCCACACGGCCTGGGTCGGCGGCTACGCCATCGAGGGGCACGTGCCGGCCGCTGACATCCGCCGCCTGTTGAAGGTGCGCCCCGATGCCATCGGCCTGGCCGTGCCAGGCATGCCCCTCGGTTCCCCGGGTATGGATGGTCCTGCCTATGACAACCGGCAGGACCCCTACGACGTGCTGCTCATCGCCCGCGATGGCAGCACCTCAGTCTTTAACAGCTACTTCAAACTCAAGGAACGTTCATGAACACACAACGACTCTTCTTCCGCGCCACGGGCCTGGCGCTGGCTCTTTCTATGGCAGCTGCCGTTCCGGCGTGGGCTGCCAGCCACGCAGGCGGGCATGGTGCGCATGGCGACTACGGCAAGCCGGCCGCGCAGACCAGCACCATGGCCGCCACGGGCGACATGACCGACGGCGAGGTGCGCAAGGTGGACAAGGAGGGCGGCAAGCTGACCCTCAAGCACGCCGAGATCAAGAATCTGGACATGCCCGGTATGACCATGGTCTTCGTCATCAAGGACAAGGCCATGCTGGACAAGCTGAAGGCCGGCGACAAGATCAAGTTCAAGGCCATCAATGACGCCGGCAAGTTCACGGTCACCGAGATGCAGATGGCGCAGTAGATTCGGATGGCCCTGCCCGCATGGGGCGGGGCCCTCTCCCACCCTCAGAACATGAACAACAAGAACCTCCGATTCTGCGCGGCCCTGGCCGCATCCATCACCTGTGGCGGAGCGCTGGCCTCCAGCCACATCGTCGACATCGCCTGGTCACCCGACGGCCGCTTTGCGCACCAGGCGCAGATCGCGGCCGGCAAGTTCGTCGAAGTCTGCGGGAAGCTGGCGGTCGGGAACAACGTGCGCTGGCGCTTCACGGCTGCGGCGCCAGTGGACTTCAACATCCACCATCACGTCGGCAAGGAAGCCGTGTTCCCGGTCAAGCAGGCGCAGGTGGCCATTGGCGGTGACACCTTGAAGGTTGCCGTGGCGCAGGACTACTGCTGGATGTGGACGAACAAGGTCTCCGCCGCAGTGGGCTTGACGGTCGAGCTGGCGCGCTGAGATTAGACGGCGCGGCGCCGCGCCCGCCCCGGCTGCAAGCCTGCAGTTCTGCTGTGCGCGTGGTGCGAGGCGCCCGCTGGCGCAGCGCCTTCGTGTGCCAGGTTGTCGATGATGGGGCAGTCGGGCCTGTCGTCACCGTGGCAGCAGTGCACCAGGTGCTCCAACGTCGCCTTCATCGCATGCAGTTCCTCGAGCTTCGCGTCGAGCTCCTCAATATGCGCCTGCGCCAGCGCCCGCACCTGTCGGCTCGGCCGCTTGCGGTCCTGCCACAGGCCGAGCAAGGCGCGGATCTGTTCGATGGAGAAGCCCAGGTCGCGCGACTGCCGGATGAAGCGCAGGGTGCTGACCTCCTTGCCGTTGTACTGCCGATAGCCCGACTCAGTTCGCGCCGCCTCTGGAAAGAGGTCCACGCTCTCGTAGTGTCGGATCATCTTCGCCGACACGCCCGAGGCCTTGGCGGCTTCACCGATGTTCATGCTCACGAGGTTTCTCCTTGGAGGGCGGCGGTGTGGACCTGGCCTGAGGGCTTCATCGCCCGACGCCCGTCAGCCACGCCGCGCCAGCGGCGCAGTGTCAGCGCGTTCAGCACCACGCTGACGCTGCTGAAGGCCATCGCGGCCCCGGCGATCACGGGGTTCAGCAGGCCCAGCGCGGCCAGGGGAATGCCCAGCACGTTGTAGCCGAAGGCCCAAAAGAGGCCCTGCTTGATCTTCGAGTACGTGCGGCGTGACACATCAAGCGAGTCGGCCACCAGGCGCGGATCACCCCGCATCAGCGTGATGCCGGCGGTCTCGGTGGCCACGTCGGCGCCCCCCGCCATCGCATAGGACACCGAAGCGGCGGCCAGCGCCGGCCCGTCGTTCAGGCCGTCGCCGACGAAGGCGACCACCTCGCCCGCATCCCGCAGTTCCTTGACGATGGCCGCCTTGTCGCCAGGCAGCACCTCGGCACGCACATCGGTGATGCCCAACTCGGTTGCAACAGCTTCGGCCGCGCCACGGTTGTCACCGGTCAGCATTACCGTCCTGATGCCGAGTTGATGCAGCCGCAACACCGCCTCTGCTGCGGCCGGCTTGACCGTGTCACCGAAGGCCAGAAGGCCGAGCAATCGCCGCTGGCCAGCATCGGACTGGACCAGCCAGGACACGGTCCGGCCCTGCCGCTCCAGCCGTTGCGCTTCGGCGTGCAAACCACCTTCTTCAAGACCCAGTTCACGCAGCAGGCGCGTGCTGCCCAGGGCCAGCGTCTGGCCACGCACGACCCCCTGCACTCCACGCCCCGGCAGGGCCTGGGCATCGTGCGCCTCGGGCACCGGCAGGCGCTCGTGCCGCACCTGGTCGATCACGGCCACGGCGAGCGGATGGCTGCTCGACTTCTGCAGCGCGGCGGCCAGGCGCAGCACCTCGTCGCGCGTGGAGCCCTCCGCGGCCACCACGGCCGAGAGCGAAGGCTTGCCTTCAGTGAGCGTGCCGGTCTTGTCGAACGCGACCACGGTGACCGCATGCGCAACCTCCAGCGCTTCGGCGTCCTTGATGAGGATGCCGTGGCGCGCCGCGACGCCGGTGCCGGCCATGATGGCCGTCGGCGTGGCCAGCCCGAGCGCACAAGGGCAGGCGATGACCAGCACGGCCACAGCGTTGATGAGCGCCTGCTCCCAGTCACCGTTGAAGCCGAACCAGCCCAGGAAGGTGGCCAGCGCGATGACCAAGACCACGGGCACGAACACCGCACTCACACGGTCGACGATGCGCTGGATCGGCGCCTTCGCGGCCTGGGCCGACTCGACCATGCGGATGATGCGGGCCAGTGTCGTCTCGGCGCCGATGGCCGTCGTGCGGACCGTCAGCGCACCTTCGGCATTGATGGCGCCGCCGGTCACCTTGTCGCCGACGCCCTTCGCCGCTGGCAGGCTCTCGCCGGTGATGAGCGATTCGTCGATGTGGCTGCGGCCTTCGATGATGTCGCCGTCGACGGCCACGCGGTCGCCGGGACGCACGATGACGAGGTCGCCGACTATCACTTGTTCTACCGGGACGTCGACCTCGACGTCGCCGCGGCGCACGCGGGCGGTGGTCGGGCGCAACGCATTCAATGCCCGGATGGCATCGGCCGTCTGCCGCTTCGCACGCTGCTCCAGCCACTTGCCCAGCAGCACCAGCGTAATCACGGCCGCAGAGGCCTCGAAGTACAGGTGCGGCATGCCATGGTCGGCATGCTTGAACAACAGGTAGACCGAAAGCCCGTAGGCCGCCGAGGTGCCCAAGGCCACCAGCAGGTCCATGTTGCCGGTCTTGGCCAGCACGGCCTTCCAGCCGGCACGGTAGAAGCGCCAGCCGAGCCAGAACTGCACCGGGGTCGCCAGGGCCAGCTGCAACCAGCCGTCCAGCATCCAGTCGATGCCGAAGAGCTGCAGCAGCATCGGCATGACCAGGGGCAGCGTCAACGCGCCGCCCACGGCGACGGGCCACCAAGCCGGCAGACGAGGCGCGGACTGCAGCTTCACATCCTGAAGCTCCTTCGCGGCGTAGCCGGCCTTCTCGATGGCGGCCTTCAGCGCTGCGACCGGCACCGTCGACAGCGCCTGGATGCTGGCCTTCTCGGTCGCGAGATTGACCGTGGCCTCGGAAACGCCGGGCACCTTGAGCAGCGCCTTCTCGACGCGCGCCACGCACGAGGCGCAGGTCATGCCTTCGACCAGCAGCGTGGTTTCGGTCGTCGCGACGTCGTAGCCCGCCTTGCGCACGGCGGCGGCCAACATGGCTGCAGTCACTGCAGGTTCGGCATTGACCGTCGCCAGTTCGGTCGCCAGGTTGATGCTGGCCTGCCTGACACCGGGGACCGAATTGAGCGACTTCTCGACGCGCAGGACACAGGAGGCACAGGTCATGCCCGTAATCGGTAGCTTGATGTCGGGCAGTGCGGCGGTGTTCATGGATGCCTCGGGAGAGTTGTTCGATGTGGCCATCGTCAAGGTTCTAACGATGGCAAGGTCAATACCCGGCGATGAATCTGCCTGATGGCAATATGGATTTCAGGAAAGAGCGCTTGACCTTACAACAGTGGGAGAGTTCAGAGTCGACGCATCAACAACCCACTGGAACAAACAATGATTGCTTTCGAAGTCAATGACATGACCTGCGGCCACTGCGTCAGCACCATCACCAAGGCGCTGAAGGCCACCGACAAGGACGCCAAGGTTCAGATCGATCTGGCCACGCACCGTGTGCAGGTGGAGCCTGCGTCGGCCGACGCCGAGGAACTGGCGGAAGCCATCAAGGACGCTGGCTACACGCCGGTGTCGGTCGAGGCGGGTCTGAGCGGAGCTGCCGTGCCGGGGCGTGGGTCCTGTTGTGGACACTGCAAGTAGCGGCAGCTGGGGCAGTCGTCGAGCCGTGTGTCGGGGGCGGACTGTGTAATCCAGGCCCTCGCGCCTGGAGCGGACAGGGTGCGGCGCTATCTCGGGTCCATGTTCGCTGGCAGACAGACCGTCGTTCGCTGCAGGCCTAAGTTCAAACGCTCCACTGCTGCCTAGAAGAGCAGGGGACCACTGCTTTCACGAGGAACTGCCATGAAGAACTTGCAGATCAGGATGGCCGGGGCCTTGTCCCTGGGGCTGAGCGGCCTGGCTTCTGCGCAGGGCGGAACCATGATGAACGGCGGCATGGGTGGCGCTGGCTGGATGGGCGGCTACGGCGGCTACTGGGGACCTGTTCTGCTGGTTGTCGTGGTCGGCCTCGTGGCCTGGATCGTCATGCGGGGCCGCAAGTGACAAGTGCCTTTGCAGATGTCGCCTTACGGTTCGCACTGCGTGCTGAAGAGGTCGGCACCATCGGCATTCCGGGTGATTCAAGGAACCCGCGCCAGTGCGCGGCTAGGTCAGCTCGCGATTTCTGGCGCGCCAACCCACTGTTCTGATGCGGCCCCTGCACTTCACCCGCCGACAGCTTCGACGCACCGCCGGTGTCGCGTTATTCGCGTGGGTGTTTGCGCTGGTCTCCGGGGTTGCAAACGCGTGCCTGCTGCAGACCGCAGAACCTGGTGCGACCGCCGTCTCCATCGCTGCAGGCACACAGAAAGTCGGATGCGGTTCCGACGCCGCGCCATGTGAGCACGACGCCGGCCCGGCCCACCACCACGCTGACAGCGGGCGCGATGAACCAGTACAACACGGCGGCAAGGCGGTCTGCCTCAAGTTCTGTGCCGACGAGTCTTCTGCCCTGGCCAAGAGCAAGGCCTCGCAGGCCGAACTTCCGGGTCCGGTGCTCCTGGCCGGCGCTCCGTGGTCGCCAGCCGTCCAGGTTGCAGCGGCCGCGCAGTGGCAGGTCGTCGAACGGCCAGCCTCGGTCGGTCCGCCGCTCTTCCTTCGCCTGCTGCGCCTGACGATCTAGCCTGAGTTTTCAGGCCGCCGGGGCGATGCGCTGCCGGCGCCGTGCAGGTCGATAGCCGGCCCGCGGCCGGTGCCGCCATCCGATGGCTGGTGCGCAACCCATCCATTTCCAGACTTCCATTGGTTGGTCCGTCCCGGACCAGCCCCTCACCAGGAGTTCACCATGAATGCAATCCGTACATTTGCCGCGCTGTCCCTCGCTGCCCTTGCCACCGCCTGTGCCAGTCCGGGTGCCACAGATGCCGCCCCTGCGGCGGGCATGTCGCCCGGCATGTCGCATGGCGGCACACCCATGCCCATGGCCGCGATGGAACCCCGCATGAAGGCCATGAAGGACATGCACCAGAAGATGATGGCCGCCAAGACCCCGGCGGAACGTCAGGCCTTGATGGCTGACCACATGAAGGCCATGCAGGAAGGCATGGCGATGATGAAGGAGATGCTCGGTGGCATGAAGGGCATGGGCGGTATGGGCGGCATGGGCGGCATGGACCACAGCAAAGGCATGCCCGCCGCCATGGCCCAGCGCCATCAGATGATGACGGAGCACATGGCCATGATGCAGATGATGATGGACATGATGATGCAGCGCATGCCGGCGTCGCCGGCCGCCCAGTGAGGGCCGGCGCCTTGAGCAACATGCCCGTCACCCCCGGCGTTGCCGCGACTTCGAGCTACGGCTTTCAGTGTGTTCTGCCCAGGCAGGACTTCACCCAGGCCGTGACCAAGGTGACCGAGGCCCTCAAGACCGAGGGCTTCGGCATCCTCACCGAGATCGACGTTCAGGCGACGATGAAGACCAAACTCGGCATCGATGGCCGCCCGTACCGGATCCTCGGCGCCTGCAATCCGCCACTGGCGCACCGTGCGCTTACGGCGGAGCCGGACATCGGTTTGCTGCTGCCCTGCAACGTGGTCGTTCGCGAGGAGGTGAACGGCCAACTCGTCGTCGCCTTCATGGACCCGGTTGCGGTGCTGCAGTTGACCAGCAACCCGGAAGTCGCGGCGGTAGCGAAAGAAGTTCGCGTCCGACTTCAACGTGTGCGATCGGCGCTGACCATCGCGGGTCCGGCCTGAGAAGGGTCCTCGCGATGTCGTGATGGGAACCGAAGGCCTGAGGGCATCCATGCAGGGCGGGGCTTGACATTCCAACGATGGAAGGGTTCAAGCTCGTCATGCGCTGTCATATCGCACATGCACTGGAAGGACACGAACATGGACCACACCGCACACCACGAAAGTTCTGCGCCCAAGGGCGCCGCCCCCTGGCGTCGCCCGTGGGGGGCCGCGCTGTTCATGCTGGTGCTGATCGCAACCTTCTTCGTGCTGCGTGAGCATTGGGGGCACTTCGCCGGCTCCTGGCCCTACTTGTTGCTTCTGGCCTGTCCCGTCATGCACCTGTTTCATCGACACGGGGGACATGGACCCCGGACCGAAAAGGAGTAGCACCGTGGACATGCACACACACTCCCACCGCCACGATCATGGCGACCAGACCGATGTGCCGAAGCATGCGCACCAAGCCGGCGACGACGGAGCCCACCCTGCGCTTCAAGACCCGGTCTGCGGCATGCCGGTCACCGAAGCATCGACGCACAAAACCGAGCATGCCGGCAGGCCGTACTGGTTCTGCAGCGCCGGCTGCCGCACGAAATTTCTGGCGAACCCGCAGAAGTACCTGGAGCCCGCAGCTGCCGATCCGCCCGCCACGGCCGCAGAGAGGGCACCAGCGCCTGAAGCCGCGGCCGCAGCCGCAGCCAGCACGGTTTACACCTGCCCTATGCACCCGGAGATCCGCCAGGACCGACCCGGCAACTGCCCTAAGTGCGGCATGACGCTGGAGCCCGTGCTGCCCAGCCTGATTGATGCGGCCGATCCGGAACTGGCGGATTTCACGCGCCGCTTCTGGTGGACGCTCCCGCTGACGGTCGTCGTGACGGTGCTGGCGATGTTCGGCCATCGGCTGGGCTGGATGGCCATGGCCACGCAAAGCTGGCTGGAACTGGTGTTGACGGTGCCCATCGTGCTGTGGGCCGGCTGGCCCTTCTTCGTGCGCGGTGCGCAGTCCGTCGTGAACCGCAGCCCCAACATGTGGACGCTGATCAGCCTGGGCACCGGCTCGGCCTTCGTCTACAGCGTGGTGGCCACTGTGGCGCCACAGGTGTTCCCGGACTCCTTCGTCTCGATGGGCCGCGTTGCCGTCTACTTCGAGGCCGCCGCGGTGATCATCTCGCTGACGCTGCTGGGGCAGTTGCTGGAACTGAAGGCGCGTTCGCAGACCTCGGCGGCCATCAAGTCGCTGCTGGGCCTGGCGCCCAAGACGGCACGCCGTATCGCGGCGGATGGGTCGGAAGAGGACATCCCGCTGGCCAACGTGCACGTCGGCGACGAGCTGCGTGTGCGACCCGGCGAAAAGGTGCCGGTCGACGGCGTGGTGGTCGAGGGCAGTAGCGCGCTCGACGAATCGATGCTCACCGGCGAGCCCCTGCCCGTGACCAAGCGCGTGGGCGACAAGCTGATCGGCGCCACGCTCAACACCAGCGGCGCATTGGTCATGAAGTCAGAGCATGTGGGCTCGGCCACGGTGCTGTCGCAGATCGTGCAGATGGTGGCCATGGCGCAGCGCTCGCGCGCACCGATGCAGCGCATGGCCGACGCGGTGGCCGGCTACTTCGTCTATGGCGTCGTGGCGGCTGCGCTGCTGACCTTCTTCGGCTGGGGCTTGTTCGGGCCCGAGCCGAGCTGGGTCTACGGCCTCATCAATGCGGTGGCCGTGCTCATCATCGCCTGCCCCTGTGCGCTGGGCCTGGCCACGCCGATGTCCATCATGGTCGCCACCGGCCGCGGCGCCACGCACGGCGTGTTGTTCCGCGACGCGGCGGCGATCGAGAACCTGCGCAAGGTCGACACCCTCATCGTCGACAAGACCGGGACGCTGACCGAAGGGAGGCCCAGCTTCGAGAAGGCGATCGGCGCGAACGGCTTCGATGCTGACGAGGTTCTGCGCCTGGCCGCCAGCCTCGACCAGGGCAGCGAGCATCCGCTGGCTGCGGCCATCGTGACGGCCGCGCGGGAGAAGCAGCTCGTGCTCGACAAGCCCGAGCAGTTCGACTCCGCGTCCGGCATCGGCGTGCGCGGGACGGTCGCCGGCAAGGCGTTGGCGCTTGGCAATACTGCACTGATGGAGCAACTCGGCGTCGACGTGGCACCGACGGCAGCACAGGCCGAGGCACTGCGCGCCGAGGGCGCCAGCGTCATGCACCTGGCCGTCGACGCAAAACTCGCGGGCATCCTGGCCGTGTCTGACCCCGTGAAGGCCACCACGGCCGAAGCGCTGGCGACACTGCGCAAGGCCGGCATCCGCGTCGTCATGGCCACCGGCGACGGCCTGACCACGGCGCGGGCCGTGGGGCAACGCCTGGGCATCGAGGAGGTACACGGCGAAGTCAAGCCTGCCGACAAGCTCAAGCTGGTCGAGAAGCTGCAGTCCGAGGGCCGTGTCGTCGCCATGGCCGGTGACGGCATCAACGACGCCCCGGCCCTGGCCCGCGCCGATGTCGGCATCGCGATGGGCACCGGCACCGACGTGGCGATGAACAGTGCGCAGCTCACGCTCGTCAAGGGCGACCTGCGCGGCATCGCCACGGCCACCGCGCTTTCGGTGGCCACGGTCGCCAACATGAAGCAGAACCTGGCCTTCGCCTTCGTCTACAACGCCCTCGGCATCCCGATCGCTGCGGGATTGCTCTACCCGTTCACCGGCTGGCTGCTGTCACCGATGATCGCGGCGCTGGCGATGAGTCTGAGCTCGGCGTCGGTGATCGGCAATGCGCTGCGCCTGCGCAAGGCTGCATTGAAACAGGACTGACGGCCGGCACGGCGATGGACATCGTTGCGCACACGCTGTGGGCTGCTGCGGGCGCCACGGTGATCCACCGCCGGCGACCACTGTCGCGAAGCACTGTACTGGTCACGCTGGTGCTGGCGGCTTTGCCCGATGTGATCCATCTGTTGCCGATCGCAAGCTGGTGGCTCTTCGCCGACGGAAGCTTTGATGCGCTGTGGGCATATGCCGTGGCGGTACCCGGACAGGAGCCCGGTGTGCCGCCCCTGGTCGGCTCGTTGTCGCACCACCTGCATTGCGTGATGCACAGCGCACCGATCGCAGGTCTTTTCACGTTGGCGTTGTGGTGGGTCCGACGCACATTCTGGATCCCGCTACTGGGCTGGTGGTCGCACATCGTGATCGATGTCTTCACGCATTCGGCCGACTACTACGCAGTGCCGGTGCTCTATCCCTTCACGGAGCGCGGCTTCGATGGCATCGCATGGATCACGCCCTGGTTCATGGCTCTCAACTACACCGCCTTGGCCGCTGTGGCCGTCTGGCTGCTGATGAGCAGGAAGCGGCCTGATCGCGGCTAACCACCCGCTGATCAGAGCGCTTTCGACGATCGCCAGCCCGGTGCTGTTTGCCATCACCGCTGCTGAAGCTTGTTGTGGGCGGGCAGAAGGCCTTTTCGTGGCTTGAGGTAGCCCCGTTTCGGCCGCTCCTCAAGCAGCAGACGCACTGACCTGTCGGGCCATCAATCGGCGCCTAGCGATGTACGTGTCGACAAGCGCCGTCTGAGTTATAGCGCGGCCCTGGTTCTTGGCAATGCCGCGGTAGCTGACTTTGCGGTAGCCGAACAAGTTCTCCATGATGTGTAAGGGATACTCGCCGATGGCGCGCGCCTGCGCCTTGGACCGCTCGAACCACTCGTGTAGCGCCTGGGCAACCGTGTTCGTCGCGGCCACGGCTCGACACCGAAATGACCGGTCTCTCATCGAGCCGGCGGCTGCTATAGGTCGGAATGTCGAGTTCATCGCTTCGAAGATCGGCCATTTCAGACCGCGCCTAGTCGAATGGCTCCTGTCGGCTTCAGGCGCGTACTGGCAGTCGCGGCCACTTCCAGTCGCTGGCCACGGGCGGCTTCCCGGCATCCCCTCGGTTCAGCGCCTCAGGCGACAAGGGGCCGCCACCAGAAGGTGGTCAGACGAAGGTAGGCGCAACAGGCAGGGGACCGAGAGTGCAATGACGATGCGTTGAGGGGCTTGAGACCGTGCAAGCTCACAAGCTCGGGGCTCCGTGCGCGGCTCGCGCTGCGGCGGTAGCCGCCGCCGGTCGGCAGGATGGCGCATCCGAAGTAGTAGACGGTGAAGAAGACGACCATTCCGGCGCTGCGGCTCTCGGGCCGCAACACCTCGGCCGGCAGCGAGACCAATGCGGCCGCCGGAAGACCACCGAGGAGGCCGCCGAGCACGACCCACAGTAGCGGGGCAGTCCCAGTGGACAGCGCGAGCAACGCCACGCACCAACCCGCGAGGGCCGCACGGCAGATCAGGTCCGGGTGTGCGGAGCGCTTCAACAGCAGCCCGCCCGCTTGCACGCCGACGACTAAGCCGATGGCACTCACGGCCGAGAGGCTGGTTGCGCGCGCCAACTCGAAGCCGTTGTCGACGAAGAACGACGGCATGAACGACATCATGATCTGGAAGCCGGCGTTGTAGAGCAGGCACGCCACGGCCGATCACCGCTTCAGCCGGCTGCCACCGTCCATGGGTTGACCACAGTGACGCCGCAGTTCTCGAAGTCGTTGACGTTGCGGGTCGCCAACTTGGCGCCGGCGTGAAGTGCGATGGCTGCGATCTGGGCATCGACACTGTGAGTTGGGTCGGCCAGCGGCTCGGCGGGCGCTGACGATGTCGACGTAGGCCGCTACGGCTGCGCTGTCGAACGGGAGGATGCGCCCGGCAAACGAGCCCCAGCCAAGTACCGCGTCCGCACTCGACACCAGGCCGTCCGCCGGGCTCATCGAGATCGAGATCCGTACGCGACGATGTCGACGGTCGCCTTGCCGATCACGAAGCGCTGGTCCTGGTTCGGTGCGCTCGACGCTAAAACACGCCTCGGCCGCACGCCGTCACTGTCACTGCTTGCAGAGCTTGCCCATCATCGCGCCGCCGTCGAGGCAGCCTTCCTTGTCGATGCGCAGCACCATCGTGCCGATCGTCGCGCTGCTGATCTTGACTTTGTCGCCCTCGACGACATAGGTCGCTTCCTGGACCGGGCCGATGACGTCGAGCTCGACCTTGCCATTGGACTGAAACTGGAAGCTGACTTCGCCCTTCTTGCCGTAGGTGCCGGAAAGGCCATTGCCGCAGCCAGCCAGGCCGAGGGTGAGCCAGATTGCCAGCAGCGGGACGAGGCTGAGCGCCGGACGCGGCCGGCGGATTTCGGATGCTTTCATGTTCGGGTCCCTTTCGTGTGTGGCGTCGATGCGGGTTCAAAGCGACGGCGTCTTGCCGGTCTTGGCCGACTGCTGGACCTCCCGCGCACGACGCTGGGCGTCGCCTTGCGACAGCGCCAGTTCGGTGGCGGCGATGGCGCGGTAGCCGCCGCCCTGATCGACGATGGTGAGCTTGAGGCGGTCGACCAGGTCGGGGTTCGTCTTCTGCGGCTGCAGCAGCGCTTCGACGACGAGGCCGCACTCGGGAGTGAGGTGGACGCCGATGTCCGGGTCGGGGTGGCTGACGCAGCGGCTGAACAGCGGCGAGCCTGCCGTCACCGGCCGGCCCGCCGGGTCGTGCGCCCAGCGCAGCGTCGGCAACTGGGACGGGCTGGCGCGGCGCTCATCGGTCGGCGCGCCGTACTTGCGGACCAGGGCGTCGCGCGCCGCCTCGACGGTCGGGCTCTGCTCGGCAGGGTAGCGCTCGACCCGGCCGACGCTGATGGCGCGCTCCTGCCCGGGCACGCCCATCGTCGCCACGAACCACCTCTGCTCGCCCGGCTGCAGGTCCTCGCGCAAGGTGTTGAGGCTGCGCGCCGTCGCTTCGCGCTGCATCTCCTGCACGATCTGTTTGCCGCTCTTCTCGACGCGCGCCTCGGCGTAACGGGCGTTGAAGCCCTGGCGGATCGTCTGGCCGAAGGTCTTCATCTGGAAGCCGCGCGCGCGCTCCGGCGTGGCGACGAGCATCGGGTTGGTGCACAGCACCGCGGCCATCGCTTCCTCGTAGGTCATGCCGGGGCGCACGCCAAGCGCGTCGTCGGCGGGTGCGGTGGCGGCGCGCGGCGGCAGGCTCGATCGGGCCGGGCAGGTCAGCGCGCCGCGCGCCGCGCGGGCCACCTCGGCGGCCGATGCGTCACCGCCGCCGGTCGCGGTGCCCGGCTTCGCCGTGGCCGTGGCCGGCGACTTCGGCGCGCCGGGCGGCGCACCCTTGTCGCAGCCGTTCAGCGCCGCGGCGCTGGCGAGCAACAGGCAGGTCGTCGTGGCGGGCATCGACTTCATCGCTTCCTCCTCGTTCCGGGGGCCGGGTCGGCAAGGCGATCTTCGAAGCGACGCCGTGACCCGGCCGTTACCGCCATTCGCGGCCGTGCGACCGGTGCGGCCGGCGCGGTCACCGGACGGTCACCACGGCAGCCGTACCTTCGCGGTGCGTTGCCCGCATCGGGCCCGCATACGACACTTTCGCCCACATGGCCCGCACCGCTTCCGACCCACCACCGACCCTCACGCTGCAACTGCTCGGCTCGCCATGCGTGCGGCTCGGCACACGGCGCCTGGCGCTTTCGCCGAAAGACGCGGCCTTGCTCGCGCTGGTGGCGCTGGGCGGGCCGATCCGCGCCGAGCGCGTCGCCGGCCTGCTGTGGCCGGCGGCCTCGGCGAAGCAGGCCGATGCCAGCCTGCGCCAGCGCCTGTACCGGCTGCGCAGGCAGGGCGGGCTGCCGGCAAGCCACGTCGGCGGTGTGCTCGAGCTCGCGGCCGAGGCGCGCACCGATCTCGAGGCCAGCCTCGAGCGCATCGACGCCGACCCCGATGCCGCCGCTGACGAACTGCTCGGCGACTTTCGCTTCGACGACCTGCCCGAGCTCGCCGCCTGGGTGGGCGAGCGCCGCCGCCACTGGCGCGAGCAGCGCGACGCAGCGTTCGCCGCCGCCGCCACGCGCTGCGAAGCCGAAGGTGCGCTCGAGCGCGCGCTTGCCTACGCCCGGCGCCTCACCGAGAGCGACCCGCTGGCCGAGCACGCGCAGCGCCGCACGATGCGGCTGCACTACCTACGCGGCGACCGCGCCTCGGCGATCGCTGCCTTCGAGATGTTCGAGCGGCGCCTGAAAGACGAGCTTGGCGCCCGCCCATCGGCGGAAACGATCGAGCTGCTGGCCACACTCGAGCACGGCGGCTCGGCGCTGCCCGTGCGGCGGCTGGCGCCACCGGCGAGCCTGCTGCGGCCGCCGCTCCTGGTCGGCCGCGAGCGCGAGCTCGGGTCGCTCGATCGCGCCTGGGCGGGCGGGCGCGCCTTCCTGCTCTCGGGCGAGGCGGGCATCGGCAAGAGCCGGCTGCTGCACGATTTCGCCGCCGCACGCGAGGGCGTGGTCGGCGTGGCTGCGCGGCCGGGCGACGGCGGCATCAACTACGCGCTGCTGGCGCGCCTGCTGCGTGCCGTGCTCGCTGCTCACCCCGTGGCGCTCGACGACGGCCGCCGGCGCGAACTGGCGCTCGTGCTGCCCGAGCTCGGGGCGGCTGTCGTGCTGTCGGGGCCAGCGCAGCGGCTGCTGCTGCAGCGTGCCGTCGAGCGCGTTCTCGTCGACGCCACGGCCGGCGCGCTGCGCGCGCTGTTGGTCGACGACCTGCAGTTCGCCGACGCAGGCAGCCTGGAGTTCGTGCACGCCTTGCTGCAGGCCGACGCGCTGGCGGCGCTGCGCTGGGGCTTCGCGCAGCGGCCGGCCGAGGCCGGCGCCGCGGCCACGCGGCTGCGCGCCGCGCTCGAGGACGCCGGCCGGCTCGAGCCGGTGGCGATGCAGCCGCTCGACCTGGCGCAGATGACGGCGCTGGTCGGCTCGCTCGGGCTGCCCGAGCTCGACGCGCCGAAGCTCGCGCCGGCGCTGCTGCGCCACAGCGGCGGCAACCCGATGTTCGCGCTGGAGACGCTGAAGGACCTGGTGCTGTCCGGCGATGCCGCGGGCGCGTCGCGAGGCGGCCGGCTGCCCAAGCCGGCCAGCGTCGGCGCACTCGTCGAGCGCAGGCTCGGCCGGCTCTCGGTCGAGGCCCTGCGTCTGGCGCGGGCCGCAGCGCTCGCCGGGCCCGACTTCAGCGCCGAGCTGGCCGTGGCCGTGCTCGAGGTGCACCCGCTCGACATCGCCGAGCCGTGGCGCGAGCTCGAGGCGGCGCAGGTGCTGCGGGACAGCGCCTTCGCGCACGACCTGGTCTTCGAGGCGACGCGCGATTCGGTGCCGGCGCCGATCGCCCGCCTGTTGCACGGCCGCATCGCCGCGCACCTGCTGGCGCAGGCTGCGTTGCCCGACCGCATCGCGCCGCACTGGGCCGGCGCCGGTGAATGGGCGCGCGCTGGCGAGGCCTTCTCGGCCGCCGCGAGCCGCGCCCAGGCGGCATCGCAGCGCGGCCACGAGATCGAGTGCTGGCGGCAGGCCGCCGAGGCGTTCGACCTCGCCGGGCTCGCCGACCCGGCCTGGGACGCCCGCTGCGAGAGTGTGCCGGCGCTGATCGTCGTGCAGGGCGTCTCACGCGCGCACGCCGTCATTGATGCACTGATCGACGCCGCGGCGACCGACGCGCAGCGCGCCGCAGCGTGGACCGCCAAGGCGACCGCGGCGCTGATGGCCGCCGACCATCCGACCGGCATCGCTGCCGCTGAACGGGCGGCGGCGCTGGCGCGCGGTTTCGCGACGCCCTGGCCGGGCTTTGCGGCGGCGCGCCTGCAGGCGGTCGGCCTGGCGCAGGCCGGCCGCGCCGCCGAGGCGCTGGCGGTGATCGAGCCGTGCCGGCGGCTGATCGAAGGCGGCGCTTCGGCCGAGCACAGCGGCGGCTTCTGGGCCGACTACGCCTACGTGCTCAACGCGGCGCGGCGCCTGCGCGATACCGCGTTCGCGCTGCAGCAGGCCACCGTCCATGCGCAGGCGCGCGGCGACATCGCCGAGCTGGCGACGCTGACGTCGAACCTGGCGACGGTTGAAGCCAACCTCGGCCGCGTGCCTCAGGCGCTGGCGCTTGCCGAGCGCTCCCTCGCGCTGCAGGCGCAGCTGGGCGGCACGCACGGCCCCGAGGGCGCCGTCGTCGAAACCTACGTCGGCCTGTACCTCGGCATGGTCGGCCGCTACGCCGAAGCGCTGCAACGACTGGACGCGGCGATCGACTGCTTCGAGCGCGATGGCCAGGTGCTGTGGATCGCCGTCGCTTCCCATCACAAGGCCCAGCTGCTCATCGACCTCGGTCAGTTCGCACGCGCGCAGCAGGCGCTGGGCTACGAGCAGCCAGCGACCATCGATCACGTGCGGGCGCGCGGCGCCACCATCGCCGCGCGCATCGAGCGTGCCCTCGGCAAGAGCGGCCGCACGCACATCGACCACGCCGTGGCGCTGTTGTCGAGCGGCGCCGATCCGCACGTGCGCATGCACGTCATCCTCGAGGCTGGCGTCCACGACGACCCGGCGATCGCCGTGCAGCGCTGCGACGACGTCGTCCGCATGGCCACCTCGCTCGAGTTTGCCGGCGTTGCGATGAAGGCGCGGCTGCTGCGCGCGCACGCGCTGAGCCGTGCCGGCGACACCGAGGCCGCGGCCGAGGCGATGCGCGGGCTCGTCGCGCAGCTGCCCGAGCTGCAGCCCGCCGACCTCTACTTCGGCCACGCCTGGTGGCTCGCCAGCCGCGTGTTCGAGGCCAATGGCGACGGCGACCGCTCGCTGATGGCCCTCGGCCAGGGCGCGCAGTGGGTACGCCGGGTGGCCTTGCCGAACGTTCCCGAGCCCTTCCGGGAGAGCTTCCTCGACCGCAACCCGACCAACCGCGCCTTGCTCGCCGCTGCCGATCGCGGCCCGGGCCGGTAACGGCGCGGTCACGTAGGGGCGCCTACCGTGGGACTTCCCCTCGGCAAGGAGATCCGCATGAATCGAAGACGACGACGCATCAGCGTGGCGGCCGCCGCTGCCGTGGTCTCGGCACTGTTCGCGGGCCCGGGCAGGGCGCAGGAGATGATGGGCACCGACGTGTTGCTGAAGGACGCGCGCTTCCGCGCCGGCTTCGCCGCCGCGCTCGGCGCCAGCGCCAAGGAGCGCTGGATCGCCGCGCTTTCCAACAGCGGCCCGGTGATCGAGGTACGCGCGGACGGCGAAACGTGGCTGCAGGCGACGCCGTGCAAGCCGCACGACTGCGCCGAGAACAACTTGCTGCTGCTCTATTCGCGAACCAGCGGCGATGTCACCGGCGTGCTGCACGCCAAGGGCCGGCACGCACCGGTCGGCAGCCCATCGCCGGCGTTGGCGGCGGCCATGGAAAAAATGTGGAAAAAGGAGTTTCGCCAGCAATGAACATCCATCACACATTCCTCGCCGCAATCGTCGCCTGCCTCGTCGCCTTCGCGCCGCCCGCGACCGCTGCCAAGGTCGACCTGGGCCTGCGCAGCAGCGGCCAGACCTGCGACGGCAAGGGCACCTATGGCTACGTCGCCAGCTGGCGCAGCAGCCCGAACGCCACCTTCTACGTCAACAGCGGCAACGGCTGCAGGTCGGGCGGGAAGGTCTGCGGCGTCGGCGGGAGCTACTGCCTGGCGCAATGCTCGAAGAAGGGCGAGTGCCGGATCGAGATGAGGCAGTGCGGCGTCGCCGGGGCCCGGTGGTGGGTCCGCATGACATCGACCGACCGATCCGTTCAGGACCAGATCACCGCAGCCGCGCCGAGCCCATGCTATGCCCGTCCGAATCTCTCATCCCGTCTGCAGCACGCCCCGCGAACCCAGCAAGCAGCCGATGACGGCGATCACCGTCAGGCGGGCGCGCAAGGGCAACCAGTCGGCAGCGCCCTGGCGCCGATAGACCGCCCGAGCTTTCCAACACCCGAAGGATCAGCGCGCTCGGAAAGAAGGGCGGGGCGCCGTACAGCGCTCGCACACCGCTCTGGGCGTCGCCGATCCATGCTCCACCGGGCCGGTAGCACCAGACACCCGCATCGTCGCCAAGGCGGAACGAGTGGACCCACATTCGGCCCGTGTGCGGCGACCGGCGTCGGCGAGCCAGGGGCTGCAGCCGATGCAGGCCGCGACAGTCAGCTTTGAGGCAAGCAGTTCCGAGGGACGAACGTCGCCGAAGGGTCGAAAGTGCGTGTTGTTGGCCCAGAGCAGCTGATACCCGATGCGGTCGGTGACTCGGGGCGGCCCCGCCGCCTGCTGATGGTCGGCACAGCCGAGGAGCCGGTCGAAGGGCCGGAGCCCCGCCGGACGCTTCGATGCCCAGTCTGCGCTGGAGTTGAAAGGCCCACTCGGCCGCGCTTGGGCCGATGGTCGTCACCAGGGCTGGGCTGTCACCGCGCAGGTATCGTGTGGGCCACTGGCGACATCAATGCCGTGTGGCCTGCTTCGGAAACGACCTCGAACGGCAACACGCGCAATGCCGTCACCAGCGAACTCAAGCCCACCAACGCATGGAAGGTGCCCGGCTCGGTGACGCGCTGGCCGCTGGCGTCCACCAGCTCGAGCACTTCGGGCGCAATGGTGATCTCGGCACTGGCGCTGCCGCCTGCCGGCACGGCCACGCGCGCCCAGCCTGCCAGCCGCCGGTCTGGCCGCGTCACCGAAGCGACGACGTCGCGCACGTACACCTGCACCACGGCGCTGCCGTCACGCGGGCCGGGGTTGCGCAGTTCCACCCGCACGCGCGGCGATTCGCCGACACGCCACGTGGGCTGCGTCATGGTGGCGGCGACCCAGTCGATCTCGGCGTACGAAAGCCCGTGCCCAAAAGGCCACAGCCCGTGCACCCAGCGCGCGGGCAGGTCGATGTGCCGGGTGTGGACCTGGCGCCACAGATGGACGTCGCTGCTGGCTTCTTCGGAAGCCGTCGGCACCGAATTCAGCGGCCCGCCGCTGAAGCCTTCGAAGTGGATGCCGCCGACGCGGTCGTAGTTCATCGGCATCTGGCCCACATGGGCGGGCCAGGTGGCCGGTGTGCGGCCCGTGAAATCACGGTCGCCCCACAGCAGAGCGGCCAGTGCGGGGCCGCCGCCCATGCCGGCGCTCCAGGTGCAGACGACGGCTGCTGCGTGCTCCTGCACCCAAGGCAGGGCCAGCGGCTTGGTCACGGCCAGCACCACCACCAGCGGCCGGCCTGTCGCATGCAAGGCTTGCAACAGGCGCTGCTGCTGGCCGGGCAGGTTCAGGTCGGCACGGTCGCGGCCTTCGCCGGCCCAGTGGTCGCTGTCGCCGACGATGGCGATGACGAGATCGCTGTCTTGAGCCGCGGCCACCGCGTCGGCAATGGCCGCGTCTTCGTCGCCGGCCGTCACACCCGGCACCGGGCCGCAGCCGGGTGCGTAGCGCAGCAGCGCGCCGGCCTGCTCGGCACGGCGTGTGAGGGCGTCGCGGTAGGTCCAGCTGGCGGCGTCTGCATGGCGGGCGATCTCGGCCGCAGCGTCTTCGTTGCGGCACAGGATGGTCCAGCAGCCGAGCTGCGCACGCACGTCGTCGGCAAGGCGGCCGATGAGGGCGATGCGTTGCGGCTGCGGCTGCGTCTGCGTCTGCGGCTGCGTCAGCCTCGCGCCAGCAGCGCCGTTCTGCGGCAGCGGCAGCACGCCGCGGTTTTCCAGCAGCACCATGGATGCCGCTGCGGCGTCCACCGCGTCGGCCAGGCTGGCCGGCGTGCGCAGTTGCGACTGCGGCGCTGGCTGTTGGCTGCCGCTGTCGCCTTCATGGTCAAAGAGCCCGAGTGCGAACTTCGCCTCCAGGAACAGCGCCGCAGCATCGCGCAGCAGGTGCAGCGGCAGGCGGCCGCTGGCCACCGCCGCGACCAGCGCATCGACGACACCGGTGGCAGCCAGATGCACTTCGTTGCCGGCCTCGACAGCGCGCACGATGAAGTCGGCGTGGCTGCCTTCGAGAGACATCAGCAAGCTGCACCACTGCACGTTGTCGGCGTCGCTGACGACGAAGCCGGTGAATCCCAGCCTCTGGCGCAGTTCATCGCGCAGCAAGCGGCGGTTCAGCACGCAAGGCACGCCGTCGATGGCGTGGTAGCCGCTCATCACGGCGCGCACGCCGGCCTGCACCACGCGCCGGACTGGCGGCAGGTGGTCGCGCGTCAACACGCGCCACGACACGGCGCATTCCGCGGCGTCGCGCGCGCCGACGCCTTCCGTGTAGCCCGTCAGGTGCTTGGCCGTGGCCAGCACGCGCGGCCGGGTGGCGTCGGGGCCCTGCAAGCCGCGCACCATCGCGGCACCCATCTCGCCGACGAGGTACGGGTCTTCGCCGAAGGTTTCCTCGATGCGGCCGAAGCGCAGGTCGCGCGCGACGTCGATGTTGGGGGCGTAGGTCCAGCGGATGCCTGTGGCGATCATCTCCTCAGAAGTCACCTCGGCCACGCGCTGCGCGACGGCGGTGTCGAAGCTGGCCGCCAGCGCCAGCGGCGACGGGAAGACCGTGGTGCCCAGGTGTTTTGACATCGCGTGGCCGTGCACCGCATCCAGCGCGAACAACACCGGCACCTTGAGCCGGTGGCGATTGCGCACCGCCGTGGCCAGCATGGTCAGCCGCTCGCCATGGGCGTTCAGGAGCGAGCCCACGTCGTCGGCAGGCAGCCCCGGCGCCGAGGCATTGGCGTCCGCATTCACCAGCTGCCCGGCCAGTTCGGCTGGGGTCATCGCATCGGCCAGCAGTCTGGCCCGCACGGCGCTGTGCAGCGTCGTGTTCAGCCAGGGCCAGGGCGGCATCGGGCCTGCCGAAACACCGGCGTTGGGTGGTTGGGCGGGCAGGGTGCCCAATGGGATTTCGGGATGCATGTCAGGGCTCTCTGAGGTCGGTGAGATACGGCATGGCGGCCTGCGCGCCGCGGCGCGCGACGCTGAAGGCCGCCGCACGCTGGGCCAGCGCGATGGCCTGCGGCAGTCGGTGGCCGCTGACCAGCGCCGCGGCCAGTGCCCCGACGAAGCAGTCGCCTGCGCCGGTGGAGTCCAGCGCTGTGGTGGGGAAAGCAGGGCTATGCAGCAGTCCGTCCGCGCTGGCGAGGACGGCGCCATCGCCGCCGCAGGTGACGATCACTCGCGCCGCGCCTGCACGGCGCAAAGCCTCGGCATGCTCGTCTGCGCCTTGCACAGACTCGGCGCCTGGCAACGCAGCACACAAGGCTGCGGCTTCGTGGGCGTTCGGCACCAGCAGATCAACTGCGCCAAGCAGCGCGGCGGGCAAGGGCTGCGCCGGCGCCGGATTCAGCAGCAGCGGCACGCCGTGCTCACGTGCCAATGCGGCGGCATGCTGCACGCTGGCCAGTGGCGACTCGAGCTGACAGACCACCAGCGCTGCACCGTCGAACAGGTGCGCCGCCGCGTCGATGTGCTCCGGCGACAGGGCCTGATTCGCGCCCGGCGACAGTGCAATGCAGTTCTCGCCGGCGGCGTCGCTGAGCACCATCGCCACGCCGGTGGACAGGCCAGCGCAGCGCTGCAGGTGGCGGATGTCGATGCCTTCGGCGCGCAGCGCGGCGGCGGCTTGCTCGCCGAAAGCGTCGTCGCCGATGCAGCCGATGAAAGCCACCTCGGCGCCCAGCCTCGCCGCCGCCACCGCCTGGTTGGCACCCTTGCCACCGGGGGCTTGCTGCAAGTCCCCACCGAGCACCGTCTCACCCGCCGCCGGCAACTGCGGGCAGCGCAGCATCAAGTCGATGTTGACGCTGCCCACGACGACGATGCGCCGCGCGCTGCCGTTCAGCATGGCTGTGCCGGTGCGCCACCGGTTTGTACCGACACCGCCGTCATGCCCGCATCTTCTGCAGGATGGCCATGCTGCGCCTTGCGCATTCGCTGATGGCCACGGGGTGGTAGTCGACGATCCCCGACTTCAAGGTGTCGTTGAAGCGCGCCGTCCAATGCGCGGGCAGCTTCGATGCGCCGTTCATCGCGCCCAGGATCGAGCCCACCGTGGCGCCGTTGCAGTCGGTGTCGAAGCCGGCCATCACCGCGGCGGTGATGCCGCGGTGGTAGTCGCCACCGCTGAGCAGGAGGCTGGCCACGATGACTGCCAGGTTGTTGTTGGTGTGGATGGCCGAGTAGTGGCCGAGCAGTGCGCAGATGCCGTCGAAGATGGCTTCATGCGCCTCCCAGTCGTTGCCATGGTCTGCGCACAGTGCCACCACCTGCAGCATCTCGGCATGCACGCGCGACGTGGCGGGAATCTCGCCCAGCCCGGCTGCGACGACCTGTTCTACGTCGTCACTGGCAAAGGCAGCGGCGATCATCGCGGCGCAGGCCATGGCGCCGTAGATGCCGTTCTTGGTGTGGCTCAGGCGCGCGTCGCGCCAGGCAAAGTCGGCGGCCAGCGCGGGGTCGCCAGGCGCGGCGTAGGCGTAGCTGTCGATGCGGATCTGCGCGCCGATCCACTCGCGGTAGGGGTTCAGGTGCGAGGCCACCCAGCCCCAGTCCACGGTGTTGCCCGACACCGACCACTGCGTGCTCTCATGCGTGTCGTAGCCCACGACGAGGTTGCGGTAGGCCTGTGTCTCGGCTGTGCAGACCGACGTGTAGGGCAGGTTCTGCAGCCACTTGTCGGCCACGTCTTCGGTGCGAAAGCTGGCGCCCTTGTCGGCCAGCACCAGCTGCCCCAGCACGGTGTACCGGATGTCGTCGTCGCTTTCCATGTGGCTGATGTGCTCGCGTGTGGATTTGAGCGCGATCAGGCGTGTCAATTCGCCCGCAGCGGGTGATTGGGCAGGAATGAAGTCGCGGATCGGCCACTCGGCGGGGTCGATGGCGGTGAGGTAGCGCTTGATGTCGCGCCAGGTGTGCTGGCGCGTGGCCGCAGGCGGGCACAGGCCGATCAGTTCCACTGGCTTGCCCAAGGCGCAGCCGCCGCAGCGGCCCAGCCAGGCGCCGTGCAGGCGGTCGAACAACGCGTCGTCAAGTGGCGGCGACGTGAACTGCAGCGGGTCCCGACGCAAGGCCCGGATCGCCTGCAGGTCGTTCGGCTCGTCAAAAGCGAAGCCGGCGTGAACCGGCAGCGCCACCAGCTGCGCGTGCACGCCGCGCAGGGCGTCGGAGTCGTTCTGAACGTGGAGGGTGCTGCGCAGAGCGGCCACCGCCGCCGGGTCCTTGCCTTCTTCCAGTGCCTGCTGGAACTCGCGGCTGACGAGTTCTTCGAGAGTGGTCCAACCTGCCATGAGACGTCCTTCTGCTCCGTCTTAGAATTGTGGACTAACGCGCGACAGTAAGTCGAGCCGTTATCGGCTGAGAAAACCCTAAGCGCCCATTCTTGGCGCTGACGAAGAGGAAAGAATTCCGATGCTGAACGTGTTCCTTTCGGCCCTGCTCGGCCTGACGCTCGTCGTCGCGCAGGCTGCGTGGGCCGAGGCGCCCGCGCCACGGCCGCCGGCACCAACAGTGCTGCCGGTGAAGCAGGCGTCCGGCACCGTGTTGACGGTGACACCCGACCAGGCCGACTGGATGTATGCCGCGGGTGCGATAGCGACGCTGCGCATCCGCCTGGCTGTCGACCCCTATCCCGCAGGCGGCGTCGCGGTGCGCTACCGGCTTGGGCCCGAGATGCTGGACGCGCCGGAGCAACGCGCGGTCGTTCCCGCCGAGGGCCTGCTGCGATCTGGCACGTGTGCCGCCCGACGTGCGGATGCAGCCAGCGCCCGAGCTGTCGACGCCCACGGTCGAGGCCTTCCACCTCAGCTTTGTCAACGTTCGCGGCTGGGCCGGCCCCAGCCGCTTCTATGGCGTGCTGGCCGTGCCGCGCGGGGATGGGCCGCGAGGTGACGGGCCATTTCCTGCGCTGCTGAACGTGCCCGGTGCTGGCGTGCGCGGCTACAGCGGCAACATCGCGCTGGCCGAGAAAGGGATCATCACCTTGCAGGTCGGCATTCACGGCATCCCGGTCAACCTGCCGGCCGAGGTGTATGACCAACTCGGCCGCGGTGCGCTGGCTGAGTACCCGCGCTTTCGGCTGGACGACCGTCTCGGTTACTACTACCGCCGCGTCTATCTGGGCGCGCTGCGCGCCAGCCAGGTGCTGGCCGATCACCCGAAGTGGAACCGCCGCGAGCTGCTCGTCAGCGGCTGCAGCCAGGGCGGGCAGCTGTCGATCGTGGTGGCGGCGCTGAACCCGCGCATCACGGCGCTGGCCGCCAGCTATCCGGCGTACAGCGACGTCTCCGGCTACCTGCACGGCCGCGCCGGCGGCTGGCCTGGCCTGTTCAAGCTGCGGGCCGATGGGCGGCGCGGCGACGTGCCAGTGGAGCCCAAGCTGGCGACCAGCGCCTACCACGACACCGTCAACTTCGCCCGCCGCGTCCAGGTGCCGGGCCACTACTTCATCGGCTTCAACGACGAGGTGACGCCACCGACGTCCACCTACACCGCCTACAACGTGATCAGCGCGCCCAAGCAGTTGCTGATCGCGCCCGAGCAGCGCCATGCCAACGACCCGGCGACGCAGGGCGCGCGCATCCGCGACTGGCTCCTCAAGCACGCACACAACCCACCATGAATCCTGACTTCCCGCGCCCTGACCGCTACGCGCGGATGACCTACACCGCCTGCGGCCGCTCGGGTCTGAAGCTGCCGCGCCTGGCGCTGGGGCTGTGGCACAACTTCGGCGGTGTCGACGCGTTCGAGAACCAGCGCGCGCTGCTGCATGCCGCCTTCGACCGCGGCATCAACCACTTCGATCTCGCCAACAACTATGGCCCGCCCCCGGGTGCTGCCGAAGAGAACTTCGGCCGCATCCTGAAGAGCGACTTCGCCGGCCTGCGCGACGAACTCATCATCTCAACCAAGGCCGGCTGGACGATGGGCCCCGGGCCCTACGGCGAACGCTGCTCGCGCAAGGCGCTGCTGTCGTCGCTGGACCAGAGCCTGGCGCGCCTGGGACTGCCGTACGTCGACATCTTCTACGCCCACCGCTGGGACGACGAGACGCCGCTGGAAGAAACCATCGACGCCCTGGTGCACGCGGTGCGTGTCGGCAAGGCGATGTACGCGGGCGTGTCCGGCTACAGCGCGGCGCAGACGCGGGCTGCGGCAGCGCTGCTTCGCGGGCAAGGCGTGCCGCTCTTGATTCATCAGCCGGTCTACAACCTGCTCAACCGCGCTGTCGAAGCCGAATTGCTGCCGACGCTCAGCGACCTTGGTGTGGGCTGCATTCCCTTCTCGCCGCTGGCGCAGGGGCTGCTGAGCAACCGCTATCTGGCCGGTATCCCCGCCGATTCACGCGCCGGGCGCGATTCGCCTTCGTTGAAGGCCGCTGGCATCACGCCCGAAGTGTTGCAGCAGCTGCGCGCGCTGGATGCCATTGCCGTCGCACGCGGCTGCACCTTGGCGCAACTGGCGGTGCTGTGGCTGCTGCGCCGGCCCGAGGTCACCACGGTGCTGATCGGCGCCAGCAAGGTGGCCCAGATCGAAGACATTCACGCCGGGCTGGCACAAGCGCCGCTGAGGGCCGACGAATTGCGCGCCATAGACGCCATCGCCCCGGCACGGTGAACGGCGCCAGCGTGCCGGGCCGCAGGCGCCTTGCACGTTTCACGGCAGCGACGGCGGCGGCGGCGCTTGCGTGGCCCAGGCGGTGGGCGTCGGGCTCATCGTGAATTCGAGCAGGGCCGCGCCCTGCAGTTCGGCGTGGCGCAGCCACGACCTCTCGACCGGCTTGCCGTTGAGCGTGACGGCTGCGACGTAGATGCCCGCACCCTGGCGCCGCAGTTGCAGCGGCGGCAGCCCGGGGCGGCGCACGTCCAGGTGGTCGAACACGGGGCCGTTCAGGAAGTAGATGTCCTGCCCGGCATTCGGGAACAAACCCATCCGCGACCAGATGTAGTACGACGACATCGCGCCGCTGTCGTCGTCGCCCGGGTATCCCTTCAGCGTGAAGCGCTCGCCGGTGATGCGCTGCAGCCACTTGGCGGCCAGGTCGGGCCGGCCGACGTAGTGGAAGAGCTGCGGCACCAGGAATGAAGGTTCGTTGAAGAGGTCGATGTAATTCTTCGAGAACGCGTATTCCAGCCGCTCGATGAAGCGGGCCTTGCCACCCATCAGTTCGACCAGCCGCGCCACCTGGTGCGGTGCGAAGTAGGAATAGGTCCAGGCATTGGATTCGTAGAACCAGGGCTTCCACGATCCCGAATACTTCTTGGTGTCGAAATCGACCCAGCTGCCGTCGGCATTGCGCGCCATGATGAAGCCGCTGAAGCCGTCGCTGATGGTCGCCGGGTTCCATAGGTTCACCCACTGCCGCGAGCGTTCGGTGTAGGCCTTGGCATCCTCGCCATGACCCAGCACGCCAGCCATCTGCGCGGCCACGAAGTCGTTGTACGAATATTCCAGCGACATCGACGACGACATGATCCCGGCCGGGATCCAGCCTGTGCTGCGGTAAGGCCCCGGCCCCTTCTTCGGGTCGTCGAAATTGGGCCCCGTGCGGCGCTTGTCGGCGTTGTGCTTCATCACCGCATAGGCGGCGTTCCAGTCGATGCCGGGCACCTGGCGCGCGTGCGCATCGGCGATCACCATGTCCACCGCGTTGCCGCCTTGTTCGCCCCAGCGGTTGACGCTGGCCACGAAGGTGTCGGCGACCGCGCCGTCGACGCGCTGGCGTTCGATGAAGCTGGCCACGGTGTCGCGCACGACGTCGGGGCGCACCAGCGCCAGCAACGGGAACAGCGTGCGCCAGGTGTCCCAGATGGCGTAATGGTCGTCCCACATCGGCACGTCTGGCGCAAAGCGCGCGAACTCGCCGCTGCGCTGCCGGGGCATCAACATCGCGTGATAGGCGGCGGTGTAGAACTTCGTCCGCTCGGCATCGGTGACCTGGCTGTCGCTGCCCTTCCGGCTTCCAATGCTGAAGGCCGACAGCTCAGTCTGCCAGCGCGCTGCGGCGGCGTCGCGCACCGCTGCGAAGTCGAAGGCCGGGATCTCGCGCGCCAGCAAAGCGCGCGCGCGCTCCACGCTGTGGAACGAGACCGCGATCTTCATTTGCACCGGCTCGCCCTTGCGCGTGGCAAAGCGCGCCCAGGCGCCCAACTGCTCTTTCACGCCGGGTGTGCTGCCGATGCTGCGTGCGCCCGGCTGTGTGCTGTCATTGCGCCAGGTGCCGAAGGCGGCGGGCGTGCGGTCGAACTCGGCGTGAAAGTGCAACCTGTAGGGGCCGCCGAAGCCGCCGCTGAAGTCGGCAAGGCCCGACAGGCTGCGGCCATCGGCGCTGATCTGCAGCTGCGCAGGGATCGGCTTGTTGTGGTAGCCGAACATGTGGGTGGCGATGTCGCCGGGGATGTGGTGCACCGCATTGAAGACCAGGTGCGATTGCTCGCCGGCCGGGAAGTCGAAGCGGTAGATGGCCGCGTGGTGCGTGGGCGTCAGTTGCACGCCGATGTCGTCGCGCGTCAGCCGCACGCTGTAGGCGTGGGCCTGCGCGTGCTCGTCCGCTATGGGTGAATCCTGGTCCTGCGGCAACGTCTTCAGGCCGATGCGGGGCGAGACGAGGAAGTTGCCGTACTGCCCCCAGCCGGTGCCGCTGACATGCGTCTGGCTGAAGCCGCGAATTGGCTGGCCTGCCTTGTAGCCGGCGTTGGAACCGTTGGGCGTGTCGGGGCTCGGGTGGATCGATCCAAACGGAAGCGCCGGCCCGATGACGGTGCTGCCGTCGCCGATGCCATCCACGCCAATGCGCGGATCGACGAAGCGCAGCAGGTCGTGCCGCTCGGCAGCTGGGGCCTTGGGCTCGGGTGTGACGCAGGCCGCGAGCAGCAAGGCCACGATCAGTGCAACGGTGGGAGAGCGCATGGGGTTCATGTTGGGGCGATTGTTCAGGGTGGTGCTGAGGGCGCTGCGGGCGCGATCGCGGGATGCGGGGGCGGCGCTATGTCGGCGCCCCAACTCGTGGGCTCGGCTTGCATTTGCAGAAGCAGTCGCGCGCCTTGCGCGATGTCCGCATGGCGCAGCCAGGCGTGGTTCAGGGCTTGGCCGTTCAGCGCGGCCTGCGCAACATGCGGGTGGCCCGCAGCCGCCCCGGGGGCTTCGATCACCAGCGTCTTGCCCTGGGCCAGTTGCAGCGTGGCCTTCGTGAACAGAGGGCTGCCGATGTAGTACAGGTCCTGCCCGGCATGGGGGTACAAGCCGAGCATGGCCCACACCAGCCAGGCCGATGTGGTGCCGCTGTCGTCGTTGCCGGGCAAGCCGTCAGGCCGGGCCGAGAAATGGCGCAGCGCGGCGCGCACGTGCTTCTGCGTCAAGTCGGGCCGGCCGGCGTGCGTGAACAGATAGGTCTGCAGCATGCCAGGCTCGTTGTAGGCCTCGTAGTGCTGCTCCACCGCAGTCGTCAGCTTGGCGATGAAACGCTCGCGCCCGCCGTGCAAGGCCATCAGCCCTGGCACGTCATGCGGCACGTACCAGCTCCAGGTCCAGGCGTGGCCTTCGTAGTACTGCTTGCCGGTTTCCGCCTTTAGCGGGTCGAAGGGTTCGTGCCAGGCGCCGCTATGCGTCTTGCCGCGCATGAAGCCGGTGGCAGGGTCCCACAGATGCCGATACCACCCCATCCGGCCTTGCAGATCGGCCACGTCTTCTGGCGTGCCGAAGGCGCGCGCCAGCGTCAGCACGGCGGCGTCGTTGTAGATGTACTCCAGCGTTCGCGACACGCTCTGCACCGCGCGGTAAGGCGACGTGTCGGTGGGCAGCCAGCCGAGGCGGCGGTAGTCGTCAAGGCGGAAGCGGCCCTGGTTGGGGCGGTTGTCGGCCTGCGGGTTGAAGTCCACGAAAGCGTTCTTGCGAATGGCGGCGTAGGCGGCTCGCCAGTCGATACCTGGCAGGTGCTTGAGGTAGGCGTCTGCGATCACGACATCGGCGCTGGAGCCGTTTTGCACATGCTCGTAGTGGTGCGCGCTGTGCGCATCGCCGGTCCAGCCGTCGATCTGGTGGTGGGCCAGCAGCGTGTTGACGATGCCGGCCTGCACCTGCGGCTGGATCAGCGTGAGCAGCGGGTTCACCGTGCGAAAGGTGTCCCACAGGCACAGGATGTTCTCGAAGACCACGCGGCTGCCGTAGCGATCAGGTGCCTCGCCCGTCCAGTCGTTGGGCGTCAGGTGCGTGCGGTAGAGCGCGGTGTAGAACTGCGTGCGCTGGTCAGGCGTGCCGCCTTCGATGGCGATGCGGCCCAGCGCCTGGGACCAGATGTCTCGGGCCTGCGCACGCACCGTCTCGAAGTCCCAGCCGGGTGTCTGCTGCGCGATGTAGCCCCGCGCTTGTTCGATGCTGCGGTAGCTCAACGCGATCTTGCTGTTCACCACTTGCCCGGCGCGCGTGCGCAGCGTGAACACGGCGCCGATGTTGCTGCCGCTGCGCTGCTGCGCGCCTGTGGTGATCTCGTCGTCGCCCCAGGTCTGGACGCTGGCGAAGTGGCTGTCCAGGTGCAGCACGAAGAACACTTTCCAGGTGCGCTTGTCGCTGCGCCCGCCCTGGTAGGTCATGTGGCCCGACACCTCACGCGCAGCGGTGTCGATGCTGAACTCGCCGCCGATGGGCTTGGCCGACGACCAGCTCGCGCCCGTGCCATACAGACAATGCCCGACGTCCAACACCACGCGCGACTGCGCATGCGCCGGGAAGGTGTGGCGGTGCAGGGCGACGTGGCTGGTGGCCGTCAGTTCGACCTTGACGTCCCACGGCGCCAGCGTCACGGTGTAGAAGCCCGGGCTGGCCGCTTCCCGCGACTTGCCTGTGGCAACGATGTTCGAAGGCGTGCCCAGCGCCCCGGTCAGCGGCATCAGCGAGATCTGCCCGTACAGCGGCCCGCCCATGCCGCTGATGTGCTGCTGCGAAAAGCCGACGATGGGCTTGTCGAACTTGTAGCCTGCGGCCCCGCTGCCCGGGCCGGTGTCGGGGCCGGGCTGCACGAAGCCGAAGGGCAGCGAGACACCGGGATAGACGTTGCCTTCGCCCGCGGTGCCGATGAACACGTCGACCTCGTCGATGGGGGCCCTGGGCGTGGCCGGTGTTTGCGTAGGCGCGATGCTGCATGCACCCAACATCAGCAGCAGCGCCAGCAGCAACAACAGCACGCACGCCAGCGGCGTGAGGCGTTTCATGGCCTTCCGCCCCGGCAAGCCCTGCTTTGGGCCGAAATCGTGGGCGCAGGGCTCGTCCGGAAAAATCCGCATCTGGCTTTCGACGATCAAGTAACGCGAGTTAGTGAACAATTATAGAGAGCCTTCTCCCAGCGCCCGGACCCGTACTTACGCCAACGCCATGTTCACCAGCCAGGGTCGCAGGGCGCCCGCGGATCGGAGCATTGCCGGGCGCCTGCAACAGCTGCCGCTCACGCGCCGACGCCAGGATGCTGACCCCGTTGAGCCGGATGGTGGCGACGGTATCCAGCCCTTCGAAGATCAGCTCGACATCGTCCTCGACCAACAGGCTTTCGTCGATCTCGGGATCGCAGCGGTATTGCCAGTCGCGCTGGGGCTTGCGGTGTTGTGCGAGGGCTTTCCGGCGGACATCGACAGCGACGATGGATCACTGCACAACGATGTGCGCCGGTGCGCCGTCATTGCCGTGCTGGAACTCGTACACCGAGGTCCTGCCACCGGCGGTGACAGTGAGCTTGTACTTGCCGAAGTGGCCGCGCGACTCCAATGTGCCAAGGCTGTTCGTCTTGCCGCTGAAACGAGTCTTCCACTGCTTGAGCACAAGCTCGCGCCAGACGAGCAGATTGGGCTTTTCCGACCAGTCCTTGCGGAACATGGCGGCTTGTGGTTTCCAGTGCTGCTGTTCGTAGAAGCCCCACTGGACATAGCCGTTCACGGCCGGGTGGCTGTAGATGGCGATCAAGAAGTCGCGGGTGTAATCGGCTTGCAACTGCTCGTCCTTGGTGTTGATGTCGAACTCCGTGATCTGCACTGGCAGGCCGGTCGGCAGGAACAGGTCGAGGTCTTTCAGCACCAACTCGGGAGCGCGCGGCTGCTGGCCCACATGGCCCTGCACACCAATGAGGTCGATGGGTGCGCCAAGCCCGCGCAGCCGGCCGATCAGATCGACGAAGTTGCTCACCACCGTCGGGCTGGCACTGCTGTTGAGCATGGCGTAGTCGTTGATGGTCAGCTGCGCCTGGGGGTCAATCGCCTTGACCGCCTGGTACCACCTGGTCAGGCTTTGCTCGAGCGGCATGTAGGCGAAATAGTCAGTCTCGTGCATCGGCTCATTGACCACATCCCAGGCGATGACCTGGCCTCGCATCGTGGTGACGATGTCCTTGAGATGCCTGTCGATTTGCCCGGCAAGTTCGGTTGCGCGCTGCGGGTTGTTCTTGATCTCGTCGGGGGTGAACTTCCAGCCCGGCCAGACGATGTTGTGGCCCCGTACCCGAAGACCCTGGGAGTTGAGCCACTTCACGGCCTTCATGCCCACGGTGGGGTCCTTGCGCCAGCCCCCCCATTTGAGCTGGTTGCCCGGCACGGCGGTGTCAAAGTTGGCCAGCAGTTCCCGGCGGTAGCGCTCGGCATCGGGTGTTTGCTGTAGCAGAAACGCGCCGTTGACCTCGGTGCCCCACAGAAAGTCCGGCTGGACCAGGGCGGCCTCGACGTGCGCGCCGCCCAGCGGCTGGCCAGCCGCGTCTACCAGGTGCAAGCGGATGGGCGCGCTGCGGAGCTGCTCGATCCGCTGTAGAGCCTGGCGGCGCCATTTGGCGTTGTCCTCGCGACCGGCGTAGGTGTAGCGCGTGGCTGGCAGCTCTTGCAGCGTGGCGCTGCGGCCGAAGTTCAGCAGTTCCACACCGGTGATCTCCACGCGCTGTTCCAACGCGCCGAAGCCAAGGTGGACTGCACCCTTGCCGGCCAGCAGGCTGCTGCCGGCGACGAACGGAATCTCGATCAAGGTCCAGTCCGGACCGAAGCTGAACTGGGTGATGAGACTCTTTTCCCAGGGCGCGTGGTTGCGCTGGAACATGATCTTCACCTCGGACTCGCCTGACTCCTGGCGCGCCTTCAGCGTGCGGACCTGCAGCCGCAGCAGCCCGACATCGCCCTGCACGATGTCTTTGCCGGTGTTCCACAGCAATTCCACGGCATCGGCCGAGCGAGAGCCGCGCGGCACGTCAACCTGCAACACGGGCTTGCCCGGGTGTTCGCTGCGGATGCTCAGGGTCGCGCCGATGGCTTCTCGGTCACGGAACACATGATCTCGCATGCCATCGGTCGGCATCAGGCTGGCGGCGTTCTTGGCCAGCAGGGCTGGAGACAGCGGCTGCGGCAGGGGTTCTGCACGTGCCAGCGACACACACAAAATCGATACCAGCGTCAGCCAGCGGACGAGCACAGGGTGTGTCGACAAGACTGTTCCTCCTTTGCGGACGAAGGCGCTACTTCGTCGTTTGCGCCGTCGCGCGCAGCCAGACTCGCCCCTGCGCGCCAGCTGGAGTGGTTTGCTCGATGAGGATGCGCGTCAAGCCGGGGTTGGGCGAGTCCTGCGACGCTCGGGGCGCAGACATGTCTTCAAACCGGATCGTGGCAGCTGAAGGCTGAACGGCCACGCGCAACACGCGTCCGGCTTGCTGGAGTTCGAAGCCACCTGGGACCCGCTTGAACGCAGCCTCGGTCAGCCACTGGAAGCTCACCGTCTGCTTCTGCTTCTGCGTCTGCGTCTGCGTCTGCGGCAGAGCGGTCCAAACGTCCTCGATCTCCACCGAGCCATCGGGCCTGAGGCGCACACGGCGCTGCACGCTGGCGGCCTGATCGGCGTACACCGAACTGAGGTTCGCAGCCGCAGCCATCGTGCCGTCCGCAGCCGGCGGCAGTCCGCTGACCTGTCCCTTGCCCGCCACACGCTGCGCTGCGCCATTGAAGCGCAGGATGTTGTGGCCCTCCGGCCCGACGCGGAAGGTGCTCCAGCGGGTGCTGTCCTGCGCGTAGCGCCACAGCTGCAGCTTGGCCGCACGCATGCGGTTGTAGGACTCGGTGCCTGGGTCCACGGCCCAGCGCACCCCCTGGGCTTCGAGCAGGAAGCCGCCGACGTCCAT
>Ga0335394_10000637_pt1 | contig 37855 bp, 23 predicted proteins | sample MAT03_FD_205741 | JGI IMG/M metagenome (GOLD analysis project Ga0335394, IMG submission 205741) | Freshwater microbial communities from Lake Fryxell liftoff mats and glacier meltwater in Antarctica - MAT-03 (spades assembly) (version 2) ...
GCTGGAAAAAGACATCCTCTCGCGCGAGCAGGGATTGAGCCGGCCCAAAGCCATTTCGGCTACGCGTTCCCTGGAGGACGTTGATCGACTGCCCTTTACGGTTTGGGTGGTCAGCGCGGAGGATATCTTGCGCAACGGGTTCGTCACTTTGGGCGACGTGTTGCGCGCAGCGCCGGGCATCCGGGTATCGCAGCCTGGCAATGCGCTGGAAGGTGAAACCTTTTTGATGCGCGGTTTGTCCGGGAACCAATACGTCAAAATACTCATCAACGACGTGCCCGTGAAACCTTCGGCGGCGGCCGGTATGCCCATCGGATCGCAGCTGCCCATCCGGCAGGCGGAACGGATTGAAGTGTACTACGGCCCGGCCTCGGCCATTTACGGCAACGAAGCCTGCGCCGGGGTAGTGAACATTATCCTGAAAGAAACGGAGCGACCGATATTTACACAGGCAGACCTGTCTTTCGGGCGATACGGGTACAACAGCCTCGACCTGATGTGCGGCGGCAAATTGGGCAAGGACAAAAAAATATTCCGTTTCAGCCTCTACGGCAGCAGCACGGTCCGGGAACGCACCGATATATACGACGACAACCAAAACCTGTACAACCTGCAAAACTACCTGCCGTTCGGGCTCGACTCTACAGTATACGCCAACAACCCGAATTACCGGGCAAATCTTGGCGAGGGCAGTTACCCGAAGACGGCCCCGGTAGCCCACGAAAGCCGTTTGTTTGGGATCAACCTTACCTGGCGGGGTATTCATTTTACCTATCACCGGATGGGCCGCACCGACTTCAGCGCATTGGGACTGAACCCTTTAGCCGTTTCCTGGACCAACCCTTCTGACCGGGTGGTAGAATTGTCGGAGACGTTTGCCCTGGGGTTTCAACGTCAACGCAAACGCTACGTTTCCAACACGACCATTTCCTTTTTGACCTACCGCATCCGAAATACATCCACCACAACCTACATTTTCGACCGCCTGAGCGCGGCCACTTTTTACACCCGGCAACAGGCGACCAATGCCCCGCCGGATTCGGTGATTCTGGGCCGGGTGTATCGCCAATTCGCCCAGGGATCGCGCTACACCGTGGCCAGCGGGCTGGATGCCCGTTTCGAGTCGCGGATAAATGCCAAAGTGGCCGATAATTTGTACCTCGATGTCGGCCTTCAAGCCAATCTGGGCGGCGGGCTTCCTCCTGCGGGGTACCTCGAAGTACCCGTTGAAATAGGGCTTATAGGGGAGACCCTGGGCAACCGGTCTGCACTCAAGCCGTATGATCCCTGGTCGGACGGCGATTTAGAAACCAGCGTTTTTTCCCAAATCGAATGGCGTTCTAAACGCCTGACCCTAGTCGGCGGCGGCTCGGCCAATGTGTCCGTTTTCCGAAGGTTTGACCCACTGATCATGCCGCGAGGCGCCGCTTTGTACCGCATCGATAGTAATTGGACGGTGCGGGCCAATTATTCCGAAGGTTTCCGGCGCCCCTCAGTGTACCAGGCAGCGCAGTCATTCGCCATTTTGCCGAACCGTATCGATCCGGCATTTGAAGACCCGCAACTAACCGAAACGATCCGTTCGTATGAAATTGGGTTCCGGTTTCACACCAAGAGCAATTACCGGGCGGATGTTCATTTTTTCCAGGAAAAGGCTTACAACCTGATCCGCGACGGATATCTGGCAAAAAATACCGATCTCGAAAACGGAGACAGCGTATGGAACTACGGTATGCGCAATATGCCCGGCCTGGCCTTATCGATGTACGGATTTCAAGGCCTTTTTTCTTCGGAAAACTACAATATCAATCCAAAAGAGAAGCGCAACAAATACAAACTGAGCACCCGGACAGAGTTTTTTGTCTTGTATGCACGCGGCAAGGAATGGCTGGGAGAAGGTTTAGCGCCGACCACCGACGTACGCAATGCGCCGCGCTGGCATACCCAGTTCCGGACATTTTTCACTTTGGGCAAACTGGAACTCATGTTTGCCTCCAACCGTCAAACCTCGGTTTTGAGCAAATCCGCAGCCTACCCGGCGCTGTATCAACGAGGCGTCACACAAACCCGGTACCCGACATTCCGCAGTTGGGACATGATGATGCGGTTTTACCTGAGCAACCACTTTTTGCTATATTTTCAATTGCAAAATATGTATAACCGCCATTATGCCGGACTCGACGCGACAGGCACGCCCGATGATTTGTTGTACAATCCGCAACAGGGAAGAATCTGGCGATTTGGCGTGAATTACAATATGAATTGAAACCAAGTTCTTCATTCAAAAATAAAGCGGTTCTGCTTAATATAAGATTTTATCCGCCAATCGCACAACATGAACCTATCCGACTTTTCCCTGCGCCGCCCTGTGTTTGCCACGGTCATGAGTATCCTGATCGTTGTCTTCGGGCTTATCGGTTATCGTTTCCTCGGGATACGCGAATATCCGGCCATTGATCCGCCCACGATTACCGTCCGTACGGCGTATACCGGCGCGAATGCCGACGTGGTGGAAAGTCAGATTACGGAACCGCTGGAAAAAGCAGTGAACGGTATTGCCGGTATCCGCAGCATATCCTCGCAATCAGCCCTCGGCAGCAGTACCATCACGGTGGAATTCGACCTCAACTCCAACCTCGAACAGGCAGCCAACGACGTGCGCGACAAGGTCAGCCAGGCCGTTCGCAGCCTGCCGCAGGACATCGATGCGCCGCCCGTAGTGAGTAAGGCCGACGCCAACAGCGACCCGATCATGTTCATACCCCTCCAGAGCAATTCGCGCAGCGTGATGGAATTGTCAGATTATGCTGAAAATGTATTGCTGGAAAAATTGCAAACCATTCCGGGCGTATCCGAAGTGCGTATTTTCGGAGAAAAACGGCCAGCCATGCGCCTGTGGATCGACCCGGCGAAACTGGTTGCGTACGGCCTCACATCGCAGGACGTACAGAACGCGCTGAATCGCGAAAACGTAGAACTTCCGGGTGGTAAATTGCGCGGCGACGCCACCGAACTCACCGTCAAAACCTTCGGGCGCTTGACAAGCGAGGAAGAGTTTAACAACATGATCGTCAAGCAAAATGCCGGTCAGACTATCCGTTTCAGCGATATCGGCGACGCCGTTTTGGGCCCCGAAAACGATGAATTCAGCGCCCGCCGGAATAACGTCACCAACGTATCGCTGGCCCTGATCCCCCAGCCCGGCGCCAACCTGATCGAGATCACCGACGAATTTTACCGCCGCTACGAACAAATCAAAAAAGAACTTCCGCCGGACATCGTCACCGAGGTGGGCCTCGACAAATCCAGTTTCGTCCGGCAGGCAATTAAAGAAGTGATGGAAACTTTAGCCATCGCCATCGCCCTGGTCGTGCTGATCATTTACCTGTTTTTCCGCAACTGGATCATTGCCCTGCGCCCCCTGATCGACATCCCGGTGTCGCTCATCGGCGCTTTTTTTATCATGTACGTGTTCGGCTTTTCCATCAATGTGCTGACCCTGCTGGCCATCGTGCTGGCCACCGGCCTGGTGGTGGACGACGGGATCGTGGTCACGGAAAATATTTACAAAAAAATTGAGGCGGGTATGGACAAATGGACTGCGGCCAGAGAAGGAACGCGGGAGATTTTCTTTGCGGTGATTTCCACCTCTATTACCCTGGCGGTGGTATTTATCCCGGTTATTTTCCTGCAAGGGTTTACCGGGCGTTTATTTCGCGAGTTCGGCATGGTGGTAGCCGGCGCGGTTTTGATTTCGGCTTTTGTATCGCTGACGCTCACGCCGGTACTCAACGTCAAACTCAGCGGCAGCGCCCACAAAATGGGTTGGTTTTACAACGTGACGGAGCCTTTTTTCCAGGGTCTCGACCGGGTGTACGGCCAGGCGCTGCGCGCGTTCATGCGGTATCGCAGGTTCAGTGTGATTTTATTAGCCGCCTGTTTCGGGTTGATCTGGTATTTTCAAGGCGTGCTAAAAACGGAGCTGGCACCTTTGGAAGACCGCAGCTCCATTCGGGCCAATGTCACAGCGCCTGAGGGCACCGACTTTGACGTGACGGAAGACATTATTTACCAGCTCACGGCTGCGGTGATGGACTCCGTACCCGAATACCAGATGATTTTCGGGATTACCGCCCCGAACCGGGTTGGCGCCGGCAGCGCCAACAACGGTTTTATCAGCATCATGTTAAAGGACCCGGCAACGCGCCAACGCAGCCAGCAGCAGATTTACGATCAGATGGTGCGTATGACCCGGCGTTTCAGTCAGGCCCGCGTGTTCCCGAACCAGGAACAAACCATTTCCACCAGTTTCGGCGCCGGACTTTCCTTGCCGGTTCAATACGTTATACAGAACCTGAATTTTGAAAAATTACGCGAAACAATCCCGAAATTCCTTGAAGAAGCCCGAAAAGACCCCACGTTTTCCAACGTGGACGTGAACCTGAAATTCAACAAACCTGAAATCCAGATCAACATAGACCGGCTGAAAGCGGCGGAACTGGGTGTGAGCGTGCTGGATGTGAGTTCCACGGTGCAACTCGCGCTCTCCGGCCGACGTTTCGGGTATTTCCTTATGAACGGCAAGCAGTACCAGGTTATCGGGCAGGTGGATCGCTCCGACCGCGATGAGCCGATCGATCTGGCCTCCCTGTACGTGCGCAGCAGCATGGGCCAAATGGTTCAGCTGGACAACATCGTACAGTTTACAGAAACGAGCAACCCACCTATACTCTACCATTATAACCGCTACAAGGCCGCCACGGTCAGCGCGGCGCTGGCGCCCGGCAAAACGCTCGGAGAAGGCATCGAGGCCATGGAAAAAATATCGGCCCGTGTGCTCGACGATACCTATGATACCGATCTGAGCGGCCCCTCGCGTGATTTCCGCGAAAGCAGCGGCAACACCTCCTTTGCTTTTCTGCTGGCTTTGGGCCTGATTTACCTGATCCTGGCGGCGCAATTCGAGAGTTTCCGCGATCCGTTCATCATCATGCTCACGGTACCGCTGGCCATCGCCGGCGCTTATCTGTCGCTGTGGTTGAGCGGCAACACGCTGAATATCTTTTCCCAGATCGGTATGATCATGCTGGTGGGGCTGGTCACTAAAAACGGGATATTAATTGTCGAATTTGCCAACCAGAAACGCGATGCGGGCATGCCAAAGCGACAGGCCGTGCTCGAAGCCGCCCAGGCGCGCCTGCGGCCGATCCTGATGACCACCTTGGCCACCGTGCTCGGCGCCCTGCCCATCGCCCTGGCCTTCGGCGCTGCTGCTACATCCCGCATTCCCCTGGGCATTGTGGTGGTGGGCGGCCTGTTGTTCTCGCTCATCCTGACCTTGTTCGTAATTCCGGGGATGTATACGTTTTTAAGCGGTAAAAAGCGGAGCAATAGTCCCTGGGCAAAGCAAGAGGACGCAGCGGGGCAGAAAAAAGAGGACGTGGTGGAGATTCCTTAAAAACGACCGGTTTTACTGATTTGCGGATGCCTGCGCTTTATCGAAAACTGCTACTTTTGCCGCCGTTAAAAAGTATGACGTTTGATTTTCAGCGAAATAATAAACATCTTCACCATGAAAATACTTGCTTTTTCCACCATACTGCTTGCCGCAGGCTTCTTCCTGTTCTCCTGCAAACACACCCGTTACACCCCGGTCGATCTGCCGGCCAAACAACTTCAATGGGGAGCCGGCGGCGGTTTCACGGGCAAAGAAACGACCTACCTTTTGCTCGAAAACGGCCAGATATTCAAACGGGACGGCGTGGGCGCCCTGCTCCAGGAATTGGAGGGAACTAAAAAGAAAACAGCCCAATCCCTGTTCAAAACAGCGGATACCCTCGACATCATAAAAATGGATTTTATGCACCCCGGCAATACGTATAGTTTCCTGGAAATGCGGACCGCAGAAAATGCAAAACGTATCGCCTGGGGCGATACCAAATTCCCGGTGACCGAACAGATGCAGAATTTGTACAAGCAATTAATGCAGTTGGTCGCTCCAAAAAAATAAGGCTCCGGTTTATACAGTTTAGTAAATTACGCGAATAATGGGTTGGGGGAAAGTGCTGATTTTCATTGCCTTGTATAGTGTCGGGGTGACTTTAAGTCACCCCGACACTATACTGACCCTTGATTTTCAGATAGTTATAATTTGAACCCATTATTCACATAAATTATTGATTTTCAATGAAATGAGTATTTTTCCTAAACCCCCTAAACCTAATAAGATTATTGATCAACCAATCATATCTTTTGACATGAAAAAATTATTCAGCGCACCTTTTATCCTGTGCGCAATCGCGGTCTTTCTTTTTGCCTGCAACCAATCTAAACCCGAAATCACCGGCGCTGCCCCGGCCACCGACAAGGTGTTGCTCGATACGTTTGCCGACCTTCAAATTCTACGCTACGAATTGCCGGGCTGGGACAAACTGGACCTGCGTCAAAAAACCTTCATTTACTACCTTTCTGAAGCTGCCCTGGCCGGCCGCGACATCATATACGACCAGCACTGCAAATACAACCTGGCCGTGCGCAAAACCAACGAAGCCATTTTCAATACGTACAAAGGCAATCGTACCGGTGCCGACTGGAAAGCCTTCGAGGTGTACGCCAAACGGGTGTGGTTCAGCAACGGCATCCACCACCACTACAACGAGACCAAAATCCTGCCGGGCTGTTCCAGTGATTATTTTACGTCCCTGATAAATGGCTCCGACCCTGCCGCCCTGCCCCTGGACGCAAAAGAAGACGTTAATGCATTGATTATCAAACTGATGCCTGTTATGTTCGATCCAGGTGTGCTGGCCAAACGCACCAATAAGGACGAAGGCGTAGACGTGGTCAAGCAATCTGCCGTCAATTTTTATGAGAACATTTCAGCGGCCGACGTAGATGCATTCTATGAACAAAAATTGAAAGAAGCCGGCAAAAATCCGCCAATGGTCGGTCTGAACTCAAAACTTATCGGGCTAAACGGCCAGCAGAAAGAAATGGTCTGGCACGTAGGCGGCATGTACGGCCGGGCCATCGAAAAAATAGTAGACAACCTGGAAAAGTCTATTCCATTCGCAGAAAACGAGCAGCAGAAAAAAGCCATCGGCCTGTTGGTCGAATACTATAAAACCGGCGACCTCAAAAAGTTTGACGAGTACAACATCGCCTGGGTGCTGGACACCTCCAGCACCATCGACTTTATCAACGGTTTCATAGAAGTGTACCACGACCCCAAAGGCTACAAGGGCGATTATGAAGCCTGCGTGCAATATAACGATCCGGATGCGACGGAGAAAATGAGCGTGGTAAGCCAACATGCCCAGTATTTCGAAGACAACAGCACCATCCCGGCGGCCTATAAAAAGAAAAGTGTAAAAGGCGTGTCGTACCGGGTCATCAACGTGGCCATGGAGGGCGGCGACTGCGCGCCTTCGACGCCCATCGGAATCAATTTGCCCAATTCCAACTGGATTCGCGAACAATACGGCTCTAAATCAATCAGCCTCAACAATATCGAAAACGCCTACGGCAAAGCCGGCGGCGCCCTCGCGAACAATGAATTTGCCAACGATCCCGAAGAAGTCGCCAACGCCGCCAAATACGCCGAGGCCTGCGGCAAAATGCACACCGCTTTACACGAAGTAATCGGCCACGCCAGCGGTCAGCTCAAACAGGGCATGTCCGAGCCAAACGTAACCATCAAACAATACGCCAGCACACTCGAAGAAGGCCGGGCCGACCTCGTCGCACTGTACTACATGCCCGACCCGAAACTGGTGGAATGGGGACTCCTGCCCGATAAAGACGCCTACAAAGCCGAATACGACCAATATATCCGCAGCGGCCTGCTGATGCAGCTGCGCCGCATACAGCCGGGTACCAACCTGGAAGAGGACCACATGCGCAACCGCCATCTCGTGGCCTCTTGGGCTTTCGAAAAAGGCAAGGCGGAAGGGGTGATCGTCAAGGAAGTGCGCAACGGCAAAACTTACCTGGACATTCGCGACTATGCCAAATTGCGCGCGCTTTTCGGACAGTTGTTGTCTGAAATCCAGCGCATCAAATCGGAAGGCGACTTCAAAGCTGCCCGCGATCTGGTGGAAGGCTACGGGGTAAAAGTAAGTGCGGACCTGGTCAAAGAAGTTAAAACCCGTTACGCCAGTCTACCCACCAAAGCCTACAGCGGGTTCGTACAGCCCGTCCTGACGCCGGTTGTGGACGACAAAGGCAAGATCACCGACATTAAAGTGGCCGTTGAAACCGATTTTCTGCAGCAGATGCTGCGCTTCGGGAAGCAATATGCTTTTTTGCCGGTGAATAATTAAAGGGTGGGTTTGGGGGTCGGGGGTGGAGAGGCCACGTTTACTAAACTTTTAAAGTTTAGTAAACGTATTTCTCACTTTTCGCGATGCACAAACAATGTCGAATATCGAACAACGAATATCGACATTCCTTGTTCGATATTCGATATTGATTGTTTTTTGCATCACATCCCTCTTAAAGTGACAAAGTAGTATTAAGGAACGGTGTCAAAATAACTTCCCAATTTGATGCCGGTTTTTTGAGATGTCACCTGCTCGTTCCTCGCAGATGACACCTCAAAAAACCTTAAGTCAACGACATTGCCCTTTAGGGGTCGGGGGTGGTTCAACGAAAATTACGATTTCAACTTTTTACAAAATCCCAACCCTCTAAACTTTCTAAGGAACGGCGTCAAAATAAGTTTCCAATTTTAGGCCAATTATTTTGTCGTCAGCCAACTATCTTTTGAGGCGAATAGCCGCGCTATTTAACGAAAAAGATGGGACGGATGACGGCAAAAGAATGGCATCAAATTGGGAAGTTATTTTGACACCGTTCCTAAACCACCAAAACCACCCTGAAATTTTTTTCTTCCCTCCGGAACTTTTTGCGCCCCCCCTTGTGTTGTGTTGAAATGCCGCAGACCTTTGTGCCTCGGCTCACTAAACCTTAACCTATATGGCTACTTTAACCAACACGGCTAATTCCACAGCGCTGGCGCGTTACGACCGGATCTTCGAGCGGGAATTTCTCCCCTTGATCGACGCGGTGTGCTCGTTCGCGTATCGTCTTACGGGCGACACCACGCAGGCTGAAGACCTCGTGCAGGAAACCTACCTGAAAGCCTGGCGGTTCGTAGATCGCTACACGGAAGAAACCAACGCCAAAGCGTGGTTGTTCCGCATCTGCCGCAACGCGTTCATCAATGAATACCGCACGAAGCGTTCGCAGCCGTACAAAGTTGACTACGAAGACATCCTCGTTTACCACAACGAAGATGATCCGGTAACGCCTAATTACCTCGATTTGCACGAGGAAATGGGTGGACAACTGCTGGGCGACGAACTGACGCTCGCACTGAACGCACTGAAGCCGTCGTTCCGCGCGGTGGTATTGCTCGATCTCGAGGACTTTACCTACGAGGAAATCGCCGCCATCGCCGGCATCCCGATCGGAACCGTCCGTTCGCGGCTGCACCGCGCGCGTAACATTCTGGCCGACAAACTCCGCGAATACGCGGAAGCACAAGGCTTTAATGTGGGAGACGACTTGACGGATACGCCGAAAAGCGGTGTGCAAAAAATTTTACAAGATTAACATAAAAGGGTTTATCCGGTTAATTTACTACCGCGATAAACCCTTTTTTTTAATACCTGAACCCGTTCAACCGCAACATTCAAATCACTTTCTAAACATGTTTATCACAGGTCAACGTCTTATCGCAGGTGAGCAGGCATCAAAAGCCGGCTCCTATCTATGCTTCCCTACCATGCAGACCGCATATAATAATTGGCAATCCGTATGTACATTCACCTTGGCTGGCACCCAAGCAGGATGGTATGGCGCGCCCGGCTACATGGAAACGAAATGTACAGATAGCAGCAAACCCGGCAGTGACACGATGGCACAAAATTATTCTTACATGAAAAATCCACGCAAACAACAAGGAAACAATGCCGTCGCCCAACAAAGAACCGGAATCTCCTATCCAAGTACCCAGCAAGATCGATTAGATGAAATTTTGCCCCTGGAAGAACCCGAATTTTCCGAAAAACCGGCCCCAAGGATGCTTTTACCCCTCGAAGAAGAATCATTTCGCACCTTTATTAAGGCCAATTTGCCACATCACAAAGCCTCTCCGGCGCTTATATCCCGAATAAAGAATTCAATAAGAAACCCCGAGTAATGCTATTCGATTACCCTGCCTTATGTAGTCAACGCAAAGTGGTTTTGAAGGAAACGGAATTGCAATATAATCACAATCTGTCCCTCTAAACCCTCTAAACCCTTCTAAACCCCCTAAACCCTTCTAAACCCTTCTAAACCCCCTAAACCCCCTAAACCCTTCTAAACCTTCCTAAACCAATCTAAACCAATCTAAACCGACGATAGTATTGATTCCCACATTTTACGGATCATTCATGTCCCTGCATGTTTATCGCCGAAGCCCATCCAGTCGCTTCGGCGATTTTTATATTGCATCAGCGGATCAGGGCAACGTCTCCCGTAATAATTTCCGTAAACCCATCCCAGTATTCCACCTGCAAGGCGTATGTGTACACGCCGTTAGGAACAAAGGTGCCTTTCCAGCGGCCATCCCAGCCGTCGGACCAGGATAATTCCGCCCGCCCGGCTACGGCAAATACGGCCTCGCCCCAGCGGTCAAATACTTTTAACCACCTTATCTGCCTGACCGATTGATCCGTTTGTACGAAAAAACGGTCATTGGGCGGAGCCGCGCCTGGCTGAAAAACATTGGCGATAAACAAATTGCGAGTGCGGGCCACGGTGAGGGTCATCGTATCGGTCAGGATACAATCTACAGGTGCATTTATTTGCAGGATAAAAGTCTGACTTTGAAGGGCTTGTCTGCAAAAATCAAAACACGGCGGACTTGCACAGGGCAAGGGGGTCAGCCAGTGCAGGGCGTCCGGAACAAAAGGCAGGTTGATGTTCAGGCAAAATGTATCGCCCAATTCCAGGGATTGGTCAGGACCAAGAAAACTGGAAGGCGTTTCATAAAACGTTAAGCGTACGACCACGATCGAATCGCAGCCGTTCGCCGCTGCGTTCGGCAAAAGTTCTTCTCCTTCAGGGTATTGTAAGCTGTATTTCGTACCGTTTACCGTAATCGTTTGGTCCTGGCAGATGGTTCTGCTCAAGGTGTCTACCGAGACGGGCAGCACCGTCAGCGAAATGTGAACGGTACTGTCGCAGCCGAGATACGAAGCATCGTCGAGTACCTCGGCGCCGAGGTAAAAATTGGCGTGGTAAGGCGTATTGCCTACCCACACGGTGTCGCCGCGGCAGATGGTTTGTTGCAGGTAATACTCCGGGGCATCGGCGAAGCTCAGGCTGACGTGGATGATGCTGTCGCAGCCGTTTGCGGCGGCGCCTGGCAGGATTTCATCGCCAAGCGGGTTAAATGGCCCGTACGCATGGTTGTTGATGATCAGGGTCTGGTTATTGCAATACGTTCGGGTGAAAAAATATTCACCCGGCGGCAGGATAAACACATTTACCAGGATAATGCTGTCGGACCCGTCGACCTTGCCGAATGGAATCACTTCCACGCCATAAGGATGCGCGGCATTGTACACGGCGCCGTTGATCACAATGGAATCGCCCGCGCATATCTCCGCGCTGATGTACGTCGTGTCCTGCGGGGCCGGATATAATTCGGTCGGTACCAGGCCCGCAAAGAGCGGCCCGGCGCCTGCAACTAAAGAAAAGACAAAAAATAAAAATCTCATAGTGTTTGTGCCGTTTTATGGATAAAAACGCACCCAAAGGTAGTCCGTAGCCTTAGCAGTTGCCAGTAACATTTAAAAATAGTGCCCCGCTACTGCCCCCTGCTACTGCTTCCCGCCCGTTTTTCAAGTTCCGTCATCGGAAAAACGTCTTTTAAGCGGGTTTCCATCTTCAGTTTTCCTCCGCTGAATGTTTTGGTGGAATACACAAGTCCCAGGCCTTTGGCGTACCACTCTTCCCCTGTTCCCTCCACTTCGGCCCGCCCCTCGGTTTCGGTACCGATTGCTTCCCGGATACCTATACGAATACATGGGTATTTTTTGCCTTGAAATTCGACATCGGGCGCATCGCCTTTGAAATACCGGTTGCGAATAACTGATATCGTAGCGGCCGGTTCTGACACCGGGTGATATCGGAGGCTGAAAAGAAAAATGCCTAAGGAATCGCTTACCTGGAACGGAAAGACGCTGCCCGATTCGATGACGGTCGGGATTTGTACCGCTTTGCCGGTCGTCGAATCGGGTTCGTACAGGAAATAATCCCGCGCCAAAGCGCCGCTGCGCACAATCTTTTCCCGCATGATTTGTCCAACCTCAAAATTGCGGTCGTAGTACGTGGAAACCAGGAACAAACCGCTGTCCTGTCGGATGGTCTGGTAATACCAATATTCCGTGGAAACGACGCCGTTTTCGCGGCGCTCATATTCGTATACCCGGCCTTGTTTCAGCGCCCCCACCGGAAAGTAGTACGCGCGGATGTTGCGTTTGTCTCCGGTACAGGAGATCAGGAACAACAGGAATGCCGAAAGGCAGGTATGTGGCAGCAGGCGCATAGAAGACAGGGTGTTGGTTAGCGGCGGCAAAGATGCACAACCTGCGGCGTCAATCCAGCGCAAAATAGGTAGCCAGGGCGATAAGTGCCCACTGCAACACCATTAAGCCGTCGATTAACATTTTGCGCCAGGGCTCCAGCCGCGCATTTTTTAAAAAATACCGAACAAGCACGGCGCTTGCAGCCAGGGAAACCCACCTGGCACAGGTGGCTGCAAAAGACACCCCGGCGATGTAATAATCCAGTCCGGCAAAAACAGCCGCCACGGCCAGCGCGCCATCGAACATACGCATGGTTTGGACCAGATTCTGCTGGTTTGCCAGGGTGGCTAAACCGTGTTCCAGGTCGAAGGCCCGGTCATGAAGATCGTAGGCCAGGGCCAGAGCAAAAATAAACCCGGCCCTGCCTGCGAATAGAAACGCTGCCTGATCCCAATGGGCTGGTACGAGGGGCAGCACCACCGTTACCCAGGACCAGGCGAAGGCGATGGCATGCGGTTTTACCAGCAATAACCGGCGCAAACCGGCATTGCCCGGCCGCTGCCAGCCGTAGTAGGACGCCAGGATCAACGCCGGTAGTAAAGCGGCTAATTTGACCGTAAAGTCTAATTGAAAGTAACTGAAAAACGCTGGCAATCCAAGCGACCAAACGAACCATTGCCGGTTCCTGGCAGGCGTATTGAAATAATACCCGAATACCGTGGCACTGAAGACAAAAACATCCAGCCAGCCAACAGGCACGGCTTCCCGGGTGAGCAAACGTGTTGCGCCCAGCATGGCCACCGCGCAGCAGCCAATCCAGCAAATTTGGACATATTTCATCAGCCAGGCCATACAGGTGTTATTAAGCAGGCACTAATGCAGAATATCTCCAAAGCCGACTGAAAGGGTCATCTTATGGTCATTTCTTGACAAGAGTTGATTTTTTAAGCATGATTTAACGGATGTATAACAGCTGGCACGAATATTTTTTACTTCCATAATTGTTAAAGAACGGTGTTTAATGCACCGTAGAACCGGCAACTTACATAACCGGGAAATAAGAATCAAGAACTAAATTTTTTCATAACCATGAAACGTATCCTGTTTCTCCCTTTGCTTTTCGTTGTCCTGTCGGTCTCTTCCGTACAGGCCCAGTACTTCGGGCGCAACAAGCCCGTATACCAGAAGCTCGATTTCAAAGTCCATGAAACCGCGCATTTTATCATATACGACTACCTGGATAACCCCGCGAAGCTCAGCGAATTAGCCGCTGATGCCGAGCTATGGTACAGCATGCATCAAGCAGTCCTGCACGACACCCTTGCCAAAAAAAACCCGCTGATCATTTATAGCGACCACGCCGGTTTTCAACAGACCAACACCATCAGCGGGGAGGTCAACGTAGGAACGGGCGGGGTGACGGAAGGTTTGCGCAACCGGGTCATTTTTCCGGTGGCCATGACCAATCAGCAGACCAACCACGTGCTGGGCCACGAGATGGTGCATGCGTTTCAATACAACATGATCCTCAACGGCGATTCCACCAATATGCGCAACATGGCCAACCTGCCGCTGTGGATGGTGGAAGGCCTCGCAGAGTATTTATCCATCGGCCGAATCGACGCCCATACGGCCCTGTGGATGCGCGACGCGGTGTTGAACGACGATTTGCCCCGCATCAAGGACCTGGATAATTACAAATACTTCCCTTACCGCTGGGGCCAGTCGTTTTGGGCCTTCGTGGCTGGCACGTACGGAGACCAGGTCATTCCCGTACTTTTTACAAACACGGCCAAATACGGCCTTCAGATTGCGGTGCAGCGCACCCTCGGAACCACGACCGAAAAACTGTCCGACGCCTGGCAGGAAACCCTGAAAAACCACTACGGCCGCTGGGTCGTCAAAGGAAAAAAAGAAGATATGCCGGGTAAAAAATTACTCTCGGACGACAATGCCGGCAAAATGAATATTTCCCCGGTACTGAGCCCCAACGGCAAATACGTCATTTTCCTCTCGGAGAAAAACCTGTTCACCACCGATCTCTTTTTAGCCGATGCCAAAACCGGTAAAATCCTCAAAAAAGTGGCCAGCACCAGCTCGGACGGGCATATCGACCAGTTAAATGCCATCGAAAGCGCTGGTACCTGGGCGCCCGACGACAAACGGTATGCCTTCGACGTGTATGAAAAAGGGCGGAGTGTACTCATTATCAAGGACGTGTTTAAGGGCAAAACTGTGGAGAAGATTAGCATTCCCGGCGTACCGGCTTTTTCGAACCCAGCCTGGAGCCCCGACGGCAAAACCATCGTGGTGAGCGGCCTTGTAAACGGCCAGACCGATTTATATGCCTATACCCTGAAATCGCGGAAAGTGCAGCGCCTCACCAACGACCACTATTCAGAAATTCTGCCTGCCTGGAGCGCCGACGGCAAATACCTGGCTTTTTCCACGGACCAGTTCAGCCGTCAACGCGGCCGTACCAATGGCGTCTGGACGATGAATTTAGCCATTCTGGACGTAGTAGGGGGTACTGAGGAGATGATCGACGTTTTCCCGGGCGCGGACAATTTGAATCCGCAATTCGACAAAAGCGGCAACATCTTTTTCCTCAGCAACCGCGATGGTTTCCGCAACCTGTACCGTTATGAACCCGCTTCGAAAAAGGTGTTTCAACTGACCAAAATAATGACCGGCATCACCGGCATCACGCCCTACGCGCCAGCCATCACTGTGGCCGACGACCGCGACCGGATTTTGTACACCCACTATTTCAAGGGCGAATACGTGATCTACCAGGCTAAGAGCGAAGATTTTGAGGCGGAAGAAGTTAGTTCATCTGCCGTGGATATGGTGCCTGCCACCCTGCCGCCCTTCGATCCCAGCACCCGCGACCTCGTAAACACGAACCTGCGCCTGATGGACAACACGATAAAAGAGGTGGCCGACAAAACGAACCCTGTACCGGTACGATACAATCCCAAATTCAGCCTCGAATACCTCGGAGGAGGCGCCGGCGCAGGCATCGCGACAGGCAATAGCAGTTTCGGCCAGGCCAGCGGTTTGGCCGGTGGCGTCGATATGCTGTTCGGCGATATTTTAGGAAACAACAAGTTGTACGCCGGGCTGGCCCTCAACGGCGAGATTCAGGATATTGCCGGCCAGGCATCTTATATCAACCAGAAAAACCGGATCAACTGGGGCATCAGCTTGTCGCATATCCCGTATCAGTCCGGGAATTACATCCAGGACGCCGATTTTGAACCTAAAATCGAACAAACCCTGGATGGCACGCAATACGTAGGCTACCAGGATTACCTGTTGATCGACCGTTTATTCCAGGAAAGGTTAGGGCTGTTTACGTTCTACCCATTGTCGGCCACCCGACGCTTCGAAGTAGGCGGCGCCTACGAATTTTACCATCAGCGTCGGGATGTTTATTATTTGTACCTCGATCCCTATGGTCGCCAGATCGGGCAGGAAAAGAAAAAAATAAGCACCGAGCCGGGATTCGGTTTTTCCAATGTGAATGCCGCTTTTGTGAGTGATAACTCTCATTTCGGGCTAACTGCGCCCCTGCAGGGACACCGGGCCCGGATAGGGGTAGAGCAGTATTTCGGGGCCTACCAGTTTTCCACCCTGCTGCTCGACGGACGGCGTTATTTTCGGTTAAAACCACTGACCTTAGCCGTTCGCGGCCTGGCTTACGGGCGTTTTGGCCAGGATACCGAGGCCTTTACCGCCATTTCGCCTTTGTTTGTGGGCAATCCCTGGTTCGTACGGGGATACAACAAACAGGAGGTGTATACGGCAGATTCGACCTTGTTTGACCAGACGGTCGGCAGTAAAATCGGGGTTGCCAATTTTGAAATACGTCTGCCGTTTACGGGGCCGCGCCGTTTGTCGCTGATCAATTCCCGCTTCTTGGTCACAGACCTGAACCTGTTTTTCGATGCAGGAATTGCCATCAACAAAAAGAGCGACCTCAATCCGGAAGACCCCGACCCGGGTAACGGATTGGCGCACCTGCAACACAAACCGATCTTGTCTACGGGGATATCCCTGCGGGTCAATTTGTTCGGCGCGCTGGTGCTGGAACCTTATTTTGCTTTGCCGTTGAGCGTGAAGCCGGAGAACAGGAATTGGACGTTTGGGTTGAATTTTGTGCCGGGGTGGTAGGCTGGGGGAGGAATTGGGGACATTGGAGAAACTTTTATGCGTCAACGCTTGCAGGTGCATGGGAAAAGGGATTGAAAATCGCGTCTTCTGGTAAAGGAGAAGGATCGTTTAATAATTGGGGGCAATGCCCGGTCGGCAAAACGCCCTGAGGTATTGCCGTGCTGCGCTTGCTGGCAAAAGATTGATCACAAACGCCCTTTCAACGCCTTTGCCTGCTCAAAATAAGGATGCCCCGGATCGGCCAGCACGCCGTTTAACTGCGCGAGAAAAGCGGCGGTATCCGCTTTACCGTCGGCGAGCATGGCTAAGAGTGCGTACCAGTCCGCTTCTTCCGACCAGGGCATGATCTTGCTCTCGGCAATGGTTGAAAAGGATTGGGAAGCTGCGGCAAAACGCTTCAAATTGAATTGCGCATGCGCGCGCAGGGTCAAAGCGCGCATCCATTTGGGGTCTTTATCGGAAAAGTTTTGCAGCGCCGCGATAACAGCGGCATAATCCTGTTTTTCCCAGGCCGCTAAGGCCAGATCGCAGGCATCGTTGGCGGCAGGCGCGGCGCTGCGGAGCGTCTCCAGGTCGGGACGCCGGTACAAGCCGGTCGCCAGGGCAAGATGTCGCCGGGCCGCCTTGTTTTCCGGTGTATTTTTCCGCTCGGATTTGGTTCCGTCCTGGTTTGCCTGGGGCCCGGAGGATGCCGGAACATCGGGCTGAACCGGCGGCGTATGCCCGGGCGCTTGTACCGGGTTTGGAGCCGTGGGGATGGTATGCGTTTGCCGCCAATAAACGCCGATTGCCGCGATGCTCAACATGGCAGCAATCCAGTATAACAGCCGGCGGAATTTGCGTCCGGGGACAGGCGGCGGAGATTCGGGCGAGCGCAATCCACGCAGTTGATCCCGTATGCGCTGGGCGATCAGGGACTCCGACACTTCGAATTCCAGCCGGCGCAACTCGAGCTCCCGGGCCAGCTCGGGGTCTTCGGCCAGGGCCTTCAGCATGGACTCGCGGGCATCGCCTGCCAGTTGGCCGTTCAGGAAGGCCTCGATCTGATCGTACAATAGCCCTTTATGGTGCATCTTTCAAACGGAGGTCTAAGTGTTCGAGGATGTCTTTGCGGCCTAACACGAAAGCCCGGAATTTTTCCCGGCAACGGTAGGTGTATTTTTTGGCCATTTCCGGGCTGCTCAGCCCCATTTCGCGGGCAATTTCTTCATTGCTCAGGGAGAGTTTATACAATTCGAGCACTTTTTTGCAGTGCTCGCCTATCTGCTGTAAGATATGATTGATCATCTGCTGCCATTCCTGTTGAAGCGTGAGGTGTTCCGGATTGAGGGTATCGGGGGGATCGTATTCGAGCGGCATGGACAGGGGCCGGATCTTGCGTTGCCGGTTAAACCAGTATTGTTTGGCAATGCCCAGGAAATAGGTTTGCAGGCTGCTGCCTTTCAAAAAACGGCCTTCGCGGATATTGCGGTCGAAGAGGATGAGGGTTTCCTGAAACACGTCTTCACCGGCCGGTTCGTCGCCGCCTTCCCGGCACACGTGGCGCACGACCCATTCGCGCCAGCCCGACGACTGATACAGGTAGGTAAAAATCTCCTCCCGCTGCTTTAGGCTGCCCAGCAGGGCCTGGGTGATTTGTTCGTCGCTGAATCCCGGCGGATTTTTCAATGGTTGTTTTATTGGTTCGGAAAAGAGTGCAGAAGTACCCTGAAATTTATTATCACGGGTAAAATACAGGCAAAAATAACGTAATATTGCCATGTATAAGCGCCCGCCGCAAACTTATCGGCACAGCGCCTGTAGACACGCTCATCTCTGTCTTTTTATTTTCTATACACCAGCGCCGCCGGCAGGAGCGGCGGCTTGCCGGGTCACTTTTTTGCCGCTGGAGGAACTATACCGCTCAGTGGGTCGAACCCACCATATCGTTTCACTTTTAACTGTTTTTTTAAAGATGAAAAATTCAGGTGTATTGCCGTATGCTTTGTTGATCCTCGCCGTCTTTTACACGGCTTGTAAAAAGACACCAACCGTAATCGAACAGAATTATTTCTACGTGGATCAGGTGTATTACCAATTCAAAACCGCGCAATTATTGAATTGCCTGAAGAAATCTTCCGGTCCGGACTCTTGCACCTGCCTGGAAAAATACTGGGATGGAGGAAATCCCCAACCCGTTAACGATTTCCCGCATGACCCCGTCACCTCCGGCGGTAAGGAAGTACATCCCGAATGTTGCCCTTGTAACAAGGTCCTGTCGCTTACCCTGGACCCCACTGGCGGCGAGCAACCCACCCCTGACCCCGGCGGCGTAATTTTAGAATGCCTCTGCCCGGGCGCTGCTTTAGCGGTAGACTCTTTACATAGTTTAACCTTGAAGTTTGGCCCTGGCAAAAGAATAAAATCTACGGGCGACCTAAGTGATCAGATCAAAAAAGAACGGGTTTACAAATACGACAGAACCTTTTATTATTATTCCTTTCCCGATAATTTTAGCGACACGGTACAAGTATCCTTCCGCAACACCGATCTTGGGAATATCGTCGTGGTAAAGGGTAAATTAGAAAACTGGTTGACGAACCCGAAGTAAATACGGGCGCCCGATGAAAATCCTGCCGCTCCACGCCAGCTTGCTCATGCTATGTATCGCCGGTTCGGCCTTGAATGGGAGCAGTCAATCCGCTGTGGCCGATACGGCGTCCATGGAGCGTTATGGCCGCCATATTCTCAAGGTCATGTTTACCCACCGGGCTGGCGCCCTGCGCGGGTGCGATTCTATGGAACAATTGGCGCAACGTATGGACTGGGCCGAAAAACGCATAGAAGTTTGGCTGTTGCGTATTGAAAACGCCAGCGTTTTTGCCGACTACGACGATTTGTCGCGTTGCTTGCAGCAAATGGACCAGATCTTGCCCGCGTATAAAAGCCGTTTGCACAAAGCCGTTTACAGCCGGTTTTTAGCAGAAAGCCGTTTATTCTGGGGCACCCTATATTATCGCAAGGGCAATTCGACAAAAGCGCTGGCCATTTATCTCGATCTGGTAAAAATATTAAGCGAAAACCCCGACCCTTCGCCGGATATTCAGCAACGTTTATTTGCACTCCATCAACTGATCGCACGTACCTACGCAGCGACGGGGCATTATCAAAAAGCGATAGACTATTACCTGCTCAGTATTGCCGACAGGCCGGGTTTTGCCAAAAAGACGATGCACTATGTAAACGCCTTGTACCAAATCGGAGATATTTACGGTACACAAGGTCAAACGAACAAGTCGGCTGCATTTTACCTGCAAGCCCTCGACAGCCTGAATAAAGCCATTCGCAGAGACGGCGCCGACGAATGGTTCGGTTATGCAGTGAATCTCCACCGGCGTTTGGGACTTCTTTATGCCGATCTGGGACAATTCAATATGGCTTTCGAGCATTTCCAAACAGCGCTCGCCTATTCAAAACCGGGAACGCCGTTTGTGGCAACCTTACACGACAATATAGGCGCGACTTACGGGCGAATAAACCAGCCTGTAGAAGCGCTCGAACACCTCAATCTGTCCCTGAGCCTTAAAAGGAACATGTACGGCGAAAATAGCGAAAACGTGGCCGAAACCATGCTGCTCATAGGGGAAATTTACCAGGGGCGCGGCGACTATACCGCCGCATTGACGCAATGCCAGAAAGCTTTAGGCTTGTTGTGCAACGAGCCCTTAGACAGCACCGGCTATAACAACCCGCTTAAAGATCCCGCCGGGCGACAACAGTTGTTTTTGCGGGGGCTAAGCCAAAAACTAAGCGTGCTGTCTGATCTGTACCGGCAAAACCCTGCCCGTAACGGGCTGTCGGATGCTTCGCGGGAAGCGCTGCAAATCGCTTTCCGCCTGATGGATAAGATGAGGGCCGAATACATGGCCGCCAGCGATAAACAATTCCTGACGGACTATAGCCGCCCGCTCTATGAAATGACCATTGCGGACGCTTTACGGCGCGATCAGACTGGCCGGAACGAACAATCCTTCCTTTTTGCCGAAAAAACCAAATCCCTGCTCCTGTACGAAGGCGCTCAGGAAACCAATGCCCTGCAGTTCGGCGGAATACCCGACTCGCTGCTTCAAAAAGAATGCGACCTGCGCAGAGACATCGCTTTTTACGACCAAAAACGCTTCAAACTCGAAAACAAAAACGTTTTGCCTACCGACAGCGCCCTGCTCGCTTACAGCAGTCGCCTCTTCCATCTGCGTGAGGAGTACGAAATCCTGAAAAAAACCTTCGAAGCCCAATACCCCGACTACTACCGCCTCAAGTACGATCTCCGCGTGGAAGACGTCGCCTCCGTACAACGTGACCTGCTCTACCCCGACATGGCGCTGGTGGAATACTTCGTGGGCGACAGCGCAATTTTCATTTTCCGGATCGGGAAGACTGATTTTGAAGTCCTGGAAGTAAAAAAAGACTTCCCCCTCGAAACCTGGGTGGCCCAGCTCCGCACAGGCCTGACCGCTTTTCAAACCGATACGGCGATGGAGACCCGTTACGATTCACTGTCAAGGCTTTATACCGGGGCCGCCTTCAATATCTATCAAAAACTCGTGGCGCCCATTGCCGCCAAATTGCCCGGAAAAGTTATTATCGTTCCCGACGGCGTACTGGGCTACGTGCCGTTCGAGGCCTTACTGGCGGCTAAACCGGAGAATCCCACCCGCTGGAACACCCACCATTACCTGCTCAACGACCACAGCATCAGTTACTGCTACTCTGCCACGATGCTGCGGGAAATGCTCTTTCGCAGGCACAAACAACAACCCGGCGTCAATTTCCTTGGCTTTGCACCTGCCTACGACGGCGATACCGCCACCCTTGGAAAACTTTTCCCCTACGACGAGGATCTGCGCAAAGGCCTCAAGCCCCTGCCCAACTCCGGCGAAGAAGCGTATCGCATCGCCCGGCTGATGAAAGGGCAATCTATCGTCGGCGCTATGGCTTCAAAGGATCGTTTCATGGAACAAGCCGGCCGGGCCCGCATCCTGCACCTCGCGGCCCACGCTCAGGCCAACGACCGCTCCGGCGATTATTGCTTCATCGTATTCGCCGAACAAAAGGACAGCCGGGAAAATGAACTGCTTTACGCCCGCGACATCTACAACTTTCAACTCAACGCGGATCTCGTGACGCTCTCGGCCTGCGAAACCGGCATCGGCGAGTTGCAGGGCGGCGAAGGCATCATCTCGCTGGCCCGTGCGTTCGCCTACGCGGGGGCGAAGAGCATCGTCACTTCGCTGTGGAGCGTGAGCGATGCTCCGACCAAGGATTTGATGATCGCTTTTTACAAAAACCTGCGCAAGGGCATGTTGAAAGATGATGCACTGCGGCAGGCAAAACTCGATTTCCTGAAACGCAACAAAGGGCAGGCGGCGCATCCTTTTTATTGGGCGGGGTTCGTGGGGATCGGGAATATGGGGAAGTTGAACAATGAATAATGAAACCGGGATTTACAACTCACCTTGAAGGCGTTTAAAAAAAATGAGGGGCCAGGGTACTCTTTTGACGGTAGGCGAACAAAGAATATGTTTCCGCTACCGGAAAAATAATGAGTACTCGCCTGCGCTCTCCCCAAAGCAGGCGGCGAGGAAGCCGAAAATCGCCCTAAGAGTAGGCCAAAGCCACTTTTCTCAAACAATTCATTATGAAAACCCTCAAGTTTTTTCCATTCGTCATTTGCCTTTTTGCGCTCATGAGTTTTTCCTCCAACCGTTTCAGCCTGTTGAACTCGCACGGCAAAATCACCCTGTTGCGCGTGCATGACGTCGGCACCAAATTTGGCCCGGCAAGCGATCAGATAGACGTGGAAGCGGTGATTCAATTGGATACCGAACCCGGTAAATCTTTTGGGTTCCAATTGCGCAACGACAATCAAAGAGTAGCCCGCGAAGGGATGCTGAACCTGCTCCGGGATGCATTTCAGAATAACTGGACGGTCAATATCGACTACAACCTTAATCCGGGTAAAAAGAATGGCGTTATTATCAGAACCTGGGTCAGTAAATAGGCCAATTGCACGATAATGAAACATGGGTCATCCCAATTCTTTTGCTGCACACTCCAACACGTGCCACTCCTTAGTGGAAAAGCAGGGATTAAAAATCCGGGATGACTTATGTTTTCACATTTTTCTTCGCCACTTGGCGGAAAGTCTTAAACCTAAAAAATAATATATGAAACCCAATATCAATGATCGAACCAAAATCCAGGAGTTGAAACTGGCGCTTGTCGATAAAAACGTATCTACGAAAACCATTCAATCCATTGAAAAAGCATTGGCGGCAGGGATGGTTTTTAAAAAAATACAGGATTTCGATATTCTCGCTATTGACCCCTCTGATCTTGTATTATTAGGCGATCTTGTTTCTTTTGGAGGGAATCAAGAACCGCCTCGTGATGTCAGGACCTTTGAATTTACCTTTCTACCCGTCGGAGAAGAAAAATTCTTCTTTGGCTACCAGTGTATTCTTTTATTTATAAATAAAAACAAATTTACCGTCGAAGAGTCATTTCCTATCGAAGACACCCGCAGGGTTTATATCGATATTGATTTTGATGATGTTTTTGATAAAAGTAAAATTTCATTTCAGGTAAAATCAGCCCGGGGAGAACGTTCAAAAATTGCTTCGGGGGCTGATAGTACTATTACAGACGGCGAATTAATAGAAGTTGAAAAAACAGATTTGGCGAATACGGTCATAAAAGTTGAAGTAGATGCGCTGGCGCAGGTACCTAACCCACCTATAAAAGGTTCCTACCAGATAAAAGGCAAATTAATATCCAACCAAGGCGAATCCAAACTGGACGCTTATCAGGTTGTAATACTGGCCAAGGTCGGGAATACGCAGGATGGAACGCCCGATTTTGTCCCGGTCGCTTTTGCCGAAACGGAAACGAATGGTTACTTTGTCACCAGTTTTTTAATATTTACCGATCCGGACGACATTAGTCATGTTATAGCGGCAAAAGCCGCTATAACCAAAGGGGATGTTTATCGGGAGGTTCCTATTAAATTGGTTAAAACAACCGAAAATGAAGGGGAAGATACCGTCAATAAATTAATGTTGCCGAATCGCCTGATCCTCTTCATCAACGAAAACAGCGAAACAGCGGATTGCAAAGATTGTGAATGCAACGAATTGAATTTCCATGAGAAAAAAGTACTGGAAGAATTTACTTATCATACCGTAGTCAGAACAACGGAACCTTCCATCATTGCCGATACGCTCGAAGATGAAGAAGAAATTGACATAGGGGAAATATATGGGACGGGAAGACCCCAACTGGTGCCTTTTAGCGTATTTAAAAAATATCAGAATACGGTCGGCAAACAAATCAATCTGTCAAATTTCAACCAAAGCAATAGCGGTACCATCGTTTTTTCCGCCAATATTCAAAGACCGGCTATCAATACCGAATTGTTGGAAAAAATTCAGGTTGAAACAAAAATTCAAAAGAAAATCAACGAAAAGAAACGGATATTTAAAGGCCGCACCCACCTCAATGCCCTCAACCGGATCGACTGGGACAATGAACCGACCATTTACCAGGCGGCGAGCGTTGCGCACGGACACTTGTTGCAATTCAAACAGGAATGGATACCGGACGGATATTCTTTAGGCGACCTGGTCTATTCTTTGCCCCTGGCGCCCGGTCAGAAAAAGCAGATAGCTGTATTGGATTGGGAACGGCGTGAAAGCGCGGCCAATTCGCAATCCCTTGATTTTGAGGAAAGTCTGAACAATTCGCTGGTGCGGGACAGGGATGTCAATGAGGTCATTTCAGCCACTTTGAATGAAAACATCCGGGCAAGTTCCAGCGCCCGCACTGGCGGCTTCGGCGCCGGAATTGGAGGCGCCATCATGGGCGTTTTCAGCGGAGGATCATTTGGCGGGCTGCTGGGCATCAGCGGTGGAACAAGTAAGTCTTCCTCCGATGCGCAACAATCGAGCACCCGGGACAGTACCGCCAATAGTTTTCAGTCCATCCGGGACCGAACCACGCAAGCTGCTCATGCCGTTCGCTCCCAAAGAGCAACTGTGGTGCAAACTGTTAGCCAGGGCGAGCGTGTACAAGCCACTTCGGAATCGGTTGCCAATTATAACCATTGTCATGCCATTACCATCCAGTATTTTGAAGTATTGCGTCATTTCACAATACAGCATCGGATCGCAAGCGTACAGGAATGTTTGTTCGTACCCCTGCAAATAACGCCTTTTGACCTTGAAAAATGTTTACGCTGGCGTAATACCTTAGAGAATCATCTCTACAGGCGCGATCTGTTAAGCGCTTTTAATGCCGTTGAAAGAATTCAAAACGAAAAAGAAAGCCCTATCGAACAATACTACGACAGCATCGGATTTCCAAGGAAAAACTTTGCCGAACAAAACATAAATTTTTACAGTGGAGATCTGTTCATGGAATTTTTCTTTTTTAATACAAAAGAAACCAAGATTGATGAGGAGATCATATTGTTTTATAGTTTTTTCGGCATTTCCTTAGATGCATTCAGGGATAAAAAAATTACCGATGAAGATCTGGCCAATCACGTCGGCCCCCGCGCCATAGAATTTTTACTGGATGCTTTCACCATTGAAACGGATAAGGGCGTCGACCTCAAGCTCGACCTAACCCTTTTATCTACCTTCAGGCAAAATGCAAATTTGCGGATTTCCGTGCGGCAGTCCGGCAATACGCGGGTCGATATTGCGAGAAACCAGATAAATAACCTTAATATAAAACTTGACCTGGATAAATTACCGACAGAAATAAAGGAGGATACTACTCAATTTCAAAACAAGTTTATGAAAATCAGGCTGCGTTCCGGCAACCTGCGTTACCGGACGGATAATTTCTCCGGTACCTTATTCGACGGTCGTATAGACAATGATATTTTCCCGGGGGGCGACGGTGCATTTCTCAATGCCCCTTTGACCAGGGAAGAGTTGCGGAATCCGCGCGGTGAAGACGTTGATTCTGCCAACAACCTGATCCATCACCTCAATGAAAACCTGGAATATTACCACAAATGTATCTGGATGAGCATGACGCCGGAGCGCCTGTTTATGCTCTTGGACGGCATTGTAGCGCCCGGCAAGGCCAATGGGCGAAGTGTGGCCTCCGTCGTTGAAAACCGGGTGATCGGCATTGCAGGTAATAGCCTTATTCTTCCCGTTGCGCCGGGCAATCAACTCGACCCGACCATAGACGAGACTTTTGATCTTTTCGCTCAATATTACAAGGAGGATGAGGACCCCATTCGCGTCAGCATGCCGACCAAAGGGGTTTACGCAGAGGCAATTATGGGCAAATGCAACTCTTGCGAAGAAAAAGAGGAAAGTCGTTTTTGGAGGTGGGAAGAATCGCCGATACCCGACAGCCCGACCACGCCCATACTTCCGCTGAATACCGACACCCGCCGCGCCGATCCGGGAAACCTGGACCCGAAAGATTTCCCAACTCCGGTCGTAAATATCCAAAACGCGCCGAATGTGCCCGATCCGACCGGTTTGCAAGGCTTGTTGCAATTGTTAGGCAAAGGGGATGCTTTCCGCGATTTGACTGGCTTGAACCAAAATCAACTGAATGCTTTGGCTACCTTCCAAAAATCGCTCGAAACTGCACAATCTTTCGGTAAAGAAGCGGCGGAATTGGCAAAAGCGGCGGGAGCGATGAAATTGATCGAAGATGCGCAGCAAAAAGGGATCGTTTCTAATGAAGACGCCAAGCAGAAATCATCTAAAGTTATTGATTCCGCTATTCCATCGACACCGGAAGATCAGATTGCCCGCGCGAAAGAACAAATCGGCCTCGTAGATACTTTGCAACAACAAGGAGGAATAGCTTCCGGAGTGGCGGAAGGCGCACGCAAACAAATCCTTGATAACCTGATTAAAGGAACCGGTTCAAACGACACCAGTATAAGTGACCTGGGAGAGCTGATGGAAAAATCAAGCAACCTGGGTGCTGACATCAAGAAGGATGGCGATTCATTTGAAATCAGTTCAAACTTCGGAGCTAATAGTCCACTCATTATAGACGTTAGTGTTTCGCCTTCCTTAAGGGCTTTCGGATCCGTCAGCGGAACAGGGACCAACAAAACAGGGAAAACGAAATTATCCGTGAAATCAAAAAATGCGCCGTCAGGATCTACGCTGGTATGGAGTATCCCGTCTACCGAAACAGGAAAATATACGATTACCCAGAAAATGCGCGGAAGTATAAGCGAGGTGGAAATTACCGGAATTCAACCCGGAATCACGGCCATCGATGTCGATTTGATTAATGGGGGTACTATAATCCAAACGAAATACCCGCAGGGTTTGAAGTTGTGCATCCCCCAGTTTGTTACAATTGACGAAGGTGGCATTACATCACCACTTTCCTTCTTCGATGACTTTTTAACAAGCTTTGCCATCGATCATCGGAAAGATGATATTGTTAACATCATGAAGCAGGTGAGTGACGAGCTGTTAAAGACTTCAAATGTGCGGACCATCTGGCGTGCAGGCGGCTTCAACGAAACGGCCCCTGTGCATATTCCGCCGGCAAATGTAACTTCACTCACCATTAATAATACTGCAGCCGCTGCCGGAGCAGCATCCGGGGATATTGGTGTTACACTTACGGTAGCAAATGCAGCATCACTCTTTAACGACAAAATTTTTATTTTTCCGGCAGAGATAACGAGCCTGGCTTTTCAAGATATTAATGTGGATGTAGTGGCACTCTTTAATGATGTTCAGTCCAATGGAATGACAGCAACTTTAGAACCATTTGTATCGGAGGTTTTAGGCAGGTATCTTGGTGTCGTCATCGCCCATGAGATCATTCATAGCTTGTTGGGGCTTGATATTCCGACCGGTCACAATGACCCTCCCATACCCGGTGATTTAATGAACCAAGGCGGTGATTTTAGTTTTACAGAAGCGACCGGTTTTAAGAATTTAGCCAGTACATCACCGGTCGATCCTTCCCATTTCACGGACAGCGGAGTCGGCAGCATAGCAAGGCTGACGCCAATCAACCAGGCAAGGATGGATTTACAATTTCCCGTAAACCCTTGAGTGAATTATTTTAAGGTAATGGGATATGGACCCAAAAATGTGCTTCAAAAAGTCTGAAACACGATTATCAGACCTGGGTCAGTAAATAAGCGAATTGAACTGAATGATGAATGATGAATAAAAAACAGCCGTCCTGGTTCCGGACGGCTGTTTTTAATGATGAATATTAGGCTCCTAAGTCATTGAAAATCAATATATTCATCATTCATCATTCATCATTCATCATTCATCATTCATCATTCATCATTCATCATTAAAGATTAAGCCCTTTTTCCTGCGTGTACTCCTCAATATAACCGTCGATCAGCGTCACCAGCAAGTCTTTAAGGTAGGAATTTTCCAGGCGGGCGATCACTTTCAGTTTTTCTAATTTGGATTTGTCGACCGACACCGTCAGGCGCTTTTTACCGGAGTATTCATCTATGTTAATTTCCTGTACGTCAATAGTTTGGCGGATCAGGGCATCTAAACCGTTGTAGCCGGTATGCGCGGCGGGGGTAAAGCCGGTGGTTTTGGTTTTGGCGCTGGGCGTGGTGGTATCGGGCTGATTGGCGTCGTATTTTTCCAGGCTCTCTTCGAGGGCTTCCTGCAACAGCGAGTCCAGGTCGGACATAAAATTCTTATGCACATTTTTGCGCGCTGCCGGCGACGAGCGCGTTTCTGAAGAAAAAAGAGCGCCATGCCCGTGTTGGGCATCGCTGAACAGGTCGTCGAGACCTTCGGAAAACTTCTTTTTACTCATGCGTGCATTAATTTATTGGGTATGTCGTCCGAGGGATATTATAGATTGCGATTTTACGTACCCGTTGGACGGGCGCATCTAATCCTTTGCGGCCGCCTTTTCCATTCGGATCAAAATCTCCTTGCTCAGGGCCAGGTAATCCACTGCGCCCGGACTTTTTGGGCTGTAGTCGAAAATATCCTTGCGTTGTGCGGGCGCTTCGGCCAGGGCCACGTTATCGCGGATGTACGTTTTGAACACTTTGTCGCCAAAGTATTTGTGGATCGTATCCACCACATCGCGGTTAAGTACCCGCCGGCTGTCGTACATCGTGGCGATCACGCCGCTCATTTCCAGTTGTTTGTTCAGCCGTAGCTTCACCTTGTCGATCACCTGTTTGATCTTGGCCAGGCCTTGTACGGCCAGAAATTCCGTTTGCAGGGGAATCAGCACGTAGCGGCTGCTGGTAAGCGCATTCAGGGTCAGCAGGCCCAGTGAGGGCGGGCAGTCGATGAGCACGTAATCGTAATCATCGGACACCTGATTGATCAGTTCGCGCAGAATGAACTCGCGCCCGGCTTCATTGATGAGTTCCATTTCCGCCCCGGAGAGGTCGAGCGAAGAGGTAATCACGTCTAAATTCGGCTTGTGCGTATAAGGCGTCAGTTCGCCCTCGCCGCGCAAGGCTTCATAGATGGTAAGACGTTGGCGGGGAATGCCCAGCGAAATGGTCAGGTTAGCCTGCGGATCAAGGTCGATCAGCAGCACTTTTTTGCCCAGTTCCGCCATCCCGGCGCCGATGTTGATGGCGCTGGTCGTTTTGCCGACGCCGCCTTTGTGGTTGAGAAGCGATACTACTATACCCATATTACCGACAAAAGTACAACTATTTATGAAACAGTAAAGCACCAGGCCAAGCTCGATTTACGTTTCGCATCGCTTTGTTTTAAATAAGGAGAAGGGCAAGCAGCCGTTTTAATCAATTGAATGTCAGCCGGGAAGAGACGGCTAAAACAGGCGCTCAAAAATTTTTTTGAAAAAAATCTTTGACATTTTTTGTTTTTAAAAACTCTTTGTTTTAAATTTGCATCGTTAACCAGGTGTACGACATTCTGTTGTTACATCTTTATCCATTCAAATTTTCATTTCCTAAAACTTCCAGGCCATGATTAAGGAAGACAGAATAGACCTCAACAAGCGATTTATCAATGCCTTCAAATTATTAGAAGATCGCGGCGCTATCGTTAAAAACGACCGAGGCGGGAAAGGCGTTGGGGACGTAGCCGAACGCGTTTTGGGCAACAAAGCCTACGGACATATCATCCGGGCATTCCTGAATCCCGACAGCAAACGTGTGATCGATTACGGGCAGGCACAGTCTTTTTGCCGTGCCTACGACATTAACGAGGCTTGGCTGCTCCACGGCATCGGCAATGCGTTCGGCTTCGATATGCCGGGCGATGCCTTTTCCAACGATAAATTTGTGTCGCCCGGTAGCGGCAACATCCTGTTTACGACTGCCCGGGCTTTCGCTGGCGCTACGCTGGGTAGTGGGGACAGCGCAGAAGACAACACTTATTTTTCCATCCCGGGCGTAGGCGGCGCCGGTTTGGTCGCGTTCCAGATCGACGGTAATTCGATGGACCCGGTGATCCGTCACGGCGATATTGTGGTTTGCAAATCCGTGGAAAACCTCAACGACATCCGCGACAACGAGATTTACGCGGTGCGCAGCAACGGGCAGGTCTGGGTAAAATACGTCCAGAAAAATTTCAACAACCGCGGCCGTATCGTGCGCCTGAAAATGATCTCCGCCAATTACTTCGACAACGATCCCTTCGAAGAAGACGTGAACGAAACCACCCGTTTGTATAAAGTGGTGCGCAAAATCAGCAACGTCTAATTTCGGCAACATCATCATTGCCGTCACGTGTAATGCGCCCAGATACCAATGGTGCGTTAGAGCACTGTCTGATTTTGGCAAGCATCACCATCATTTCATTACAAGTGCCGGGTATACCCGCGCGCACAAACCAGCAACGTCTAAGCCCGCGTATGGGGCTTTCCCAAATAGTTATCCTGCTGTTTATTGTTTTCGGAGCCTCCCGCGCGCAACGCCCGGTGGGGCTTTTTTTTGGGAGTTTACTGCAATGGACTCAAAATGGAAGGCAAGCGCATGAACGATGCGGAGTTCTACGAGTTTTGTTTGAAACACCCCGAACCGCGTATCGAGCACGACGCCAATGGAAAAATCATAATCATGCCCCCTATGACTTCTGAAACCGGTCGATGGAACTCTAAAATCCACATTGAAATTGGTATTTGGAATAAAATGACCAAACTCGGAGAGACCTTTGACTCCTCTACCGGCTTCAAAACTGTCCAATGGTGCGGAGCGCTCTCCTGATACGGCCTGGATTTTGAACGAACGTGGGATGCGCTTCTGCCGGAACAAAAGCAGCAATTCGCCCCCATTACCCCGGATTTTGTGCTCGAACTGCGCTCCCGGGACCAAAGCCTGACTGAACTTCGCAAAAAAATGGACGAATACATGGCCTGCGGTTGTCGCCTCGGCTGGCTCATAGACGCACAAAACCGCCGCATCTACGTCTACTCCGAAAACGGCGATATTCAGACCCTGAAGTTCGACGACTTGCTGACAGGTGGGGAGGTGATGCCGGGTTTTGAGATCAGACTGGAGGAAGTAGTGAAATAAATCAGTCCATATCGTGACACCGTTTTTACCGAATTAAGCAAATCTGGGGTCTCTGTCAGCATGGCTTTTACCTTGTCGAAATCTTTATGGGCAGCGCCGACAAACGCTTTGACTAAGGCGGGGTCGAGGGCCGGGCCTTTTTGCGTTTTGGCCGGCAGCGTCTGCCGGCTTTTGATAAATTGGGGAAATAGCAACACGCCGGAAGTAGCCGCTAAGTCTTAGGAAAACTTTAAGCCCTCCGGCCTGCGCTATCCATAATTTTTCACCCCGAAATATAGTTTACTACCATCCTTCCCCACACTGGAGAAAACTGTGTTTTTCACCAATCTTTACACACGCCACGTAATGAAGTCATTCCTTTGTTTGATATGTGCCTGCGCCATGTTTGCCACTACGGCCCGGACACAGGACGAAACCGGGTACCGCATCTGTACCGAAATCATCCTCGACGCTGTTGACAACGACGACACGCCCACGCTACCGCCCGGCATGGTGGCCAAAGCAGTGGGGTTCAAGCCCGAGCTTGGAAAATACTGGAAAAACGGCCGCACCCTGAAAGTTCGCTTTCTGGACGGCTCGGAAGTCATGCGGAGCCGGGTGCGTAAATACGCTTCCGAATGGTCGACGGTAGCCAATATCCAGTTCCTGTTTGTGGAAAAAGGCGAGTCCGACCTGCGGGTAAGTTTTACCCATGGCCTGGGAACCTGGTCGGTGATCGGCACGGACGCCAGTTCCGTGCCGCAGTACAAGCAGACCATTAACTTCGGATGGTTCCGGGCCTTGACTACGGAAAGGGAATACCGGGCCACCATACTGCATGAATTCGGGCACGCACTCGGCTTGTTGCACGAACACCAGCACCCGCAAGGAGGTATTCCTTGGAACAAACCCGAATTATACCGGTTTTATGAAAAAACGCAGGGTTGGGATAAGGCGTTGGTAGACCAGCAAGTGCTGGGTCGCTACAGCAGCGACAAGACGCAATTCAGTAAATACGACCCGCATTCCATCATGCACTACCCAATCCCTAATTCCCTCACCGTCGGTGACTTCGAGGTTGGCATGAACATGGATATGTCGCCCACCGACCAGGCTTTTATCGGAAAATTGTATCCGAAAAAGGCGTCGAGTACCGCCACGACCGAACCGTATGCTTCGACCGCCACGCGTCCGAATACCGGTGGCGCAACCACGAGCACCACCCGACCCAACACTTCCGGCGCCAGGCCTCCCCGCCCAAATCCCAGCGTCGCGACGACCGCCACGCTGACCATTCGCGACGTGCTGCCCGAAAGCCAGAAACGCGAACAGGTATGGGTCACCATCCAGGGGATAACCCGGACGTTCGTGCTAGATCAGTCTGGCGCCCGAGCGGCCAATCTCAGTTTTACGCTGCCTAAAGACGGCCGTTATTCGTATGAAATACGCACCAAAACCACCTTCGTTCGCCGGGTAAATGGCCGTACCTACGAGACGGTCTCGAACGGATACGGTGAAGGCGAACTGCTGATGCGACGCGATGCGGCCTTTGATTTGGTTATTGGGAAGAATATTAATGACCGCTGGTTCCAGGTGGATTTAAGGTCGGCGACAACTAAAACGCGCTGATCCAATGGTGTATTTAAAATTGTCGCTTGGAAAGATGCATGAGCATTCGCCCCCTGTTCGTTTTTTGAACATTGGGAAACCTTTCGGGCAATAACGGCGCCTCTTAATGCACGTTCGGCCCGGATATTTGTCGGTTCAATCGATGGGTCCTCCAGAATCCCTTCATAATCCGCCGGGATCACCTCTCGCACCTCTTCATTGCGGTGTTGCCTGCGGATTTGGTAAAATACGGCTTCTGGCGTTTCAAAACCCATTAAAAAAGAGCCTTCACTGCCGGTGCGCCATATTGATCCTCCGCTATTTCATTGTGCCGCCCACGATACTTCTTGCCACAACATTTGCACCCCTTTATCTCAACCCGGTACCCTTTTATCACCGCCTTTGGGATTGCCGGCAATTCCGTCACGCTTACAAACTCGAACCCTTGCCCTTCCAACTCTCCGCCGCACGCACATACCTCTGTATGTACTACTACTTCTTCCAGCGAACTCAAGTCTTCTTCCGAAGGAGCCTGCCGCCCCTCAAACTTCCCCTGGCCAACCTTCCGTCCAGGCTTCTGTGGATCCATCTTGCGGCGGTTCTTCGAAAACGGCGCCGCTGTCTGTGATGCCTTCGCTCCAATTCCTCAACTCGCTTTAGCAATGAAAAATACCGGTCTTCCAAGGACATGACCAGATCGATCAAGTCCTCTTTGCTCCTCTTTTCTAATTCCGCTCGCGTATGTTTCATCAAAAAACATTATTGCTTTTTTTCATAACTAAATGCATCCTGACAGAAAAAATCTTCAGATAGGCGTATTTTAGTGCTAATCAATTACCTAAAATTTAGGCATATAAGGATAAGGAACGATGTTGCCTGCAAAAGAAAAATCAAATTTTAACGTAAAATGTATCGTATTTTAACCTGGCGAAGTGAAATCGAACGCATTACATTTTTCCCGCCTCGGTTATTTCCTCCGGCATCGTCCGGAAGGCTTTCCACACTGCATCGGTTTCCGGCAGCGGCGCCTGCAACAGCACCCGTTCGCCCGAAACCGGATGGTCGAACGTCATGCGCCACGCGTGGAGGTGAATCGAACGATCTGGATTGCCGCGCCTCGCCCCGTATTTCACGTCGCCTTTGATAGGGCAGCCGATGGCTGAGAGCTGGGCCCGGATCTGGTGGTGCCGGCCGGTAATCAGTCGTATATGCAGCAGGTGGTAGCGTTCGCTACTTTCTAAGACCAGGTATTCCAGTTCGGCGCGTTCGGAGCCGGGCAGTTCTTCCGGATAAGCGAGGGCTAAGTTTTTACCCGCGTTTTTTTTGATGTAATGCACGAGCGTACCGGCCGAATGCGGCGGCGCGTTTTGCACCACAGCCAGGTATTCCTTGAGCACCGTGCGCTGCCGCAATTGCTCCGTGATGGCGGTCATGGCCGATTTCGAGCGGGCAAACAGCACTACCCCGCTCACCGGGCGGTCGATCCGGTGAATGGCGTGGAGCGGATGCTGGCAATATGCTTCTGCCATTTCCTGTAGGGAGATATCGCCCGTTTTATCGGGCGGTACGGCAATGCCGGAGGGTTTGTTGAAGGCGATAAGCTGGTTATTTTTATATATAGGTTCTAGCATGATGTTTGTGTTGTTAAAAGTTATCGGGGTCATTTAAGTTCTTCATAATCAATGTAATCCCCGTCCGTCTCATCGAAACGGCGTTTTTCTATCTTTATGCTGCCCGGCGGCGGCGGAGCAGGCGGAGGCGGCGCTTTTGGCATTTGTACCTGCAAAAGGGGACGCAGGACCTTGATCAGCCATAAGATCGCCAGAAAGGTGAAAAGCAATTTTAGTAACATAGTTGTGTTTTTAATGAATCATTCATCATTCATCATTATTTCCACTAAACTTCTTTTTCAAAAACGGATGCCCGAACACGGCCAGGATAATAATACCGACGCCGATGTAAAACCCCGGACTGAGCTGTTTGTCTTCCCGAAAGATAAGCCCTGCCAGTAAAACACCGTAAACAGGTTCAAGGTTGATCGTCAGGTTGGTTGCAAACGCAGAAATATGGCGCATGGCTAAGAGCGTGAGGTAGTAGGGCAGGAGCGTGCAGGCCCATACCAGTACCAGTAACCACAGCCAGTCCCAGGTTTCGGGCTGTACGACCAGCTCCGGCGAGCGCCACAAAACCAAGGGCATCGCGATGGACGTAACCACCAGGCCGCCGAATAACTCCGCAAAACTCATCGCCAGCGGCGGCGGCGGATTGTTATCGATGACTTGTTTGTTCAAAGCAGTGAATACGGCCGCGAGAAAAGCGCCGACGATCCCGACCCCAAAACCCACCCGCATGCCCCAATCGATGTTGCCGACCACCAAAACCATGCCCGGCAAAATCAGGATACCCAGGCCGAGCTCATACCATAGAATTTTACGGCGCAATAAAAGCGGCTCCATCAGGGCCGAAAAAAACGATGTGGTGGCCATGGTGGTCACCGCGATGGATGCGTTGGACAGTTTGATGGCCCCATAAAAACACAACCAGTGAATGCCGACCAAAGTCCCAATGCCGAGTAAACGCAGGAACATGCTGCGCGACATTTCGCGCAACTGCACCAGCGGCATCAGGACGAGCAGCGAGACGCAGCACAACAAAACCCGCCACCACACCAGTGGAAGGGCCTGCAGGGAAATCAATTTCCCGAGTACGGCGGTAAAACCCCATAGAAACACGCAGAAATGCAGGTAAAAATAAGCGCGTAGCTTTTCATCGATCATGCGGCAAAGGTAGGAATAGGTTGTTTAGACTTTTTCCAAATTCTTTTTCCGGTAAGCCATTGACACAGGTGTGACAGAGCCCAAATTTTCGGGCGGTACTTTTGACCTGCTTTTGAAAATACCTATACCTAATCCCGTTATCATGTTAGACGGTTATCACATTTTGACCCTCACCCACCGAGACGCTTCCATTGGCACGATTGCCAATGCGGTTCTGCCAAATGCGGGTGAACAAGTACTCCAGGACCTGAAAGCCCGCTTCGGCTGGGAAGAGCTGCTGTATCTCGCCACCTGTAACCGGGTAATGTACCTGTTTTATACCCAGGGCCCCGTATCTGCCGAGCTGCCAGGGGAGTTATTGGAACATATTCGCTTTGAACTCCCTGTAGACACGATCGATGCCACTGCCACCCAAATGCGCCTGCTGCACGGCGCCGAAGCCGTCGGACACCTGTTTGAAGTGGCTGCTTCGATCGACAGCCTGGTATTGGGGGAGCGCGAAATACTGCGCCAACTCCGGGAAGCTTACGACCGCAACCAGGCCTGGGGGCTCACGGGCGATCATATACGGCTCCTGATGCGTTTTACCATTGAAACCGCCAAAGAAATATATACGCAAACGGGCATCGGCGAAAAAGCCTTGTCCGTCGTAGCCCTAGCCTTCAACGCCATGATGTCGACCGGCGTTCGTCCGGATATGCGGGTTCTGATGGTCGGCGCGGGCGAAACGAACACGTTGTTCGGTAAATTTTTAGCCAAATACGGTTTTAAACACGTAACCGTTTTTAACCGCAGCCTCGCGGCGGCCGAACGCTTGGCCGAACGCCTCGGCGGCCGGGCACTCCCGCTCGATGCGCTGGAATATTACACGGAAGGCTTTGATGTACTGGTGGTATGTACCGGCGCCACCCAGGCTCTTATCACCCCGGATTGCTATCGGTCCTTATTATCCGGCGATGCCACAACCAAAGTCGTGGTCGATTTATCGGTCCCGCACAACGTGGATTTGCGTATACCCACTACATTTCCCGTACAATACATTGAAATAGAAGGCCTTCGCGAGGTATCCCAGGAAAACCTGGCCCACCGCGAACGCGAATGCGCCAAGGCCGTTCCTATCTTAAAGCAACGCATGTACGCCTTCCGCGAGCTTTGGCACGAGCGCCAGATTGAACGCGCGCTGTCGCATATTCCGGAAGAAGTGCAGGCCGTGAAAAACCGCGCGGTAAACGAGGTCTTCGGCAAAGAATTTAACCGCCTCGACGCGGAGGCCCAAACCCTGGTGCTCCGGATGCTGGAATACATGGAAAAGAAATGCGTAGCCATCCCGATCAAGGCGGCTAAGGCAATCGCTTTGCAGGCGAAAAAGCAACGGACTGCGGCAATTGTGAAGGACTAAAAAAATTTGTTTGCAGAATTGGCACGCAATTCGAACTATTTTCCGGAAAAAAAGCTTGTTTTACTGATAGCAGCGCGTCAAACTCATACCTGCGGAGCTATACCTTTGCGGCCATGAATCATAATCGCGTACTCCATCTCTACAACAGCCTTTCCGGCGCAAAAGAAATCTTCACCCCGCTCGAAGCTGGCCATGTCGGTATGTATGTGTGCGGTCCTACCGTTTACAGCGATGTACACCTCGGCAATTGCCGCACGTTTACGAGTTTCGATATCATATACCGCTATTTACTGCATCTCGGCTACAACATCCGGTACGTGCGCAATATCACCGATGTGGGGCATTTGACCGACGACGGCGAAGACCGCATGGCCAAAGGTTCCAAGGTGAATAAACTGGAACCGATGGAGGTCGCGCAGCGGTATACCGTGGGTTTTCACGACATGATGCGGGTTTTCAATACCCTGCCCCCCAGCATCGAACCGCGGGCCACTGGCCATATTCCGGAACAAATTGAGATGGTGGAGGCCATTATAAAGCGCGGTTACGGGTATGAGCGCAACGGCTCGGTTTATTTCGACGTTGCCAAATTTTCCAAAGAAAATCCCGGCGTCTATGGTCAACTTTCGGGCCATGTGGTAGAGGATCAGGTGGCGGAAAGCCGCGAAAACCTCAAAAACCAGAGCGAAAAAAACCATCCGGCCGATTTTGCCATCTGGATGAAAGCGCGGCCGGAGGATATTATGGTGTGGAAAAGCCCCTGGTCGGTCGGATTTCCCGGCTGGCACCTGGAGTGCTC
>Ga0335394_10000638_pt1 | contig 37822 bp, 40 predicted proteins | sample MAT03_FD_205741 | JGI IMG/M metagenome (GOLD analysis project Ga0335394, IMG submission 205741) | Freshwater microbial communities from Lake Fryxell liftoff mats and glacier meltwater in Antarctica - MAT-03 (spades assembly) (version 2) ...
GATCAATGCTTCGATGGGTAGGATGCTCTCCAACCCTTCCAGGTCCCTGATCTGCACGAGACGGCCTGCTGCATCTATGATCGGCAACAATCGAATACCTTGGGCCTTCAGCACACCAACGAGTTCCGAAGCATCATCACCAAGCACCAGCTGGCGTGGTTTCCGGTTCATGACCTGGGAGACCGGAGCATCCACCGCATTGCCTGCAAGCAGCCCACGCCGAATGTCGCCATCGGTCACGCTGCCGATCGATCGCCCTTCATCGTCCACAATGAAAACGGTCTGGTGACCTTCGGGCCGGTTCAAGTATTCCAGTGCCGTGCGAATGGTCGCACCAACGGGCAGTGTTCCAAGCAATGTGGTGCTCATGTGTAGGACTTCATGAAGTTGACCATTCGATCTGCCGCGAAACCATCCCCGTATGGATGGCCGAAAGTAACCAACGGTTCGTTCTCGATGCGCTCCACGGCACCTAGGATAGCCGAGGCAGAAATGGGGCAGCGCAAGATGTTCGGGGTCACGAACCGACCTGTTTGTCGCTCTCCGACATCGATGACATATTTGGGAAAACAGGAGGCCTCGATGTAGCCGCTGGAACTGTTGCCGAGCAGAAAAGAAGCGTTGGCCATACAGGATAGATAGCCCAACGAGCCTAACGAATCAACCCCAATGGCTTGTGGTACAATACGCAGAAACTCCGCCCATTTTGCTCGCAATTGCAATCCCTTGGTGTCCGCGTTCGGTAGTGTGACCAGCAAGCGGTACCGCAAGGCCAACTGATGCAGCGCTTCGCTGAACTCCCGCCAATGTTCCTCCATGCTGTCCTGCCTGACCGTTTCGGGGTGATACGTGACAAGTACCGTTGGCTTGGAAAGGTCCACCCCGAAACGTTCTTGGATCTCCGGTATGGTAAGCAACTTCATGGTGCGCAGGTTGTCCACGCTCAGGGCCCCTGTCCCGTACACATGGTCATCCCTGCCGATCAATTGGATCACCCGCTGCCGATAGGGTTCGGCGCTGGTGAAATGAAGGCGGGACATGTGTGTGATGGAATGCCGCAACGCATTGTCGATGGCCCCCATGGTGGTTTCGCCACCGTGCAGGTGCGCCACTGGAATGCCAAAGGGAAGGGCGGCCGACACGGCGGCGAACATTTCGTACCGATCACCGAGCGCAACGATCATGTCGAACGATGAGTCGCGCCAAACACCTGAGAACTGGTCCATGGTGCGCGCCATGGCTTGGCTGATATCGACAGCTGCATCGGCCCCCAGTACGGGTGGTAGTTCAATGATGTGGCCGGAGAATTCCCGGCGTACTTCACTTATGGTGGCCCCGAACCGCTCGTCCAAGTGGCTACCGAAAGCAATGATAGTGAGCTGGAAGAACGGATCCTGCGTGATCGCGTGCAAAAGCGGGAGCTGGATACCGAAGTCGGCACGGCTACTGGTGAGCAAAGCGACCTTCATGCGAGGTCTTCTTCACCCAGTTTGTGACCTTCGGGCAGATCATGCTTCACTTGCCTGCCGATGACCTCATTCATGCGCATCGGCGATACCCCATCTCCAGGACGCAGCATAATGAGGTCTTCTGTACCGATCGCTCGCCCCGCTTCCATTGCGCGCCGAAGATGGATGCTCTTTCGCGCGATGATCCGATTGGGCAATTCACTGGGCGATGGTTCCTTGAGTTCGGTACCGAGCGCCTTTTCGACGTTTCGAATGGCCTTCACCATTGCCTTAAGTTCATCCGGCTCCAGCGATGCCCGGTGATCAGGTCCGGGAAGTTCGCGGTCCAATGTAATGTGCTTCTCGATGACCACGGCGCCCAATGCAACGGCGGCGATGGGCACTTCGATCCCGAGCGTGTGATCGCTGTACCCTATCCGTGTTCCGAAGGTTTGCGCTAGGGTGTACATAGCCCTTAAATTCACATCGGCCATGGGCGTTGGATATTCCGTATTGCAATGCAGCAACGTCAATCGCTCCCGCAGCGCTCCCGCCTGTTCCAACACATCGATCGCTTGCCGCACTTCATCCAACGAACACATGCCCGTGCTCAGGATCAAGTCCGGAAAGGCCTTCGCCATGGCTTGGAGATAGGGCTTGTTGGTGACCTCACCGCTGGGGATCTTGCCCAACGTGATGCCCATCTTCTGGAGCAGAACGATGCTGTCCGGATCGAACGGCGTCGAGAGGAACCGGATGCCATTGCGCTCGGCATGATCACGCAAGAGGTCATGATCGGCAACACTGAGTTCCAACTTGCGCACCATCTCCAGTTGGCCCTCCGAAGTCCCAGTGGCCCGTGCTTGATAGGCCGCTTTGGGCGCGTTGCTTGCGATGATGAGATCCGCCCGGAACGTTTGGAATTTCACCACATCGGCTCCCGCGTTCGCAGCGACATCGATAAGGCGGTAGGCCATGTCGATATCACCATTGTGATTGACCCCAGCCTCGGCAATGATCAATACTGGATCCATGGTTCGCTTCATTTCATGAGTGGGCGGGCCGGGACACCGAACACGGTAAGGCCTTGTGGTACGTCGCGAAGTACCACTGCGCCTGCACCAATGATACAGTTGTCCATGATCCGCACACCTTGCAACAAGACCGCACGGCTTCCGATGAGGCTGCCGGTGCCAACGCTGCAATCACCGTTGACAATGGCACCCGTGGCAACGTGACAATGCTCCGCGACCCGCGCATCATGCTCAACTATAGCACCTGTGTTGATGATGCAGTTGGCCCCGATAATGGCCCCGGTATTTACCACCGCTCCATGGCCGATCACTATACCAGCACCCAATTCCGCATTTGATGAGACATAGGCCAACGGCGAAACAATGGTCGCCAGCAACCCACCTGCTTGAACAATTGCGTCGAAGAGTTGCTTGCGCAAGGATGATGCGTTGACCTGACCGGCCGTTACCAAGAACCGATGCCCTTGTTCCACAAGTTCCGGGATCATATCATCTGTTCCAATGATCGGATATCCGGAAACAGTTCGTCCGAGGTGTTCCTTCTTATCCAGGATACCCTCGATGCGGTGCTCTTTAAGCAACGCGATCAAGTCGATCACCGCACGGCAGTGGCCACCACCGCCAACAAGGATCAAGGAGGAGCTGCTCACGGGTGTGCGCTGCTTGGAATATTCACCAGACGATCCTGCATGTTGCGTGAAACCAGCAGATCTGCTTTGATCGCATCGCTGAACATGGGTTGATCCGTGATCAGTTCCCAAGCTGGGCGCGATTGTATGCCGGCCTCGGAACAGGCCTTCAAGAACGCATCCCGTTCCGCTTGGTCGCGCAGGAGTACGGCATTGAGCCAATAGTTGCTTGTAGAGCCCAACGGTTCTTCCACCAAGGTGAACGGCGTGTCCTTGAACAAGGCCCGGTAAGCGACATGGAGTTCGCGCTTCACCTCTAAGTTATGCGGCAACTTACGCAGCTGTGTACGAGCTAATGCAGCGTTCAAATTGGGCATCCGATAGTTGTACCCGATGTGGTCGTGCGCAAACGCCCAAGGATGCGGCACCTTGGCCTGCGTGGTCAAGTGTTTGGCCTTCTTCGCGATCCGTTCATCGTGGATCAGCAATGCACCACCGCCGCCACAGGTAACGATCTTGTTGCCGTTAAAACTGAGCGTTCCAATAGGTGCGAAGGTGCCTGCGTGTTGTACCCCGGTAGAGGACCCCAATGCTTCTGCGGCATCCTCGATCACGGTAATGTTCCATTCCGCACAAACCTTGAGCAGTGCCTCGATCCGCATCGGACTACCGAATGAATGCATGGGAACACACGCCTTGACATGCCTGCCGGACGATCGGTGGCGACATTCACCGTTCCGCATTTCGCATTGTGCCTCCAACCACGTGCTGGTAGCCTCAGGGGAAAGCCCGAGGGTGTCCGCATCAATATCAATGAAGACCGACGAAGCGCCCGTGTAGCTGATCGCATTGCAGGTTGCGATGAACGTGAAGGATTGGGTGATCACCAGGTCCGCAGGACCCACATCGAGCAGCATGAGCGCGGTATGCAGCGCCGCAGTGCCATTGACGACCGCAACGGCATGGGCTGCTCCCGTGAGTGTTACGAGGTCTTGTTCAAACGCCGATATCTCCGCACCCACGGAGGAAACGAACGTACTCCTTACGCAATCACGCACCGCGAGTTCATCCTCCTCATCGAACCAAGGTGCATGCAGTGGGATCGATCCTTCCGGTTGTTCGAAGATGCGCCGAATGCCTTGTATAAGATCCTCAAACATTGTAGATCCCCCACTTGTAACCAGCACGATTGACCGGATCATTGAACCATTCAACGGTACGCTTGAGGCCAAGTTCCAGATCGTTCTTCGGGGTCCAACCGGTCAACTTGTTCAACTTTTCCGCGCTGCCCAGCAAACGTTCCACTTCACTGTTCATCGGACGGATGCGTTCATCGCTCGAAACGACCTTCGCCCGCGCGCCGGTCAACACCATCAGTTTCTCTGCAAGATCACCGACGCTGATCTCCTGTTGCGTCGCGATGTTCACTTCCTCACCGATCAGCGCCTTGGATGCAGCTATGGCCAGGAACGCCTGCGCCGTATCCTGCACAAAGACCAGGTCGCGGGTGGGACTCAGTGAACCTAACCGAAGTTCTTCAGCCCCTGCCAGAAGTTGGGTAATGATGGTGGGTATCACCGCGCGGGCGCTTTGGCGAGGGCCATATGTGTTGAACGGTCTCACGACCGTTACCGGGGTTTCGAAGCTCAAGTGGAAGGAGAGCGCCAAGTGGTCCGCTCCGATCTTGCTGGCCGAATACGGCGACTGTCCTTGCCGGGGATGTTCTTCGGTGATCGGAACTGTGCGAGCTGTACCATAGACCTCGCTTGTAGAGGTTACCAGAAGGCGTTCGACGTTGGCATCGCGCGCTGCTTGGAGCACGTTGAGCGTGCCCTTGATATTGGTGTCCACATAACTGTCCGGCGCCTGGTAACTGTAGGGTATACCAATGAGTGCGGCGAGGTGGAAGACTTGCTGGCGGTCCTGCATGGCTATCCGCATTCCGTTGGGATCGCGCACATCACCCGCCATCACCTCGATCTGGTCGCGGATATCCGCAGGCAGGCTGTCCAACCAACCCCAGCTGTTGGAGGAATTGTACCTGATCAACGCCCGAACGGAATAACCGGCACGAACCAATGCTTCTGTCAAGTGGCTACCGATGAACCCTCCTGCGCCAGTTACTAGGACCTTGTCTTTCATGGCATTAACAATTCCGGGAATAGCTGCTTCCGACCGATGTGAGCAGAGCGCGAAGTTGCGAACTATCCCGGACAAGTGGGACCGAATGCCAGCAGAAGATCGAATATGTCAGTGAACAAGCGAAAGGGATGCAGTGCATCGATCCCCGAAGGAGACCCGCCCCCAACATGCTCAACGGGTCCAATCGATCTTGGGGCGAAGGGCACCCTGCCACTTGTTGAACCACGTATGCGTGCGGGCACCTTCTTGCAACTCAATGGTAATGGCCTCCTCCATATTGAACCATGTTTTGCCTTGACGCAGGAAACCTATCCCGATCCGATAGCCGCCATCATTCAAAAGATCGGCCGGGATGATGCAAGTGATCCGACTACGGCCTTGGGGCCAAACCATATGCCCAGCGCTTTCGGCCATGTCACTGATGAAGGCGATCACATCATTGGTGGTACGAACCTGCAAACGGATGTTGAGATCATTGTCCGTGATCCCAAAGTTCAAGATCTCGATCTCTATCCGTATGGGGCTACTGATCCAAAAGGCACCTTCTTCATGATCACTGATCGCCTTTACCGACAGGACCCGGAACTCTTCCGTGCCTGGTGCCTCCTCCTCGGTCCATTCCTGCTCGTGGGTCTGCGCGGAGTATTCCGTCAAGTAATCGCCGATCACTTGGTCGCTAGGGCCATCTTGGCGCACAAGTCCTTTATCCAACCAAATCGCGCGGTTGCATAGGCTTTGAACGGAAACCATGCTATGGCTCACAAAAATGATGGTGCGGCCGGCATCGGCAACTGTACGCATACTTCCAAGGCACTTCCTTTGGAATTCCGCATCTCCCACTGCCAGCACTTCATCCACGATCAGGATCTCGGGGTCCATGTGAGCGGCTACGGCGAATCCCAATCGCACCTTCATGCCACTGCTGTACCTTTTGATCGGGGTGTTGATGTGGTGTTCTATGCCACTAAAGGCAATGATCTCGTCCAACTTCCGATCGATCTCTGCACGCCGCATGCCCATTATAGCACCGTTCAGGTAGATATTCTCCATGCCGGTCAATTCCGGATGGAATCCGGTGCCGACCTCCAATAAACTGGAAACTTTTCCGCGCATGGAAATGCGACCCTCGGTAGGCAAGGTGATCCGCGAAAGGATCTTCAACAACGTGCTCTTGCCTGCACCATTACGACCGATCAAACCAAGTACTTCCCCTTTACCTACTTCGAAACCAACACCCCGCAACGACCAGAAATACTCGCCTGCACGTTGATGCTCTATAGCTGCACCCACAGGTAGCCTATGGTCCTTCTTACCCCGAAGTTTTCCAAAGAATGCCGTGAGTTCATCAGCGATCAGGGAACGATCGATCATGCCCAAACGATACCGCTTTCGAACATCCTCGATCCGTATTACCGTCCCGTAAATGCTCATATCACATCTGCGAATGACCGTTGTACTTGTTGGAAGACCGCGAGGCCAAGCATTAAGGCAACCGTGGCGAACCCGATCGGATAGAGCAGTGTGCTCCAGTCCATTGGTTGGTCCAACAGAATGGATCGGAACCCTTCGATCACGCTGGTCATTGGATTCAGAAGTATTACCAAGCGCAACTTGGAACCGACCGGGACCATGCTCAGCGGGAAGATCACAGGGCTCATGTACATCAATAGTTGAAGCCCGAAAGTGAGCAGGAAGCCCAGATCGCGGAACTTGGTGGTAAGCGCCGCTACCAGTATGCCGAGCCCAAATGCCAAGAGCACCAACAGCAACGAAAGCGGAAATATCAGGAATATGGATGGCCCAAGTGTCCACCCATAAGCACCGCTAAGCCGATAAATGAGAGCGATAATGAAGAACGAAATGATCTGGATCACAAAGCTCAACATCGTTGAAATGGTGGTTGCGATAGGCGCTAACAAACGCGGGAAGTAGACCTTGGTCATCAGGGTGGAATTCCAAACGAGCGTTTGTGATGTACGGCTGATGATGTTGGAGAAGAAAGTCCACGGGACCACAGCGGATAGATAGAATAGCAAGGGCGGGATGCCTACTTGGGACATTCTCGCTAAGAGTCCGAAGATCATTGCGAACATGAACGAGGTCAACAGCGGTTGCACGATCTGCCACAATGGCCCTAAGATGGTCTGTTTATAAACAGCCAAAAGATCACGACGTACCAATAAGATCAACAGATCACGGAAATGCCAAAGCTCTTCGAAATCCATGCGCCACCATGGCTGGGACGGAGCGATCACCACATCCCACTGTTGTTCGTCCCTTTCTTTATCCATTCTATGGTCCAACCAAATTCCCCATCTTAGTCAGATGTATCCTTGAGCCCTTCACCTTCCGTTCCGGATCGCTTCTTCGATCGCTTGCCGTAACCATAACCATAACCGTAACCCGTGCCGTAACCATATGCATACCGGTAACCATAGCCGTAATTCGTGTTGTAATAGTACTTGCTCTTCTTGATCCGCACGCCGTTCAGGATGAAGCCCGTGTTCTTGTTCGGATTGGCATTAAGCACTTCCAATGCGTTGGTGATGTGGTCCTTGCTGGCGAAGCGGGTATTCACCACGAACAAGGTGGCGTCCACATGCCGCATCATCAGCAAGGCATCGGTGATCAGGCCCACAGGTGGGGTATCCACGATCACGTAGTCGTATATCCGTGATGCTTCGGAGAAGAGTTCTTCCAAATGCTTGCTCAAGACCAGTTCCGATGCGTTCGGGGGTGTTGGACCCGCCAAGACCACATCGAAGTTCTCGAATTGCGTGTGCAACAAGGCATCGCGCCAAGGGACCTTTCCGATGAGCACGTTGCTCAAGCCGATCTGGCTGGTCATGCCAAGGCCAACACCCACTTTGGGTTTGTGCAGGTCCATTTCGAGCAACAGCACTTTCTTGCCGGCCTTGGCGAGGATCGCGCTCAGGTTCACGGAGGTGAAGGTCTTGCCTTCGTTCGGTCGGTAGCTGGTGACCATGACCACCTTGCCACGGTCGGCCGGGCCCGGGACATACTCCAAATTGGTGCGCACCGTACGGAATGATTCCGTGATCGCCGCCTTGGGATCGCTATCCACCACCACGTAGTTGTCCGCCGCTTTTTCACTGGTGATGATCTCCCCGAAGATGGGCAGGGTGGTGAATTCCTTTAGCTGGTCCGCATTCTCGATACGGTCGTAGAACATGACCCGGACGAACACCACGATGAAGGAGATCAGCGCACCACCCAACATGAAGGTGTAGAAGATCTTCATCTTGTCCGGACGCACGACGCCGAGCCCCCGGGCACTTTCGATCACTTTGATCTGGGGAACGATGCCCGCCTTGGCGATCACCGTGCTGGCCCGTTTCTCCAACAGGAAGAGGTACATCTTCTCATTGACCTGCACCCGGCGTTCGATGTTGAGTATGTCCCGCTGGCTCCTGGGCAGACCGCGTATCAACCGCTCATAATCGTCCAGTTCCCCTTGGATGTCATTGATCTTGCCACCAGTGGCATCACGCGCATTCTTGATGTAAGTGAGCAGGTTCACCTTGTTCCGCTGGATGCTCGAATCCAACTGCTGGATGCTCATGTTGTCCTCGGTCCCTGTGAACAGACCTTGGGTCCGGTCCATTTGCAGGGAGTACAACAGGCCGAGGGTCTGCTTCAGGAACTCATCTTCCGTTATGAAAATTGCGGGTGGCAACAGCTTCTCGTCGCTACTGTTGCGCACGTAGTCCTCCAAAGCATCGAACGACTTTATCTTCAGCTCCAGATCGCGCCTTTGCTGGTCGTACTTCATCAGTTCCTGAAAGTAGAGGTTCTCTTCCCGGGAAAGATTCAAGATATCCTTGCTCTGTTTGTAAGCCTGCAGCTCATCTTCATGCTGCTCAAGGATCGCGGTTACCTCGGTAAGCTGCCGGTCGATGTACGACAAGGTGTTCTCGTTGATGTCGAATTCGCTCTGCAACGAATACCGGATATACTCCTTCGACAGGGTATCCAAGAACAACTTCGCCCTGATCCCCACCTCATCCTCCAGATTGATGTCCAGGATCGTGGTGAAGTCCTCGTTGCTCACCGATATCCGAGATTTGTACAGCTTGACCAGGTTATTCCTGCTATGCCGTACGAACTGATAGTCCGATTCGGTCAGCTTCGGCAATGTGGTGGGGTTGAAGAACGGCGAACGCGTCACGCGAATGATGAACTGATTGTCAGGGTCCTGCTGTTCCTGATCGAATTGGAACACCCGCTTCACCAGATCCCCCTTTCGATCATAGCTCAGCTCGAAACTATGGACATCCACGATCCGCATATCGAACGGTCTTTCATATAGCGCCTGGTCCAGCAGGTCGATTTCCACCGTGAAGGGGAGCGTGCCGTACACCTGTGAGGTCTTGAAACGCCCAACGATGAAATAGGCGATGTCGAAGTCCAATTTTTCCAGCGTCGCATCGAGCAGGTCGTACGAGGTGAGCACCCGTTTCTGATTGACGATATCACTGTAGGCCTGCGCATATCCCAAGCTTTTATAGACCTCACTTTGGTAGTTGTAGACATCCCGGTCCTTGAGCAGGATCTGCGTGGTCGCCCCATAAATATCCGGCAACTTGTAGCTGTACAGATAGGAAAGTACCGAGGACAACAACAGCGCGACCGCTACGAAGTACCAGTTCTTGGTGGCGATACGCAGAAAGTAGCGAAGGTCGTTCGCATCTACGATATTGCCACGTTGCTGTGTTTTGGGTGCTGCCATACCGAACTGGATGCATACCCCGGTCCATGGGCTGCCCTTCCCCTCGGATCTTTCCGAAGGGCCGCAAATATAGTCCCCGCTTCCCGTTCACCATCCGCCGATCGCAGGGCAAACGCATCTAATACCGTGAAGCGGCGACGAGAAGTGCCTTCTGCGACACCCGCCGTATGGCGGGGTCGAATGCCTTAACTGGGCGAGGTTTTCTAAGTTATGTGACCCCTACGGGGTCGTTCGCGTAAAGGTATTTCGACCCCAGCGGGGTCACAGAACTTAGAGATCGGAACGTGCGCGTGTCTTCGACCCCGTAGGGTGTCGCACTCTTTGGATCGCTGACATTCCATTTAGATGCGTTTGCCCTGCCGCCGATCGCTCACCGGCTTGAAGGAACGGTCTGCGATGGTTGAAAACTGTTGTGTTGCGGGGTGGACTTTTTGGTACATTTGTATATATTTGTGCGCTTTCCTCCCTGTACAAGTATCATGAACAACGTAATACGCTTCTGCCTTGTTGTCACCCTCTGCGCCGCGCCATTCGCAGGAGTGGTCATGGCAACGGGCGTTGGGGGTTCCCCTCCCTGCTGGCCTCCGCCATGTATCCCTATCGATGGCGGGTTAAGCCTGCTGGTGGCCGCTGGTGCCGTGCTCGGTGGCAAGAAGGCCTTCGACATGCGCCGTTCGCGCAAGGACGCTATCTGATGATCACTCCCCCCACCCGTGCGGTGGTCAAGGGAGATCCTGTTATCCGTTTCCTCTTCTTGGCCGCTGCCCTTTATTTGGGTTGGTACCTCCTCTACGAATTCCTGTTGCGCCCCCACGGTGGCCTCGATCGGGCGGTGATCGATTCGTTGATGGCTTGGTCTTCGGGCATATTGACCTTACTAGGCCAGGAATTGATCCCCGAACCTGTGAATGCCGAGCATATCCGAACGATCGGCGTTCAAGGTGGCCACCTGCTCTGGATCGGTGACCCGTGCAACGGCGTTGGGCTCTTCGCCGTGTTCCTCATCTTCCTGACCGCTTATCCCGGCCCGTGGAAACATAAGATCTGGTTCGGGGCCTTGGGCCTGTTCTCCATCCACTTGATCAATGCCCTGCGCGTGGTGGCCTTGTGCCTGATCGTGAAGGTGGATTATGAACTGTTGAACTTCAACCACGATTACACGTTCTACGTGGTCGTCTATGGTTGGGTCTTTCTTCTGTGGGCCATTTGGGTGCGCTATTTTGCCCCGACCTCCAAAGTAGCCTGATGCCAAAGTGGGTCGGGGGTCTTCTGCTTCTGTTGGTCGCCATCGTGCTCGGTGCCGCGCGCGAGTTCCTGTTCATCAACTTGAACTACATGATCGATTTCGTGGCCAACCACCGCCAGGTCTCATATGCCCATAGCGCGTTCCGTGCGGTAGTGGACGGCTGGTCGCTTACCTGGTTGGTCATGCTGAAATGGATCTTGGCGGTCGTCTTCATCACGCTCATGCTCGGGCTTTCGATCGCCATGGCCCGGGTCCTTTTCGGGGACCATCGCTACCGGACAACGATCATGTTCGGGTTCATCGCAATCGGCGGGCTGGCGTTGCTGCTCCATTTAGCCTCCGCATATGCACCGGCATGGGAAGGGGTCTCCGTAAAGCTTTTGCATGCGCTGCAATACCCGGTCGTACTGCTGTTCATCTGGGCCGCGGCCTTGCTGAAGCCTTCCACCACATAGCTCCATCGCGTCAGTTACCTTTGGCCACCTTCACCCTTGCAAGGCCCCACGAACATGCAACGAGACCAAGCCATCTTCGACATCATCGCACAGGAAAAATGGCGCCAGACCAAGGGGCTTGAACTGATTGCCAGCGAGAATTATGTGAGTGAACAGGTGCTGGAGGCGATGGGAAGCGTGCTCACCAACAAGTACGCTGAAGGACTACCCGGCAAACGCTACTACGGTGGGTGCGAGTTCGTGGATATGGCCGAGGACCTGGCACGAGAGCGCGTTAAGCAGTTGTTCGGTGCAGCATGGACCAACGTACAACCCCACAGCGGCGCACAAGCCAATGCCGCCGTTATGCTCGCTTGTTTGAAGCCGGGTGATACGATCCTGGGCCTCGACCTGAGCCATGGTGGACACCTGACCCATGGCAGTCCGGTGAATTTCAGCGGCAAGCTCTACCATGCAACGTTCTACGGTGTGGACAAGGAGAGCGGGCGGGTGGATATGGCGGCGGTGGAGGCCATGGCCAAGAAGGAGAAACCCAAAATGATCATCTGTGGGGCAAGTGCCTACAGTCGCGATTGGGACTACGCTGCCTTTCGCAAGATCGCCGATGAGGTGGGTGCCCTGTTGCTCGCGGACATAAGCCACCCGGCCGGATTGATCGCTGCCAAGCTGCTTACCGATCCATTGCCCCATTGCCACATCATTACCACCACCACCCACAAGACCCTGCGCGGCCCACGCGGTGGACTGATCATGATGGGAACGGACTTCCCGAACCCGTGGGGACTGAAAACACCAAAGGGCGAGGTCCGCATGATGAGCGCCGTATTGGACGGAGCGGTGTTCCCCGGTACGCAAGGGGGGCCGCTGGAGCATGTGATCGCCGCCAAGGCCGTGGCCTTCAGTGAGGCACTTGAGCCTTCGTTCACCAACTACGGCAAACAGGTTATCGCCAATGCACGGACCATGGCCAAGTCCTTCTTGGACTGCGGCTATACCGTGATCAGTGGCGGAACGGACAACCACAATATGCTGATCGACCTGCGCAACAAGAACGTGACCGGCAAGGAAGCCGAGATCGCGCTGGGCATGGTGGACATAACCGTGAACAAGAACATGGTGCCGTTCGACACGCAAAGTCCGTTCGTGACCAGTGGCATCCGGATCGGGACCCCGGCCGTTACCACACGTGGTTTGAAGGAGGTTGAATGTGCGCAGATCGTGCAGCTGATCGATGCGGCCATCCACCACCGGGGCAACAACGCGGAACTGGACCGGATCCGCTTCCAAGTGAACGGGATGATGCGGCTGAAGCCCCTGTTCCCGGTCTAATACGGTGTTCCGCTATCCCTTTCGAAGGACCAACGCATACCCGTACGGGTAATCACCAGCGGTACGGGCCGAAAGCTTGCGCCCCAACCATGTACGGATGAACCAGCCCGTGATCCCTTGGACCACCCCTGCCGTAAAGCGGCCTACGCGGCCCAACGGCTTAACGGACTTTGAGATCAGGTCTGCAATGATCTCCGGAACGCCACCGATGCTTTCCAAGTACACCACGGTGTAACCGGCATCCTCGGTCATGGACTTCAGGGCATGTCTGGTGTATCGGAAGTAGTCGAAAGGTTGTTCGTGCAAACCATAGAAGAACGGCACATTCATGAGCACGTGGCCTTGCGGACTTAGCACACGGAACATTTCTCGCAGCAATTCCTCTGGTTTCCGTATGTGTTCCAACACATCGGAGAGGATGATCGTGTCGAACGAGGCATCGGGCAATGCGATGGGAACGTTCAGGTCCTGTTCCTGGTCCAAGTGTGGATTCGGGTGCATGGTATTTCCCCAATCCACGCAGATGTTCTCGGTAATGTGGTCCTTGTAGGTGGCATACAATGGGACCCGCCCGCAACCAAGGTCCACCAACCTTCCTTTGGCATACTTCGGAAGTGCCTCGGCATAGAACCCGGCGATCAGGTCCACCATTACGCGCGAAGCAATACCCACTGCCTTGGGATCGTGCGAGCCACGCAAACGACCATTGCGGTACACGAATTTGCTGGGGACCCACTGATCGGCGTTGCGCATGGGCCGCGAAGTAACGGGTTATTGATAGGAGTACGGACAGTCCCTAATGCTATCACCGCTTATCCTAAAGAAGGAACCGTGTCCCGCATGGTTCCGCAGTACTGCGGAATGCGGGAGGACGTGAATTAACGAAATAGGACCTTCCTTTATTCACGTTCACCAACGTGCATTCACGGTTGAAGAAAAAGATGGAAGGGGCGGCCTTAGCGCCGATCATCTCAATTGAAGGTGGAAGTTCCGGGAACGATGGCAACAGAATTGCTTCTGGACCAGATCGGGTAACACGCCAAGAAGGCAAAGGCCATGTCCGGTACGCCCATGCCTAAACCGGTGCCCAAGTGGAAGAACACCCCGATCACCATCCATGCGATACGTGTCGGCCGCCAACACACCGCAAAGGCAAAACCGGCTTGGAAGATGAGCGCACCGTACGTGAGCAGTTGCATCAGCACCGGGTATTCGGCCATGAACAACGGTCCATAGGACGGATCGGTGACCACCACGCCCACCGCTTGCCCATGGGTCCACAGGTCTCCGGTGAGTTTATGGATCGCCGTTACCGCATACGCCAAGACCAATTGGAGCCTGATGATCCAGAACGCGGAGAGTCCCACGATCTCCTTCACATTTTGCAAAGCTCCGGTGGTTGTTGGTTGAGAACGTGCTGGAAGGAAGATCGACCAGAACAACATGTTCGCGATCAATTGTTGGCCACCACTTGCCGCTGACCACGCCAAATTCATCAGGCTTGTGTATAAGATCCAGATCACCAATGCACGCCACCATTTGCCGGGGCGTATCAATTCCCAGATGGCGAACACGCCTACCAAAAACGCCGCCGGGATCGCATACCCGACAGGAAGCCAGGTACCCAACGCATGCGTTACAAAACGAAAGATGCCCGGTGGAACCGAAAGTGGCGCAATGCCCGGATCCCAAAGCAATTCGGCATCCGGCAAGGCCAACGCCATATAACCCAAGAGCCAAACATGCACTGCCGTGCGGAACCACCGGACCGATGACCATTGGATGCTCATGGCCTATCGAACTCCAACATCGTGATCCGCGTTTTTCGATCCTTGGGCAGGTCCGGGTCCTGGACGCATTCTTCCACCAACCGGAATTGCAGACTATCCGTTTCCACAGTTATATCGTGCACCATGGATCGAATGGCCTGTTGAAGGATCGGCAAGGGCCGATGTTCCCCTTCCGCAACTCCGTCCTGGACATATTCCGCCAAGTGCCTGGCCATTCGCCGTGGCAAAGGATCCAGCGAGGCATTCACCAACGGGTGCCATTCACCGGAAATTACCTGCACTTCCAACGCACACGAACACAGTGGCGGGTCCGGCGCGAACAAGTGCCACTGCTGGTGGAACAAGGGCCGAACGTACCGTACCGAAAGCACATGGAGTTTGCCGGGCACATAGGCCGATGGCAGCGTGTACGCCGCGAGCATGAACACGTGCAGCGCGACCAAGCCGATCACAATAAGGTGTTTGGTCCTTGCCCCCATGGCCTTCGAGCGGGTGAAGTTCGGTCAATGCCATCCATCGGTCCGAATTCTGACCATTACAAGAACATCGACATGCGGTATGCGTCAGGCCTTCAGCCTTCGAACCCGCGTGCATTGGAACCAGCCCATGGCGCTGCCATGGGCTGGTATGTATAGGGCCTTCAGCCCTTTTCGTTCTGGTCCAAGGTTAGTCGCAGGTTGGGTGGCACCATGCTTACGAGCGATACTTGAGATGCCTGCATGCTTCAGCCCTTTTCGTTCAGTTCCATAGGGATACCCAGGGCTGAAAGCCCGGCACATACCAGCCGGTAACGTATGTGCCGGTATGCGCGCCAAACACAAGAGTGAAAGGGCTGAAGGCCCGATACATGAACATTACGACCATTTATCAATGTAGATGCGATGGCCTTGGAATTATGACCTGTCACCCTTTTCACACGGGCTATCTTGCGGCCCACTTTGAACACATGTCAACTTCAGTGAACGACCCTGCCCTACGCTCTTGGATCCCGGTGCCCAAGAACAGCGATTTCCCCATCCAGAACATCCCCTTCGGCATTGCCGCATGGAACGGTGAACCACCCGTTCCCGCAACACGGATCGGCGATACCGTGGTGGACCTGAGCATTCTCGCCGATATGGGCCTGCTCGATGGTCTGGGCATTGACCAGGAAGCTTTCCTAGCGCCCCAGTTGAACGACTTGATGGCCTTCGGGAAACCGGCCATGCGCGCCTTACGCCAGCGCTTGAGCGAGTTGCTGCGCGAAGGGAATACGAATTTCCGCGACGACAACGTGCTGCGCGAAGATGCCTTGTTGCTACTGGACCAAGTGACCATGCACCTGCCTGTTGTGATCGGCGACTACACCGACTTCTACAGCAGCCGCGAACACGCCACCAATGTGGGCACCATGTTCCGCGACCCGGCCAATGCGTTGTTGCCGAATTGGCTCCACCTACCAGTTGCATATCACGGTCGTGCAAGCAGCATCGTGGTCAGCGGCACCCCTTTCAATCGGCCCATGGGCCAAACCCGGCCGGACCCGAACGCGCCGCCCGTTTTCGGACCATCGAAATTATTGGACATTGAACTGGAGATGGGCTTCATCACCTTCGATGGAAAACCGCTGGGACAGCGGATCAGCACAACCGAGGCGGAGGACCACATCTTCGGCATGGTGCTCTTCAACGATTGGAGCGCGCGCGATATCCAGACTTGGGAATACGTGCCCTTGGGACCCTTCCTCGCAAAGAACTTCGTTAGCCACGCAAGTGCTTGGGTGGTGACACTGGATGCGCTGGAACCCTTCCGCACGAGCGGCCCACCACAGGACCCTGAACCACTCCCCTACCTGCGTGCGAAAGGTGATGGTGCATTCGACATTGCCTTGGATGTGGCGATCAAGCCTGCCAACGGAGAAGCCACCACGGTGGCCCGCTCGAACTTCAAACACCTGTACTGGAGCATGGCCCAGCAATTGGCCCACCATACGGTGAACGGTTGCAATGTGCGCAACGGCGATCTGATGGCCAGCGGTACCATTAGCGGACCAACGATGGATAGTTACGGAAGCATGCTGGAGATCACGTGGCGCGGCACCAAACCGGTAACATTGGCCAATGGTGAAGAACGGAAATTCATCAACGACGGTGATACCGTGATCATCGGTGGGCACTGCGAAAAGGATGGACTTCGGATCGGTTTCGGTACTGTGGAAGCGACGGTACTGCCTGTGGTACCGTTCCAATAAGCTGATAACACCGTAACTTTCGGCGAATGAGCACGAGCGAGCCGGCTATCAAGAAAGTTGCGGAAAAGATACCCGTGGACCTGGCCAAGGAAAAGGCCGAGATCCTGCGTCGGTATCGCGGATTGTTGCGTGCGGTCCCCGGAGAACGATCTGCGGAAGATAGCCGGTTGATCAGAAAAGCCTTCAACATCGCCGTGGAGGCGCACAAGGACCAACGGCGCAAGACCGGTGAACCGTACATCTACCACCCCATTGCCGTAGCACGTATCTGTGCCGAAGAGATCGGTCTGGGAACCACCAGCGTTGTTGCCGCTCTGTTGCACGACACCGTTGAGGATACCGACCTGACGTTGGATGATGTGAAGGACCTCTTCGGGACCACCGTGGCCACGATCATCGACGGGCTCACCAAGATCAGTGGCATGCAATTCCAAACGGATAGCGTGCAGGCGGAGAACTTCCGCAAGGTGTTGATGACCCTATCACAGGACGTGCGCGTGATCCTGGTCAAACTCGCCGATCGCCTGCACAACATGCGCACCTTGGACAGCATGGCGCGCGACAAACAGCTGAAGATCGCGAGTGAGACCAGCTTTCTCTATGCCCCCATGGCTCACCGCTTGGGCCTCTACAACATCAAGAGCGAGCTCGAGGACCTGTCCTTGAAGTTCCAAGAACCCGATACGTACAACGACATCAGCCAACGCCTGAAGAAGGGTGAAGCCGTGCGCAAACGCTTCATCAGTCGCTTCATCATGCCCATCCGGGAGGCCATGGAGAAGGAAGGGTTCAAGTTCCAGATCAAAGGCAGGCCCAAGAGCGTTTACAGCATCTACAACAAGATGCTGAAGAAACACGTGAGCTTCGATGAGGTGTATGATGTGTTCGCCATCCGCATCATCATCGATACAAGGCCGGAACTCGAAAAGGCGGATTGCTGGAAGGTCTACAGCATCGTTACGGATTTCTATCAACCCAACCCCGACCGCTTGCGCGACTGGATAGCCCTGCCCAAAGCGACCGGGTACGAGAGCTTGCACACCACCGTGATGAGCCCGGGTGGCCGTTGGGTGGAAGTGCAGATCCGCAGCGAGCGCATGGACGAGATCGCTGAGATGGGCGTTGCCGCGCACTATCGGTACAAGGACAATGAGGACCACAGCAGCGCGCTGGACAATTGGTTGGGCCGTATCCGCGAAGCGCTCGAGGACCCCGGAAGCAATGCCTTGGATTTCGTGAACGATTTCAAGCTGAACCTGTTCAGCGACGAGATCGTGGTGTTCACCCCCAACGGCGAAATGCGCAACCTGCCCGCCAACGCCACGGCACTGGACTTCGCCTATGACATCCATACGCAGATCGGTCGGCAGTGCATCGGTGCCAAGGTGAACCACAAGTTGGTACCCTTGAGCCAACCACTGCGCAGCGGCGACCAGATCGAGGTGATCACCAGCAAGAAACAATTGCCCAAGGAGGATTGGCTCAACTATGTGGTCACTGCCAAGGCGAGGCACAAGATCAAGCAATCCCTGCGGGAACAAAAACGCAAGATCGCCGGTGTAGGGCGAGAGGCCGTGCAAATGCAGCTGCGTAAATGGGGTGCCAAGGTGAACAATGCCAACGTGGCCGCACTTGTGGAATATTTCCGCTGCACTTCCGCAATGGACCTCTACTACCGGATCGCCCGGGGCAAACACTCGCTCGATGGCCTCACTAAAATGCAGGTGCGCAACGGAAGGCTGATCCTGCCCAAACCGAAACCCGATTCCGAGGAGCAGAGCTTGGAGGAAGTGGTGGCCGGTATACGGGGTGAACAGAACGCGACGCTCCTGATCGGCGACGACCTGAAGAAGATCGATTACCAGCTGAGCAAATGTTGCAATCCGATCGAGGGCGATGATGTGTTCGGGTTCATCACCAAGGATGAGGGCATCAAGATCCACCGCGTGAATTGCCCCAGCGCCATACAGCTCATGAGCAATTTCGCGTACCGGATCGTGAAGGCCCGTTGGAAGGGAAAGGACAGTGTGGAGTTCCTGGCGGGGATCCGCTTCAGTGGCATCGATGATGTGGGTCTTGTGAACAAGATCACCACGATCATCAGCCACGAACACAACGTGAACATGCGCGCCATCAGCTTCGAAAGCAACGATGGGATCTTCGCCGGAAAGGTGATGGCCTACGTACACAATACGGACCACCTCAATTCCCTCATGGACAAGCTCAAACGGGTGCGTGGCGTGCGCAGTGTGGAACGGGTTGATCATTGAGGGTTGAAGGGGTTGAGGGTTGAGAAAGTTGCGGGTTGTGGGTTGCACGTTCCACCGCACGGCATTCAACTCTCAACTTTCTCAACCCTCAACTACCTCAACCATTTCTAAAAAGCGTTGTTCATTTCTTCCGCATGCCCGGCCCGGCGTGGACCCTTACATTTGCGCAATGGTGGTGGCGGAACAGCGAACCGATGTCCAACGCATCTTCAGTGAGTACCTCGAACTGCACGGGCACCGAAAGACACCCGAACGCTTCGCCATACTGAATGAAGTGTATGCCCATGAAGGGCATTTCGACATCGAACGGCTCTACGCCCGAATGAAATTGAAGAATTACCGCGTGAGCCGAGCAACCTGTTACAACACCATGGACCTCTTGGTCGGATGCGATCTGGTGCGCAGGCATCGATTCGTAGGCACACAGACCCAATTTGAAAAAGCACATTCCTTCGGCCAGCACGACCACTTGATCTGCGGTACCTGCGGTGAAGTGGAGGAATTCTGCGACCCGCGCATCCAACAAATACGCAATACCGTGAGCGAGGTAATGGGCTTCTCCGTTCGTTACCACGCTCTTCAGTTGCACGGCATCTGCCGTTCATGCCAAGTAAAAAGCCAAGTTAAATGACAGTTACAGAACGACTCCCATTCGGCCTTACCGTTACCGAGGCGGGAAAATGCAAGGTGTTCCATATGAAGGGTCGCCTCATGGACCAACAACAGGCCGACCTGCTCATGGAAACCCTTGAAAAGGAGTTGGGAACAACCCACAACACCGTGGTGCTCGACATGGGCGAACTGCAGTACATGAACAGCATGGGCCTCAACATCATGATCAACGTGCTCACCCGTACGCGTAACGCCGGTGGCGATACCCTGATCGCGGCGATCTCACATAGTGTTCGACAATTGTTCGTCGTTACCAAGCTGGATACGGTATTCACCATTACGGATAGTGTGGAGGAGGCCGTTGCCAAAGTGAACGCTTGATCCATGGCAGCACGCATGGATGTCCTGCTCGGTGCCCAATGGGGCGATGAGGGAAAGGGCAAGGTGGTTGACGTGGTCGCACCCGAGTACAAGGTGATCGCCCGTTTCCAAGGTGGACCCAACGCGGGCCACACCCTGATCTTCGAAGGCAAGAAGCATGTGCTGCATACCATTCCCAGCGGTGTTTTCAGGGAGGGTACGACCAACTTGGTCGGCAACGGTGTGGTGATCGACCCGGTCATCTTCCTCAAGGAAATAAAGGCCTTGGATGCCGTGGGCATCGATGTTCGCAAGAACCTGCTGATCTCCCGCCGAGCACACTTGATCCTGCCCACCCATCGCGCTTTGGATGCCGCCAGCGAAGCGGAAAAGGGTACCTCGAAGATCGGGAGCACCCTCAAAGGCATTGGTCCAACATACATGGACAAGACCGGTCGCAACGGTCTGCGGATGGGCGATCTGGAATTGCCCGATAGCATGGCACGCTTCGAGGCACTCACCAAGAAACATGAGCGCCTGCTTGAACAATACGGCAAACCGGTCGCGCCTGCGGAGGCCCGTGAGGAGTGGCTTGCAGCCGTGGAAGTGGTCCGTGGCTTGCAACTGGTGGACAGTGAGCACTACCTGGACAACGCCCTGCGCAGCGGCCAACGCGTGCTCGCCGAAGGAGCGCAAGGCACCTTGCTCGATATCGATTTCGGTACATACCCCTTCGTCACCAGCAGCAATACCATAAGTGCCGGAGCCTGCACCGGCCTTGGCGTGGCACCCAACCGCATCGGTAGCATCATGGGCATCTTCAAGGCCTATTGCACGCGGGTCGGCAGTGGCCCCTTCCCCACCGAACTACTGGACGATACCGGTGAAGCGATCAGGAAGGCGGGCCACGAATTCGGCAGTACTACCGGCCGTCCACGGCGCTGTGGCTGGTTGGACCTGCCCGCTTTGCACTACGCCGTAATGATCAACGGCATAACCGAGCTGGCCATGATGAAGGCCGACGTGCTCAGTGGCATGGATACCGTAAACGTATGCACCGGCTATACCGTGAACGGAAAACACACCGATCGTATGCCCTACGATGTTTCGGGGGGAGTGGAACCCATTCTTGAACCCATGGAAGGTTGGGGGAAATTGCACACCGAAGCTCCCCTACCTGCCTCGTTGGAACGGTATATCGCCATGGTCGAGGAACGTGTCGGAGTGCCCATCACGCTTATTTCCTTGGGTCCGGATCGCTCAGAGACCGTAAGGCGGCAGCGTACATTCGCACGTTGACCCATCGAGCGGAACGGGATGGAACGCGATCGACGTGATCCCAACGAACGGTATGATCGAAGTCGGAAAGCGCTTGAACATACTGCCGCGTTCCAGGACCGGATCCAACAACTGCTCGGACCCGAAGCAAGTGACCTCGAAGCCGCGCTCGAACTGCCGCCACCGGTAAGTATCCGCCTTAACGCGGCCAAATGGTCCTTACCGGGCAGCGACCCGGTGCCGTGGTGTGGAACAGGCCAATACCTAGCTGAACGGCCCGCCTTCACCTTCGATCCGCTGTTCCATGCGGGCTGCTATTACGTGCAGGAACCTGCCAGCATGTTGTTGGAACAGGCTTTTCGGGCCAGCGGACTTGCAGGAAAGGACCTTGTGGCGTTGGACCTTTGTGCAGCGCCCGGCGGAAAAACCACCCACCTGCGCTCACTGCTGTCGCCCGATTCACTGCTCGTGGCCAATGAGATCGACCGGAAAAGGCAATTCATTCTGCAGGAGAACCTCTGGAAATGGGGTGCGGCCAATACCGTGATCAGCGGGAGTGACCCGCGTGAGTTGGAGCGGCTACCCGAATTCTTCGACCTGATCATGGTGGATGCCCCATGCTCCGGTGAAGGCATGTTCCGCAAGGATGCATTCGCACGCACACAGTGGAGCCCCGTGTTGGTCCAACATTGCTGCGGCCTTCAAAGCACAATACTCCAACACGCATGGCACGCGCTGAAACCGGGGGGCACCCTGTTCTACAGCACCTGCACGTGGGAAACCGCTGAAAATGAAGACCAAGTGGCCGTTCTGATCGCCTTGGGCGCAGTTCCGATCGCGATCCCTTTGGAACCCGCATGGGGCATACGCATGGGTGAAGGCGATCTTGGTCTACGCTGTTATCCGCACCAGATAAGGGGTGAAGGGTTCTTTCTTGCAGCCTTGCGGAAACCCGGATCCCACGTGGAGGAAGGACCCCTTGGATCGATAACGGACCCTGTGCACCAACCCGAATTGGGAATGTGGCTCAATGAGGACCGCCCGTGGCAATTGTTGGAACACGATCAATTGCAATTCGCCATCGATGGTCGGCACGCCTTGAACATACGTTCGATCAGCAATGCACTGCGCATGCTTTCCCCAGGTGTGCCAGTGGCGGAGAAGAAGGGTGAAGAATGGCGCCCACACGCCGCCCTGGCCTTGGCGATCGATCGTGCCACCAACGCATTCCCGGAGATCGCATTGTCCCATGACCAAGCCTTGGCATACCTCCGTGGCACGGCACTACCCGCGAAGGATGCGCGCGGAACAGCCTTGGCCACCTACGAAGGGCACGGCTTGGGATGGCTGCGCGGTGCCGGGAACAGATGGAACAACTTGCTGCCTGCACCTTGGCGGATCAGGGCACAACAACCAATGGCACCGAACGTACCTTGGGCACCCTCCCAACATTGATCGTATGGTTCGCTCTCCACACCTTCACCACGGATCATGACCAGGTTCCTGGATTGGTTCGAACGACACAAGCTCGGCGTGATCGGCACGTTGGCGATGCATTCGTGCTTGCTGTTCGTGTTCACCCTGATGGAGCTACGGTCCACACCGACCGAGGAGGAACGAAGCGATATGCGTGTGGAGGTGATCTCCGATGACCAGGCCGAGGAAATGATCCGACAGATAGAACACCCAGAGCTTGCACCGGTACGCAAGATCACCAATGCCACCAGCAACATAACCGCTGAAAAGACCAGTCCAAGTTATTCTCCTGCAAAACTGGAACAACGCGTGGAGAACGAATTGCGTGAGATGGAAAAAGCCGAATTCGATCGCCTGGCCCAGGAACGCAAGGACCGTGGCGAAGAAGTGACCTTTCCAACCTTGGACCCCAGTAAATGGAACAAGGAATTGTACATGGAGAAAGCGGCTGAACCCGTTAAGATCGAAGGGGCCACCACCGTTTGGCACGACCTGAAAGGAAGGGTGCGCGCGGATGATGTCCCGGGTTACCTGTGCAAGGAACAAGGCCGGGTAGCACTATCCATTCAAGTGGCCCCTGACGGTTCTGTGCAGAAAGCCGAGTTCGATGCCAGTAGAAGCGCAGGTGCCGATGAATGCATGCTCGAACATGCCCTCACTTCTGCCAAACGGGCCCGGTTCAACGCCGCTTCTGGAGCTCCGAACCCGCAAAAAGGCACCTTGTATTTCTTGTTCGTGCCTCAATAGTGCCAATATGGCATTTACTCCTCCGTAAATAGAGTCACTTTGTCTTGTTTTGTTGTTGGGCATTTGCTTTGGAAAGTCGTCATCAAATAAAACGACCCACAAAATGATCACCAAATACCGCACACAAGCGCCTGCCCAGCATCCTCTCAATGAAATGATGACCGGCCTCTTCAACAGGGACATCGGCCAGTTGATCGGACAGGATGAACCCACATTGGCAAAGCCCCGCGTGAACATCACGGAAACGCCGGAAGCCTATCTCATTTCCCTTTCGGTCCCCGGTTTCAGTAAGGAACAACTGAAGATCTCCACCGAAAATGAAACACTATCGATCAGCGGAGAGCATGCCGAAGAAGCGTTGAACGAAAAAGAGCGCTACACCCGCCGCGAGTTCAAGACCACCAGCTTCAGTCGCAGTTTCAGACTCCCTGAATTGGTGGACCTGGATGGGATCACCGCCGACCATGTGAACGGGACGCTCGCGATCCGTATACCGCGCACCCAACCTGTGAAACCCGCTACACGGGCGGTCCCGATCAAGTGATCGAACTCCATTCGGATCGTACAAGGGCCACGATCGTGGCCCTTGTACATTCCATACCTTTCCATTTCCAAAATTCGATGAACATGGTACACCGCTTTCTTACAACCGCGCTTGGAATTATACCATTTGGTCTGTTCGCCCAGGAAACACCTGCGGACAACGCGAAGAGCGCACCCAAGGAAATGACCAATTTGGCACCGAATGAAAGCGTGATGGATGGGTCCGCAAAGGTCGGAGTAGCGATCGTCGGGGATCATGACATTGCGCCCGCACCGCTGTCCTGTGCGGATAAGACCGGTGAGTTCCGGAACGACTGCATGTACCACCAAGTACTGGCCGCAATACGTTCCAAAATGGGGGCCCAAGACCCGAACGATGGGGCCGTGGCCTATCCGGTGGCGATCAGCTTCGTGGTGAATCAATTCGGTGACCTGAAGAGTATCCGCGTGGACCACACCGGCTCTGCCGAACTGCCCAACAAGGTAGTAATGGCATTGTACGATATGCCAACGTTCGCGCCGGCCACCAAAGCCGGGACCAACGTAGGAAGCACCGTTACGATCACGTACCCGTACCAGTCGCTTTTCGCAAAGGACAATTGACCCTTTCGGGTCAGGTCCACCGCTGGACGGTCTCGAACAACCAATGCCGAACGGGAAGGTTCGTTCTCGCTTACCGGACCGGTCAAATACTCAATTGAAGTACTTGCTGTTCCATGCCTCGGCACTGAACTGGCCGAAGAAGGCGAACCAACCGAATACCGTAAAACTGGAACAGACCATGATGCTCCAGAACAGGAACAACACCCGGTGAAAGCCCCAGAACGAGGCTGCGGGGTCACTGGTCAAGATACCCGTGGGCACGAACATCGTCAAGACCATGGCAAAGAGGACCACCAGCGTGGCCAAATGTGCCGGTGTGCGCAAAGGCCAATTCAATATCCTGCGGATCGGACCCAGGTCATTTCCCCATTTGTGTACGAGGTAGTACAGGTCGTTGTCCAGTGGAACGAAGAGCAGTGGATCCACCTCGCTGTCGCATAATTTGAATCTGCGTGCAGGGGCCATGAGCATAAAACTGGTGAGCGGAGCCTCCGACTTGCGCTCCAGACCACGCAGTGCGTAGACCGCTTGGTTGGGGATCGGTCCCTTGAACAGTCCAGCGGGTAAAAAGCGAAGCCGGTAACGAACGCAAAGGGCCTTGATGCTGTCCCGGTGGTACACGCGCTCGGGATCGATGCCGGAGATACGCGCCGGATGTTCCTTCATGGAACTGCGCACCATGGCCTTCAAAAGGTCGTCCTGTTTTTGTTCATCGTGGAGCAGGAGGTAGACTTCCTCCATGATGTTCTCCTGCCCTAAAAGCAGGCGCTCCAATCGTTCACGTTCAGTATGTGTTGCCATCGTATATGTGGTAACGCCGCAGATCCACGATCAGTTCATCAACCTTCACTTTTCGATGCCAAACTGATCTCTGCTGCATGGGCTGCGGCATCTTCGCTATCAAAGGCCAGCCGTTTGATCTCTGGCGGAGCGTCCACGGCAATGGAAGAACGCACCAGATTGTTCGGGTTCAGGAGCAAGCACTTGGCCGTGATCTCCAATGGATCGTGGTACGTTCCCTTTTCCACTACCACATGCCAATTGGAATCGAACGGGACCACGAAACGCACCGGGGACTCTTCGAAAAGCCCTCCATGGAACGAGTAGGTCTTGCCCAGTTTGTAAGCCTTGAACTCACGCGCGGTCATGAACTTCACCTTGGTGGATTGGTCGATATCCACCTCGATGATCTCTTTGCGTTTCGCCTCGAACGGCTGGTATAGGAACCTCATGGGCTGCGAATGGTTTCGGTAAAGGTATGGGAACTGCTCCACTTTTTGAAGATCCGTATGCCTACTTGTCCAACTACAAGCAGGAAAGCAAAGCAGCGTTCATGCGTGTATCAGGGTTCCTTGAGCTTTCTACAATTTTACACTGAGCACGGGGAAATTGGTGTGGTTGACGATATCCTCGGTCAAACTACCGTTCACCACTTGGAAAAAGCCCGTTCTACCGTGTGTGGCCATCGCGATCATGTCCGCATCTATGCCCTTGGCGAAGTTGAGGATACCCTCTTCAATGCTCAGATCGTTATAGATCGTGGCCGTGTATTTCTTCAACGGATGCCGCTGCAGGAAATTATCGATCGCCTTGTTGCTGTCCTCACTTCGCTCAAAGACCCTTGGGGTGTTCACCTTTACCAAGTGGATGCTGGGGTTGAATATGTCCAGCAACGGCAAGAATGCCTCGAATTTCTCGATGTCTGCGGGCGAGAAGTTGCTGGCGAACACCACGTCCTTCAATTCGAGATCCTCGATGTGATGTTTGACCACCAATACCGGCATGGGTGCTTGCCGCACGATCCGTTGGGTGTTCGACCCCACGATCCCGCGCAGGCCTGTTGCACCATGGGTGCCCATAACGATCAGGTCGGCGGTCAGTAAGCGTTCATTCTTGAACATCTCGGTCAGCGAGAGTTGCCGCAACATGAACTTCTTCAACTCGATACCCTTCAAGAATGGGAGGTGCGGAACCGCCTCCAAGCGTTCTTCGATCTCTTCCCTCAGTTTCTGGTTCTCCGTGTGGAAGTCCGTCATCTGCTCATACAGATGCACCACCTCTATAACGGCACCGGTCTGCCGTGCGATCTTGGCGGCTACACGCAATGCGTCCGTGGCACAGTCTGAAAAATCGTAGGGTACGAGGATCGTTCGGATCGACATGCGGGTTGATCTTGGATGTTCCCCTCAAAATAAGCAAGAAAGTTCGTTATGGGCAAACATCCTTGTTCTGAAGCTGGAACGGAACGCCATCGGTCTTGACAAGATCCTCTACGGTCCAGCTGATCCCAATACATTCCTGGTCCACGTATCCGTACCATGGAGCCTTTTGAAGAACCCTGATCCAGAGCGTTCCAGAGGCCCTTGGTTCCATCCCATGGGAAAATGGTCGTTCTGACTACATTCGCCGCGATCAACACCATGTTCCAAGGTCTATCACTCAGCGCCACGGAGAAGACACCGGCCGTGGAGATCAAGCCCAGCGAGGGGTTCATCTTCATAACGGGCTGTTCCATTCCGGAGAATGCCGATCGTTTCTTCACCCCTGTTCAGGATATTGTGGAGCAATACGCCGGTTCCCCGCATACCACAACGACCGTGCGGATCAACCTCCAATACTTCAATTCCAGCACGTCGAAGTATCTGTTGGACATGTTGAAGCGATTGGAGGACCTGCACGTCTCCGGCCGTTCGAAGGTGTTACTTGAATGGTTCTACCAGGAGGGTGACCTGGACATGAAGGAGGCAGGTGAGGATTATCGGTCGTTGATCGAATTCCCCGTTAAGCTCAAGGAGATCTGAGCCTTCGTTCCGTTCACCTCCCTTCCATGGCCTCGTTGTACACGTGGTCCGGTATGGAAGTACCATCACGGAAGTGGTCGATCCCGCCCCATGGATGGGTCACTTTGCGGTACACCACCAAACGACCGTTCTGTGCCAAACGGACTTCCACGACCACGGAGCGCCCCTCCTTGTACACCCGTTCCCCTTCCGTTTCCGGAGGCAATGGCTCCGCAACTTGCTCTTTGTGTTGCTGAACAGGGGCTGCCTTTCCGTGTTGCACGGATGGGTGCGGAACGGGTCCGTGGGACAAGGGCACCCTGCTCTCCGGCGCTTTCGGTAGGGTTGAAGGCACCGATACCGGATCGGTTGACCCCTCGACCTGGCCCTTACTGCCGGGGGCGTGTTCCACTTCGATGGGATCTATTTGGATCGTAGACCTCGCTTTGGGAATTTGTTCCACCTGCTTCTCGGCCTCTTCGGCATCGCGCTTGGCGATCAGAACCTCCAGGTCCTTGATCTTGACCTTGGGATACACGTTGTACGGTCGCAGCACACGGGCTTCCTTGAACTTTGCCATGGATTCCTCGAACCGTAGTTCCCTGAAATGCAGTTCGGCCTCCACCATTACGGTCTGGTACGCCACATCGTTCTTCGCGGCCTCTTGTTCTTCCTTGGCGATGCGCGCCCGTTCCTTGGCACTCAACTTCTGGAAATCGCGCGCAAGGCCATCGTCGTCTTGCGCATGCACGCATAAGCCCATGAGCAAGGTTACCAAGAGAACGATGATGGGCTTAGGGACCATGAACATATCAAGGTCCGAAGGTATTGTTCGGGAAATAGGGACGTATGCGCATAGCGCGGGTATACGTGAAAGTGGGCTAAAAGGTACATTTGGCCTAGGGCTATCGCTTCTTGAAAGATCCCTGCGGGATCAAATGGATCGCTTTTGCCATACTAGTCAAAGCTTTGAGTGGGTGCATGTGCCAGCCTTCATTACGCGTCCTTCGGACGCTCAACGTGACTTTTTGCCACGGATCTGCACGGATGTTCACGGATGAATACAAGAGGTGGGACGAAGTCGCCAATTGCTGGAATGTGGATCCAATCCTGAAGGTCAGTGGATACCTCTTCAGGAACTTGCGCCGCAGGCGCTGTGGTAAGAGGCGAAAGCCCTGACATTTGGCCTTGGTGCAGGGATCACATGTGGTTTGCAACCAGTGGATCAGCTGGGACCACGATACTTCCCGAAGCATGCTTCGGTCCGGGGCTTGTAATTTTACCCCGCGCGGTCGGCACACCACGAACATCGTTCCCAGCGTTCAACCTTGCACACCCCCATGAAGAAGTTCCTCATTCCTTCCGTCGTTGTCCTGTTCTTCACCGCTTGCCAAGAAGACCCGAAGAACACTGAACCGTACAAACAACTGGAGCAGGACCAGCAGCGCACGGAGGCCATCGTCGCGGCGAAGGATTCCACCATCAATGCGTTGTTCGGTACGTTCAACCGGATCAGTGAGAACCTGCGTACCATCCGTTCCAAACAAGGGGAACTCGTGGCACCGGGCAGCGCAACAGAAAGCAAGACGGATGTTGAACAGCGGATCATGGGGGATATTGAACAGATCGATGCCTTGCTGATCGAGAACCGGGAACTGGTGGATAAACTGCGGAAGCAGGCCAAAACCGCCGGTGGAAATATCGCTGCGTTACAGCGCACCGTGGATGACATGGAAAAGTCCAATGCCGTGCAACAAGAGGAGATCGGTACCTTGAAAGAACAGCTGGCCAGCACCAACAGCTCACTGGCCACGCTGATCGAAATGTACCGTGACAAATCCCAGTTGGCCGATATGCAGCGGACCGAGATCAATACGGCGTTCTACGCGATCGGCACGGCGAAGGAGTTGAAGGAAAAAGGGGTGCTCACCAAGGAAGGTGGCTTGGCCGGGATCGGCGGCGTGAACAAGCTGAATACGGCCGGCCTCCCGAAGGACTACTTCACCGAGGTCGACATAACCGGCACACCGGAGATCATTCTAGGCGCAGAGAAAGCCAAACTGAGCACCAGCCACCCCGAAGGGTCCTATCGTTTCGAGGACGGTGCCGCGAAGCTCGTGATCACCGATCCGGAAAAGTTCTGGAGCATCTCCAAGTACCTCGTGGTCGTGGTGGATTGACGGTCCGTTGGCGCATGCCGACCGTCCATTCCAAAGGTTGGTGACGAACGAGCCTCGAAGTGAAGAAGCATCCGGTAAAATGGCTACCGCCAAGTTGACCAAAATGTCCGTCAAGGCTCACTCCGGCGCTTCGATCGCCGGTACCGTTTGTTGCTGTACCTGAGGTTGAGGCCTTCCCACTTTGTCCTTTGGAGTATCAGTCTTGGCCCCTTTACAGCACGCCGCACTGTGCTTGCAGTCGCCCATCATTGCAGGCATACATGAGGGTACATCCGCATTGAAATCACCGCTTTTGCGCAACGCCGTCAACTTGGCCTGTTGCTCTTTGGTCAACATGCTTTCGGCCTTCTGCTCATGTTCCTGCATGGTGGTTTCGATCTTCGCTTGGGCATCGCGGCAGGCGCTGCGCAATTCCACAACGCTCTGCTCGCCCTGCAAGAAGATCTCATTCATATCGGCCAACTGCTCTTTGGTCAAACCCAGCGCATCGCTGTAGGCTTGTGCGCGCAAGCTGGCGTACCGTTCCGGTTGGGGTTTCGTGCTCGCCGATCCCGTTTCGGACGTTGGACTTTCTTGAGCAATTGCCAAGGTGGAGAACAGGGCTACTGAAAGCCCGAGGAGGATGCTTCTCATGGTGGTTCTGGTCATGTTGAATGTGGAAAGATAGCGTGCCGTCCTGAAACACGTTTCGCGATCGGTTCCGTTCAGCTGCCTTTGGCCCCGCGCACCATCTGTTCGATGGCGTCCCACATACCGGGTTCCACCATTTCCAACATGTTGAACTGGCCCGCACCCTTCAGCCATTCGCCGCCATCTATCGTGACCACTTCGCCGTTGATGTAGCCACTGAACGGACTGATCAAGTAAGCCACCAGATCGGCAAGTTCCCGGTGCTCGCCCATGCGCCCCAAGGGTACCCGTTTGGTCATATCGAACTTCTCCAACATTTCGCCCGGCATCAACCGGCTCCACGCGCCTTTGGTGGGGAACGGGCCGGGGGCCACCGCATTGCAGCGGATGCCATGCCTTCCCCATTCGGCGGCCAATGATCGCGTCATGGCCAACACGCCCGCTTTTGCGCACGCGCTGGGTACCACGTAGCCGGAGCCGGTCCATGCATATGTGGTAACGATGTTCAGGATCACCCTGCCCTTCTCCCCTTTCGCGATCCATTCCTTTCCCAAGGCCAAGGTGCAGTTCACAGTGCCCATGAGCACGATGTCAATGATGGTCTGGAATGCCTTACTGCTCAACCGTTCGGTGGGACTGATGAAGTTGCCGGCCGCATTGTTGATCAGCCCATCGATCGTTCCGAAATGCTCTCTCACCTTCACCATCACTTCTTCCACTTCCGCGTAGCTGCGCACATCGCAGGCCAATGGCAATACCTCGCCACCGGACGCGGCCTCCAGCTCCTTCGCCGTTTTCTCCAACACCTCCAGCTTGCGGCTGGTGATGCACACCTTGGCACCCAGCGAAAGCAGCATTTCGGTCATACTTCGGCCCAGCCCGGTTCCACCTCCGGTCACTATGATCACTTTGCCGCTGAGGGCATCGGGGCGTAACATGCTCTCCATATTCGTTGTGTTCGGTTGGTCCAATTGTTGATCGAAGCTCTACGGGGCATTGCTCTTTTCAGGTGCCCCGCCCGGTGCGTTCGATGGTGGTGCTGTGGGCTTCGGGGCCACGGGGCTCGGTACAACCACAGGGTTGCCGCCAGCACAATGCTTATCCATCAGGGCCTGCACCTCCGGACCATGGTACTTGGTGAATCCGCGTGCGATCGCTTCACTAAAATGGGTGCAGGCGGCTGCGGTATCGCCTGCATCCAATTTGATCATGCCCAGCGAACGGTACACGTACGAATTGCCGGGGTTCTTGCGTGCCGCCAATTTGAGGTCCTTCACAGCTTTGCCCGTTTCGCCCAGCTTATACCGGCTCCACCCGCGATTGCTGAAGGCATACCCGTAATTGGGGTCCAATTTGATCGCACGGTCCATGTCCTGGATCGCATGGACATGATCTCCGAAAAGGGCGTACCGGTAATACCCCCTGTGGTTGTAGTTGACCGGATCACGGGGTCCAAGTCCAATGGCCCGATCAAGGTCCGTACGCGCTTTGGCCGAGTCTCCGGCCAACGCATACGCCGCGCCCCTGTTACGGACCAATGCTGCGGAATTCGGGAACGAACGAACGCCTTCATCGAAGGCGTCCAATGCTTTCGATGGTTCGTTCAATTGCTGGTACGCCAAGCCTTTCCGCAACAGATGCATTTCGTTGGGTGCAGCACCGTCCAAGGCAACGGCCAATGCGCTATCGGCCATGCCCAGACCAAGGAACGCGCCCATCAGTTGTGCCCTTACGTCAACATCCATCGGAAGGACTTTCCGCGCCCGCTGTGCTTCGCCCCTGGCAACTTCGTACTTTCCGATCCGGTTGTAAGCATCCGCCCGTAAGGCCAAGACCACCGCGGGAGTGTCATTCTTGGAGATCACCCGCTGGCTTAACGTAATTGCCCGGTATGGCTTGTCCTTCATTAGAGCAGCCCTCACGCGTTCGACACCCTTCTCATTCTGGGCGAACGATGCCAATGCGATGAACAAGACAAAAGCGAAAGTTAACGATCGTTGCATGGGGCGAAGGTATTGGCGGGTCGCAATGCTTGTACATCAAGTGCATCCACCAGGGCCATCGGGTCTGCGACCCGCGTCCGCCATACGGCGGCCAAATAAAAGGAACCACAGATATTCTGGATAAACACAGATAGACACAGATATACCCTCGAGCGCAGGGCCGTGATCATATCAACTCAAATAAAGCCTTGTTCTCATTCTACGGGTGTTTCAGACCCGATGGCCCTGGTGCATCCACAGGTCGACCCTATCGAATGGAATAACTTTGCAGATCATTCGTTCAACATCCACAGGATGATCGAACATGCGAACAGAATACCCGGCAAAGATCCTTTTGGCCTGGGGTGAGGCGATCAACGGCCACACCGGCCTGCGCGATTGGTTGATCAAGAACGATTATCCCGAACTCGGCATTTTCACTTATGCTTTGCGCAATAAGCAGGATGCCCGGAAATGGCTCATGGAGAATGGGCACCCTCATCTGGTGGCGATCATTACGGGCATCGAAGGCGATACGGTAGCATTGAAATGGCTCGAACACAATGGCATGAACGTGCTGAAGCATGTCGCCCTTACCGGCGATGGTGATCAAGAGTCATTCCAGTGGTTGGTGCAACATGGCCATCGAGAACTGGCCATGGTGGGCAACAAGATGCACCAAGTGAAACGTGCTATGGATGATGATCATCGGGATCCGCACAAGTACACGCAGGATAGGTAGGGCCTCACCCCCATCCCTCATGCCTTCGGCAGACAAGTGCGGGAGGCAGGCCCCGGCCCCTCTACAAAGGAGAGGGGTGACTATCCCGGCGAGTACAGAGCTTTTATTGCGTGGGGTAGTGCTGTGTGCGTGGGCTGATAAATGCGGCCTCACCCATCCCTCATGCCTTCGGCAGACAAGTGCGGGAGGCAGGCCCCAGCCCCTCTACAAAGGAGAGGGGTGACTATCCCGGCGAGTACCCAGCTTTTATTGCGTGGGGTAGTGCTGTGTGCGTGGGCTGATAAATGCGGCCTGACCCTAGATGAACTCAACTTTTCTCAACTCGCTTGTTGCGATCAAAAGTCCGCGGCATCCTCACCAGAGATCATACTGCTGAACAGATCACCGAAATGGGTGGTGCCTGCCAAGTGTGACCGGCCTATGCGGCTGTGCTCCGCTAGACCGTGAAGAACGAATTCCGCGTAGATCGAATGTTCCGAGGAGGGTATCTGGGATTGGTGCTTCCCAACGAATTCACGTAGACCGGTGACAAGACCCAACGATTTGGCATAGTCCGCATCGCTGGCCTCCGATAGCAGGTCGATGGTATTTGCTTCAAAGTGCGCTACGATGTGCGCATAGGGATCCACCTGCTGCGGAGCACCTTCCTTGTTACGTTTGCGCTGTTTGGCGGGATCGGGGAAAAGTCCGGTGAACACGTTGCGTACCGCGAGGCCCAACAGATGGTGTGCCACTTTTTCCGGGCCTTCTTGCTCGCCTTCGTAAACCAGTTCGATCTTTCCGGTGATCGCAGGTACCATTGCCTGCAGATCATCGATCCGGACCGTCGTGCGAGCGTCGCCATTGCGCAAGGCACGTCGTTCAGCTGCACTGATCACGCTTTCCAATGCACTGATCGTAAGTCGTGCACTTACGCCGCTCTTGCGGTCCACAAAGTCGCTATCGCGCGCTTCCCATGCAACGCGCTCGATCAAGAGTCGGATCAATTCCGGAACCTCCACACGTTGCTTCTGTCCTTCGGTTGAACGCACTTCCTGTGAAGTGATCCGCATGCCGGTCTCCAAAGTGGGCGGATAGTGCGTGAGTATCTGGCTCTGGATACGATCCTTCAACGGTGTGATGATCGCACCCCTGTTGGTGTAGTCCTCCGGATTGGCGGTAAAAATGAATTGGATGTCGAGCGGAAGGCGCACCTTGAAACCGCGGATCTGCACGTCGCCTTCTTGCAGGATGTTGAAGAGCGCGACTTGGATCCTTGGTTGCAGATCGGGCAATTCGTTGATCACAAAAATGCCACGATGACTGCGCGGCACTAGTCCGAAGTGGATCACGCGCTCATCGCTGTAATCCAATTTGAGGTTCGCCGCTTTGATTGGATCGCTGTCGCCGATGAGGTCCGCCACCGTCACGTCGGGTGTAGCCAATTTCTCGGTGTACCGTTGTGCGCGATGCAGCCATGCGATCGGTGTGTCATCGCCTTTTTGGGCGATCAGGTCCTTTGCGTAATGCGAGATCGGAGCCAGCGGATCGTCGTTGATCTCGCTGCCTTCCACGATCGGGATCCACTCATCGAGCAGTTGCACAAGTTCCCGTGCCATGCGTGTTTTCGCCTGACCACGCAAGCCGAGCAAGTTGATGCTGTGGCCCGCCAGGATCGCCCGTTCCATGGCCGGGATCACGGTGTCCTCGTAACCGTGGATGCCTTCGAATAAAGGCTTCTTCGCTTGTATCCGATCAATGAGGTTGGCGCGTAATTCGGCTTTTACACTACGGCTGGTATAGCCGGACTTCTTCAGTTCGCCGAGGGTCGTTGGTTGCTTAGGCATGTTCGGGCGGGGATCAACCCGCGCTTTCTTGGAAATAGTGGGGATCATCACGATGTCTTCCGGCTATTCGTATGATCACGGAACACCATGTCCGCCAAACCTTGTAGGCCGGTGTAGAAGGCGCGACCTTGGTTGGCTTCGGTGAATTTCTCGATGAAGCGTTGCAGGTAGGTGTCCTGTGCGATCATAAAGGTGGTGATCGGGATACCGGCTTTTCGGGCGCGTGCTGCGGCATCCAAGGTGCGGGCCACTATGAAGTCATCCAGGCCGAAGCTGTTCATGTAGTATTCTCCATCGCGCTTGATGCAGCTGGGTTTGCCATCGGTGATCATCACGATCCGGCGGTTCTTCAGCTTCTTGCGGCGCAATAGGTCCATGGCCAGTTCCAAACCCGCAACGGTGTTCGTGTGGAAGGGACCCACTTGCAGATAAGGGAGATCCTTCAAGCTCACTTGCCATGCATCATTCCCGAATACCACGATATCCAAAGTGTCCTTCGGGTAACGCCGTGCGATCAGTTCCGCCAAGGCCATCGCCACTTTCTTGGCCGGTGTTATGCGGTCCTCGCCGTAGAGGATCATGCTGTGGCTGATGTCGATCATGAGCACGGTGGCGCAGGCACTTTGGTGTTCGGTCTCGATCACTTCAAGGTCATCCTCGCTCATGCGCAGGTCGTCGATGCCGCGCTGTTGGGCATTCCGGATGCTGTCGCTCATGGCTACTTGCTCGATCCGGTCGCCGAACCGGTAGCTCCTGCGATCACTGGTAGGCTCATCGCCTTGGCCGGTGCGGTTCAATGCATGACCACCCTGTTCGGACTTCTTCAATTTCCCGAAGACCTGCTCCAAGGCCCGTTCGCGGATCAGCTTCTCCGCCTTTGCAGTGAGGCCCATGCCCTTCCCCTTGGTGGGCCGGTCACCGATAATGCCGTGTTTGCGCAGGTCGTTCTTGAAGTCCTCGATGGTGTAGTCCTCGCTGAACAGGCCATTCTCCTTGTCCACTTCCTGCATCCAATCCAGCGCCTCTTCCACATCGCCACTGGTGTGCGTGAGGAGCTCCAAGAAGAGCGGGAGCAGTTTCTCGAAGGGCGAACGATCGTCCTGCGGCGGTAGGTATTTTGAAAAGCGCTGTCCGAGCATGTTATACCAATTCACAAAAAAGATACGCCCGATCTACTCGCTCTTTTTCGTCCATGCTTCTCCATAAAATAGTTCCGTAGCTAGGGCTATGCAACGATCTTCTGGATCGCCTGGTCAAAAAATAGCTTCGCATCTTCGGTCGTTTCCTTATCGCGAAGTGGTATCGCGATCGGTGAAGGTAACAAGCCGAAGCGCGCTTTGGTTCGGGGGATAAGTTCAAGTAGTCCAGGCCATGACCCAATGTCCATCATCAAATCTCTGCTTCGCTTAAAAATAGATCATGGAAATATTTTAGCGTTGCCGTTACTCCGAATAGACACCGATGGAAGCAAATGGACGGGTGTTGCGAACTTGCATGACAAGGAAAAGCCTCCCAGAAGGAGGCTTTCCAAAAGAGGGTTTGAACCGGTTACTGCACCACGACGCTTTGCGTACCCATTTTGCCATCGGCCTGAGTGAGACGGACCTGGTACACACCTGCTGGTAACGAGCTCACATCAAGGACACCGTTGATGTTCCCGGCCATGGGCTTACTCACTTGCATCACCGAACGGCCGCTGGCATCGAACAGTTCAACGGAACGAACATTCGCCACGTCGGCTCCCAATTGAAGATCGATACGGCCATTGGTAGGATTCGGGTAAGGTGTGAAGACCACTTGGTCCGCACGCAGGTCCTCCATGCCGATCTGACCCTCTCCGTAAAGCCAATCCATGGTGTAGGCGACTGACGCGGAACCTTGGTTGATGGTAACGGAATCCAAGGAGGTCATCATCAGCGGGAAATTGACCCCTTCCTGATAGTAGTAGTAGCTATTGAAGGTGCGACGGACCGTGCCGAACGCGAGTATATCAGTGGCCACTTTCCGGACCTTCACCCGTAGCACCTCATCAATTTCGACACCCGGTAAGGCCAGCGAGCCGTACCCGTCGGCAAGTCCGTTGATCGTGCCGGCCCGTGTTACGGCCAAGCCACTGGCCGTGTAGTTGGCGGCAAAGTTGTCAGTCCACGTGGTGCCGAAGGCGCAAGGGTAAACCAGCTCCACGATGCCATCCGTGTACGTCAATACACCCTCCAAATTCGACCTAACGCCCACCAGTTCAATGCCGGTGGCATCCACCTTGTAAAAGGCCGAGTCCGAGCCTCCGTCGGTGGAGATCACCGTGGTACCCGGAATGCTGGTGTTGGAAACTGACGGGGCCACGAAATACTGTGCATTGTTGCCTTGGGCGGGCACCATCCAGAACGAATAGATGCTAGCGGCACCAGGAGCGCCCGGGCCGTAGGTCTCCGTGGCAGCGCCGTAGGAGGACACATCATAAGGTGTACCCACTGGTATGGGGCCGTTGTTGGCCAAGTTCAAGGTGGGTTGTGCAGTGGCCGAGGCCAACAGCAGGGTACTGAAGAGAAGGATCGAGGAACGAGTTGTCATGCTTTTCTAGTTTTGAGCGGCTGAAGGTATGACGCGGCCAAGGACCGGAACGCTGCCTGAGGGGAATCGAGTAGGAAGCAAGGATAGGCGTTAAAGCCTAACCTTGCTGTCCTCTCACACCACCCAGCGTACGTTTGTCGTACTGGGCGGTTTCCTTAAGTGTTAACAA
>Ga0335394_10000644_pt1 | contig 37611 bp, 27 predicted proteins | sample MAT03_FD_205741 | JGI IMG/M metagenome (GOLD analysis project Ga0335394, IMG submission 205741) | Freshwater microbial communities from Lake Fryxell liftoff mats and glacier meltwater in Antarctica - MAT-03 (spades assembly) (version 2) ...
ATCGGCTTGGCCGCGCATGGTCGCCTCCAGAATGGGATGCGAGTAGTTTAGCGCGATAAAATCGCCTTGCAAACGGAGTTTTTCAGCACCCTGCTAGCCCCTTGCCGCTCACCTGCAACGTCGAATCGCCATCGGTCACCACACTTCTGAGACCCGTACGCTAGCGCTAGCCGCCGCGGCTTGTCGGCCACGGCGTGTCCCTCTATCGTAACGAAGAGGCCGCGCCGCGACCTGTTCCTCTCCTCTCCCTTCACTTCGACGCGCCGATGCGACCACGGTCCGATTCGCCCCGCGTCCCTGTGCCCGCCCGTCCGACGGTGGCTAACCCGTTTCATCCGTGGATTCTGGGGGCGCTGGCGGCGATGTTCGTCTGCCGCCCGTTGATGGGGACCGATGTGCCCAGCGCGTCCCCCTGGCACTTCTGGCACACCGAACTCGGCGTTCCGCCCGGGCTGCGGCAAGGACTGATGGTGTCGCTGCTCTGGCTGGTCCTGGCGGCCGTGTGGTGCATGGGGCATCTGAGCAGCGGTCGCCGTTGGCGGCCTCACGCGGCCGATCTGGCCATGGCGTTGTTGCTGGTCTTTCATAGCATCAGTGCCGTCTGGGCCATCTGGCATGCTGCGCCTCGCCCAGCTCTTAACTCGCTGTGGATCTGGCTGGGTATGGGGGCGGCTTATTTTGTCGTGCGGCTGGCGATCTCTTCGCCGCGCGAGGCCCGCGGGCTGCTGGCTGTGATGATCTCGCTGGCGGTCTCGCTGGGAAGCTACGGGCTGTACCAGCATTTTGTCGAGCTGCCCGAAACTCGGGCCCGCTACGAGCAGGACCGCGAGCGGCTGATGCGCGAGGCGGGCCTGGCCAACGTCATGGCCGACCCAGGCGCACGGCAAGCCTATGAGAATCGCGTGCAAAGCCGCGAGCCGTTCGGCACGTTCGCCCTGGCCAACTCGCTGGCCGGATTCCTGACACCGTGGCTGGTGGTGGTCGTGGGGCTGGTCATCCGGCGGATTCTCTCAAAGAACGAATCGCAGCCCGCAGGGGAGTGGCCCTCGTGGGGGCTGCTGACTTTCTTGCTGATCGTGTTGGTGACTTGCCTGCTGACCACCAAGAGCCGCTCGGCCTGGCTCGGTTCTTTGGCGGGCATCGGGCTGCTTGGACTCGGCCTGCTGGCGCGACGCGTCGGCGCCGGACTGCTCCGCGGGCTGGCCATTGGCGCGTTGGCGTTGGGTTTGCTGGCCGCACTGGGAGTCTGGACCGGCAGCCTCGATGCGAAGGTTCTGACCGAAAGCAATAAGTCGCTGCGCTACCGGTTCGAGTACTGGCAAGGGTCGCTGGGCATCATCGGCGAGCATCCTTGGGCGGGCTGCGGGCCTGGGAACTTTCGCGACGCCTACACGCAGTACAAGCTGCCCCAGGCCAGCGAGGAAGTGGCCGATCCGCACAATCTGTTTGTCGAGGTCTGGGCCACGGCGGGAACGCCCGCCCTGTTGGCGTTGGTGGCGCTGTACGCGACGCTGGCGGTAGCCTTACTGCGAACACCGACGGTATCGCCCGCTCCCAGCGCCGGTTCGCCGCCCGCCGGTAAGTCCGTCAGTGCAACTCCGGCTGCGGAAGCCGAAGCGGACCCGACGCTCGCGTTTTCGTTCGGCGCCGTGGCCGGGCTGTTCCTGGGCTGGTTCCTCACCCTGACGATCGAGATGCCGCTGACCGAATGGTTCTTCATCCCCTCCCTGGCGATCGTCCCTTTGGTGATGTACGCCCTGCGGCCTTGGATCCTGTCCGGCTCGGCGGCCGCAGCCCGCGATGACGCCCGGCTGGCAGCCTGTGGAATAGCCGCACTCACGGTGAATCTCTTGGCCGCCGGGGGGATCAGCTTCCCTGGCGTGGCCGATAGCCTGTGGCTGCTGATGGGGCTGTGCATCACCTGCCTGGTGGGATGGCCCGTCGAAAGCACCCGGGCGCCGATCTCGCGCGTGCGCACCTGGGTCTGCCTGGCAGCGCTGTTGGGCATGATCGGCCTGTGCTACTTCACCGCTTACTTGCCGGTCTCGCGTCAGAGCCTGGCGTTGCGGCAAGCCAGCCAGTCGCGCGAGCCCGAGCCGCTGCTGTTGATGGCCGAGCAGGCCGATCCGCTCTCCGACACGGGGGCGATGGCGCTGGCCGAGTTCTACTTCGAGCGCTGGCTGGCCGCCAGCGACCCGGCCGATCTGAAGCAATTCGAGAGCTGGAAGGACCGCGGGCTGGCTCTGCGTCCCCAAAGCTTCACCGGCCGGCAGGATGTTTCGAACTGGTGGACGCGCGCCAACCAGCACAGCCCCCATCCGGCCTATCTTGAGTCGGCAGAAAGATCGGCGGCTCAAGCGGTGGCCCTCTATCCCAACAGCGCCTCGGCGCGACACCATTGGGCGGTGGCCGCATGGCGACTGGGAACCGAACCCGCCCGGGCGATTGCCCGCCGCGAGGCCAGCGAGGCCCTGCGGCTGCACGCCCTGACCCCGCACGACAACAAAAAACTGCCGCCTGAACAACTCCAGGCCCTGGAGCGTATGATCTCGGGGAGATAAACAACGGGGATGCCGCGCGCCGCCCCCTTCCTCAGCGACCATCTGGCGAATATCCGGCCGAAAGACGTTAGAATACGGGCATCTTCCGCAAGCCAACGCTCCCTGGCGAGCCACTCTGAAACTCGATTTCGAACCGTGAGACGTGCCCCATGAAGCTCTGGATCAGTCTTGGCGCAGCCGTGGTGCTGGTCTTTACCGCCGGTATTCTCTTTGCCACGTTGCAAACTCGGAAGGCGATCGACGCCGCCGCGCGTAAGGAAGCCGAGGACATGCCCCCGCTGGTGGACGAAGGAAAGCCGCAGCCCAAGGTCGAGGTCGTCGGCGGCGAGGTCCACGACTTTGGCCGCTGCGAGCCGCACAGCAAAGGCAGCCACTCCTTCAAGCTGAAGAACGTCGGCGATGCCGACCTGCACATCAAGCCGGGCGAGCCGACCTGCAAATGCACGATCTCCGGCGTGGAGCGAACCGTCATCCACCCGGGCGAAACGGTCGACGTGGCCGTGGAGTGGAAGCCCGTCGCCGAGGATCCCAACTTCCGCCAGACCGCGCCGATCTTCACCAACGATCGCGAACACAAGCGCGTCAACCTGATCGTGCACGGGGTGGTAACCAAACTGCTGTCACTGCAGCCTGACTCGCTGACCTTGCCGGGAATCTCGTCCGAGGTGAATGCTAGCGGCAAGGTGCTGATCTATTCTCCCATTGCTGATGATTTCGAGATCACCGGGCACACGTTTTCGGATCCCGATGCGGCCAAATTCTATGAGCTATCGTTCGAGCCGCCGACGCAAGTGGAGCTTGATAGCGTGGGGGCCAAATCGGGCCATTTGGCGACGATTCTCATCAAACCCGGGTTGCCACTTGGGCGGTTTCAGCAGACAATCCGCCTGAAAACCGACATCCCCCTGACTCCCGAGATCGAACTGCCGGTCACGGGAACCGTCAAGGGACAGTTGTCGCTGGTCGGAGACGACTGGGAAGAGGAGTCGGGAATTCTGACGCTGGGCACGCTCACCCCCACCCAAGGTGCGGTGCGAGACCTGCAGTTGTGCGTGCGCGGCCAGCATCAGGATCTGAAGATCGAGAAGCTCACGGTAAAGCCCAACACCAAGGTGTTGACGGCCGAGATCGTGGGCGAGCCGGTTCCGTCGCGAAACGGCAAAGTGACGACATTCCAACTCCGGATTGCGGTTCCCAAGGGAGCCCCGCCGGTGAACTGCCTTGGTTGGGGCAATGCAGGCGTGGGTCAAGTGCTGGTCGAGACGAGCCACCCGACCACGCCCAAGTTGAGAATCATGGTGAAATTCGCCGTCCGCGAGGAATAGTCGCGGATCGATGGCTGGGCAGGACGCCCGGCCAGTGAGCGGGTGCAAAGGCTTTTCCCTCGAAGGATCGCTCTGGGAGAGATCGCTCATGTTCAAGTATCGCTGGATTCTGCTGGGCGGCCTGCTGTGCTCCTTTTCGCTGGGCTGCTCTGCCAAGAGCGACGCCAAGCCGAAGGCCCAGGCCAAGCCGGCGGTCGAGGCCGCCCCCGCCGAAGCACAGGTCGTTGCCGCGAAAGAAGCGCCCGAGATAGAGGTCATTCCGCCCGCTCCCCCTGAGCTGACCGTGAAACCCGCGGCGACCTCCGACGAGCCGGCCAAGTTGCCTTTCTCGGCGACGCCGCTCGAGCCGCTCCCCATCGCTCCTTCGGTGGCCAACGACGCGTCGGCTCAAGTGGCCCAGGTAAAAGCCGTAGCCGAAGGGGAAGTTCCCGCGGTCTTCGTCGGCTGGGCCAAGCCCAAGCTGGCGCTGGTCCTGACTGGCGAACTCGACGGCTACATCGAGCCCTGTGGTTGTGCGGGCATTGAGAACATGAAGGGGGGCCTGGGTCGCCGGCACGAGATGTTCAAGGATCTGGCCAGTCGAGGCTGGCCGCTGGCCGCCGTGGATGTGGGCGGGCAGATCAAGCGCTCCGGTCCGCAGGAAGAGATCAAATTCCAAAGTGTGCTGGGCGCGCTCAAGTCGCTGCAATATGCAGGCGTCGGGTTCGGTACCAAGGATCTGCGGCTGCCAGCCGGAGATCTGGTGAGCCTGGTCTCCGATCAGGGCTCGCCAATGGTTTCGGCCAACGTCGGCCTGTTCGGCGTCGACTCCGGCATCACCCCCAAGTACCGCGTAGTCGAAGCCGGCGGCAAGAAGCTGGGAATCACTTCGATCCTGGGCGAGACCTATCAGAAGAAGGTCGACAACAAAGAGGTCGAGTTCGCAGCTCCGGAAGCCGCCCTGAAAGAGGTCGTGGCCAAGCTCAAGAAGGAAGCCGACTTTCTGATTCTGCTGTCGCACGCCACGCCGGCCGAGTCGATGGCGCTGGCCCGCAAGTTCCCTGAGTTCCATCTGGTCGTCACGGCCGGCGGCGGAGACGAACCCCCCGCAGCCCCGCGCGAGCTGGAAGGCTCGAAGACGCTGATTGTCGAAGTGGGCCACAAGGGGATGTTCATGTGCGTGCTGGGACTCTTCGACGACAAGGACAAGCCCTGGCGCTTCCAACGAGTGCCGCTCGACAAGCGTTACAAGGGAACGCCCGAGATGAAGCAGGTGATGGCCAACTATCAGGAGCACCTGCAACTGCGCGGTTTCGAGAACCTGGGGCTGAAGCCGACGGCACATGCCAGCGGCCATAAGTTCGTGGGCTCGAAGTCGTGCGCCGACTGCCACACCAAGGCTACGCAAGTCTGGGAGAACACGCCCCACGGGCATGCGCTGGACACGCTGGTGAAGCTCGAGCCCGCCCGTCACTACGATCCGGAGTGCTTGAGCTGCCATGTCGTCGGCTGGCGTCCGCAGGCCTTTGATGCCTTCACGAGCGGCTACCTCAGTCTGGAAAAGACCGCCCATCTGCAGCATGTCGGCTGCGAGAACTGCCACGGACCCGGCTCGGCCCACGTGGAAGCCGAGAATGGCGACGTGAAGCTTGACGATGCCGGCATGAAGAAGCTTCGCCAGCAGATGGTGCTGAAGCTGGACGCTGCCGAGCGGACCTGCCTGGAGTGCCACGACCTGGACAACAGCCCCAAGTTCGACTTCAAGGAATACTGGAAAAAGATCGAGCACCCGGGCAAGGACTAGGGCATTTCTCTTGGTCCCAGGCTCCGCCTGGGACCACACGAACCCGAGGCTCCGCCTCGTTTGCCCCTCGAACACGTTCGCTGTCGCTCCCCGATGCGCGCCAGAGCATTTCTTGGCCCCAGGCTCCGCTTGGGACCAAGGACTCCCCCGCGAGATGACTCTCCTCTGCTCGCGTAGTACAATTCTCTGCAAGCCCCTGCCCCCCTTGTCTCGGTGCTTGCATGCCCTCTCCGCTGTTTCAAGAAAAGCTGAAAGCCGGCCTGGGCGGTCCCTGGCCCGAACCTTGCCCGCTGAAGGCCGAGGTCTCCAAGACCGAAGCCAAAGACGGCTACCGCATCGAGCACCTGAGCTACGAGGCCGAGCCGGGCGATCGCATCCCCGCACTGCTGCTGGTCCCCGACAAGGTCGATCGCCAGCATCCCGCCCCCGGCATCTGCATCTGGCATCAGCACAACGGAGAGTACCACCTGGGCAAGAACGAGCCGGGTGGGTTGGCCGGCAACCCTATGCACCACACCGGCGTGGCGCTAGCCCGCGAAGGGTATGTGGTCCTTTGCCCCGATGCTTTGTGTTTTGAAGAGCGCCAGGACAAGACCAAGAAGCTCCCGGGGGGCCAGTTCGAGCGATTCGAGTTCCTGCGCTACGTCGTGGCCGGCAAGTGCATGGCCTGGAAGAACATTCTGGACATGAAGCGGGCGGTCGATTACCTGGCCGGCCGCGAAGAAGTGCGGTCCGATCGGCTGGGCTGCTACGGCCACTCGATGGGCTCCACCCACACCTGGATGGTCGGCCCCTGGGAGCCGCGGCTCAAGGCGCTGGTCGGCAACTGCTGCCTGCCGACCTACAAGGCGATCCATCGCGAGCACATGCTGCATTGCTTTCCCAACTTTGTGCCGGGCATCTTTCCGCAGGCCGACACGCCCGACATCGCTGCGCTGATCGCACCGCGGGCGCTGCATCTGAACTTCGGCGAGAAGGACTCGGGCAGTCCCATCGACGAGGTCCGGGCAGGCATCGAGGTGATCGCCAAGGCCTATCAGTCGCAACACGCCGAGAAGAACTTCACGCACTACATCGAGGCCGGGGCCGGGCATGTGCTGAGCCCCGAGATGTGGCGGCTGACCAAGGAGTTCTTCGCGCGGCATCTGCAAGGCTAGTCGCTGGGATTTCGCCATGGCTGTTGAATGGTACGCCCTGTCTGCTTTCACCGAGCTCGGCCCGATGGGGCGCGACGCGCTGACCGAACTGATTCGGGCGGGCGAGATCGATGGCGACACGCCGGTCCGCGAAGGGAACCAGCCCTGGCGACCGCTGCGTGAAGTCCCCGGGCTGTGCGACATCAAAGTCCGCACCCGGGAAGAGTCGGCCAAGGTCAAAGTCTTCCGGCCGCGGAAGAAGGGGGCAATCTCGGACGCGATCGATGCGGCGATGGACGCCGAGGAAGCTGCCGACGAGAACGACGGCATCAAGGTTCCGCACACCGCCACGCCGACGGAGATGAACCGGACGGTCACCAAGGAGGAGTTGCGGAAAGAAGCCCGCGACATGTTCTCCGAGATGGCTCCCTCGCTTCCGTACTGGATGATGGGGGCGGGCTCTGTCATCGCGCTCTGCACGATGCGCGGGGCAAACTGGTCGCCAGCCGTGGTGGCCCATTATGGCGGCATTGTCGCGGCGCTCACCGGGGCGGTGGTCTGGGTCCGCACACGTCTGGGCCGCGCGGCCTTGTGGGTCACGCCGGTCACCATGGTGGGGGCCTTCCTGGCGCTCGTCTTTTGGGTCAGCATCGATCTGCAGGTCCTTACGTACACCTCCGCCGATGGCGCGACGCATCGCGACACGAGCCGTCGCTGGAGCGGCGAGGTCCTGTCGCGCGTACGGACTTTAAGGCAGCCGCGCTCGGAGTATCAGACTTGGGGCCCCACCAACCCGGCCGGGGTGCCGCATGGTTTTTGGCAGATCCACTGGTATGAGCCGGCCGAGAACAACACTCGCGACGCAGCGGGATCGTGGTTCTACAATGGTCAGTTGGTGACGCAGGAAGAGTGGGAGTCGCGCCAGCGGGGGAAGTAGCAGCGGCCAATTCGAAACGATTGATGCCCGCGCTCCCCTTTCGCGCACGCGACAGATCCATGCCATCCAATACCGTGTCCCTACTTCGCCAGCGCCGCCCCCACGATCTTCCGCGCTTCCTCCACGATCTCCTTCAGATGCCCTTCCCCCTTAAAGCTCTCGGCGTAGATCTTGTAGACGTTCTCGGTCCCTGAGGGTCGGGCCGCAAACCAGCCGTTGGCGCTGGTGACCTTCAGGCCGCCAATCGACGCGCCATTGCCTGGCGCCTTGGTCAGCCGCAACATGATCGCTTCGCCGGCCAGCGTGGAGGCCGTGACCGCGTCGGGCGACAGGTTTTTGAGAATCGTCTTCTCGGCCGGCGAGGCCGGCTGGTCGATCCGCGTGTAGTGGGGCATGCCGTGCTCGGCCGCCAACTCGCGGAAGTGGACGCCGGGATCCTTGCCAGTGCGCGCGGTGATCTCGGCCGCCAGCAGGTCGAGGATGATGCCGTCTTTGTCGGTAGTCCAGACGGTGCCGTCCTTCCGCAGGAAGCTGGCCCCCGCGCTCTCTTCGCCCCCAAAGCCGCAGGTGCCGTGGAACAGCCCATCGACAAACCACTTGAAACCGACCGGCACTTCGTTCAGTTTGCGACCCAGCTTGGCCACCACGCGGTCGATCAGGCTGCTGCTGACCAGCGTCTTCCCCACGGCCGCACTGGCTGACCAACCGGGACGATGCGTGAAGAGATACTGAATCGCCACGGCCAGGTAGTGATTCGGGTTCATCAGCCCGGCGCTGGGGGTGACGATCCCGTGACGGTCAGCGTCGGGGTCGTTGCCGAACGCAATCGCATAAGCGTCCTTCATGCCGATCAGCCCGGCCATGGCCTGGGGGCTGGAACAGTCCATGCGGATCTTGCCGTCGTGGTCCACGCTCATAAAGGCGAACCGCGGATCGACCTTGGTGTTGACCACCGTGATGTCGAGCCCGTATTTGGCCTTGATCGGCTCCCAGTAGTCGACGCTGGCCCCGCCCAGCGGATCGGCGCCGAGTTTGAGCTTGGCGCCGCGGATCGATTCCATATCGATCACGCTCTCCAGATCATCGATGTACGGCCCGGCCAGGTCGCGAGCGTGGGTGCTGCTGGCCTTCAGGGCCGAGTCATAGGCCATCCGCTTCACGCCGGCATTTCCCGCGGCGAGCAGTTGGTTGGCTCGATCCTGGATCCAACCGGTGGCGTCGGTATCGGCGGGGCCTCCGTTGGGCGGATTGTATTTAAAGCCGCCATCCTCGGGCGGGTTGTGCGACGGCGTGATCACGATGCCGTCGGCCTTGCGATCTTTCCGCCCTCGGTTGTGAATCAGAATCGCATGCGATACGACCGGCGTGGGCGTGTAGCCTTCGTCGCGCTGGATGACGGTATCGACCCCGTGGGCGGCCAGCACTTCCAACGCCGTGCGCTGCGCGGGGCCCGACAGCAGGTGCGTGTCCTTGCCCAGGTAAAGGGGGCCATCGGTCCCCTGATTCTTGCGGTATTCGCAGATGGCCTGGGTGATGGCCAGGATGTGAGGCTCGTTGAAGGCCCCCGTGCGGCTGGTGCCGCGATGGCCGCTGGTGCCGAAGGCTACCTTCTGCTGAGGATCGGCCAGATCGGGCTTTAGCCGATAGTAGTCATTGACCAGCTTATCCGTGTCGATCAGGATGTCGGCCGGTGCGGGTTTGCCCGCCAGCGGATGAAGAGCCATGGCAAGATCCTCTCGACGACGCTGCCAGCGTCGCGTGCAAGTGTCGAACTCCCTTGAAGGGTGCGCTGGCAGCGCTCCCTGGCGCCGTCGATTCCGGCTGTCGCTCGCCCTAGCTTCTGATTAGTGTTGAGTCCTGCGAGTCGCCGCCTGATCGGCTCGGCAGGTGCCCGACCGAAAAGACTAGCATGAAACTGCCTTCGAGGTAACCGCCCGATGCCAGCCAAGCCCCCCGCCGGCTTGATGTCGCTCGCCCGCGAATGGGGAGTGCAAACGTCCTTTATCGACATCGCCTCGGAGCGTCAGCAGGCGAGCGCCGAGGGACTCTTTCGAACCTTGAAGGTGCTGGGGGCGCTCGACACGTGGGAAGACATCCCCATGGCGCTGCGAGCGCGACAGCTCTCGTACTGGGAGCAGCCGCTGCAGCCGGTGATCGTCGTCCCCGAGCGCGGCAAGCGCAAGGTCGACCTTTCGCTGCCCGTGGAGCGCGGGGGAACGCTGAACCTGCGGCTCGAACTGGAGCCGATTGCGCCGCTCGATCCGGCCGCTGCCGCGCCGCGCGAGTGGTCGATCCCGCTGGCCGATCTCGAAACGATCGGCACGGCCGAGTTGGAAGGCCGAGGCTTCATCAAAAGGGCGATCCCGCTCCCCAAAGATCTCCCCTGGGGCTATCACAAGCTCTCGATGGAGCTGCGCGGCGATACCTTTCAAACGCTGCTGCTGGTCGCGCCGCGCAAGGCCCATCCCGGGCGCAAGCCGCCGAAGGGTCAGGGCCCTCGCGCCTGGGGCATGTTCTGCCCGCTGCACGCGCTGCACGGTCAGCAGAGTTGGGGCGCGGGCAACCTGAGCGACCTGGGCGAGTTCATCGAATGGGTCGGCGCGCGCGGCGGACGCTTCACGGCCACCTTGCCGCTCTTGGCAGCCTTCTTCTGGCAGGGAGAGACTCCCAGTCCTTATTCCCCAGCTAGCCGGTTGTTTTGGAACGAGATGTTTCTGGACGCCGAACGGATCCCCGATCTGGCGAACTGCTCCGCGGCCCGCGAGAAGCTGGCCAGCCCCGCGTTCCGCGCCGAGATTGCCGCCATGCGGGGCGAGAAGCTGGTCGATTATCCGCGGCAAATGAAGCTGCTGCGGAGTCTGCTCGAGCCGCTGGCCGATGCCTGCTTTGTGAACCCGCAGCGCCGCGCGGCCTTTGAGGGCTTCATCGCACGCCGGCCCGAGGTCGTTGACTACGCCCAGTTCCGCGCGGTGGGCGAGTACCGTCAGCAGACCTGGTGGCAGCAATGGCGCACTCCGCTCTGCGACGGAGAGATCTCGCCGGGCGACTACGAAGAACCGGCCCGGCTGTACCATCTCTATGCGCAGTTCCTGGCCGACGAGCAGGTCCGCGATCTGTCGGAGCGGGCCAAGCAGGCCGGCGTCGAGTGGTATCTCGACCTGCCGTTGGGCGTGCATCCCGATGGCTACGACATCTGGCGGCATCGCGAGAGCTTCGCGCTGGGGGCCGGCGGCGGCGCTCCGCCCGACGGCTTCTTCACCCGCGGCCAGAACTGGGGTTTCCCTCCGCTGCATCCGGAGCGGATGCGGAAGTCGGGCTACACCTATCTGCGTTCGGTGCTGGAGCATCATCTGCGCTACGCCGGCATGTTGCGGATCGATCACGTGATGGGTCTGCATCGGCTGTACTGGGTGCCCGACGGCATGGACGCCCGCGAGGGAGTCTATGTGAGCTATCCTGAAGAAGAGCTGTACGCCGTGCTGGCGTTGGAGTCGCACCGGCATCAGGCCCGCATCGTGGGCGAGAACCTGGGGACGGTTCCCAAGCAGGTCACCACGTCGCTCAAGAAGCACGGCATCGACGGTATGTACGTGCTGCAATTCGAGGTCCGCCCCGACCCGGCCGCGGCATTTACGCCCCCCGCGCCGGCCAATGTGGCCAGCTTGAACACGCACGACGTGCCGCCGTTTGCTTCGTTCTGGCAAGGGGCCGACATCGACGACCGCGTCGACCTGGGATTGATGACTCCGCCGGAAGCGATCGACGAGCAACAGGCCCGCGATGCCCTGCGCAAGGCGCTGGTGGCGCGGCTGGTGAGCGACAAGCTTCTCGATCCCAGCGAAACGGATACGGCCGGCGTTCTTTCGGCCAGCCTGGCGGCGCTCGCGGAAAGTCCCGCCAACAGCGTGCTGGTGAACCTGGAAGATCTGTGGCTCGAGACCAAACCGCAGAATGTTCCAGGGACGGTGAAGGAACGGCCCAACTGGTCCCGCAAGGCCCGGCTGTCGCTCGAAGAACTGGCCAGGGACGAGAACGTGCGGAAGATCTTGGAGCGCGTGGCCGCAGCGCGGAAAGGCTAGCTTGCTCCACTGCCTCCGTCGATTCGCTGTGAACGGGAGCCAGCCTCACGCAAAAGGGGCCCGCCTGAGTTAGGATAACGGAGTCCCATTCACCCGCCATGGCTCTCCTATGATCGAAGTGCATCAGCTTGCGAAGTCCTATGCCGATCTGGCGCGGGGCCAGATCGTGGCTCTGGACGGCATCAGTTTCGAAGCGAAGCCCGGCCAGATCTTCGGCTTGCTGGGGCCCAACGGCGCCGGCAAGACTACGACGCTGCGAATCCTGAGCACCATGATCCGCCCCACCAGCGGCTCGGCGCGGGTGGCCGGATTCGATGTGCTGACCCAGGCCGAGCAGGTGCGCCGCAGCATCGGGTTTATCTCCGCATCGACGGGCGTCTACGAGCGGATGTCTGCCTGGGAGATCGTGGAGTACTTCGGCCGACTGTACGGAGTGGCCGAAGAGCCGCTGCACGCCCGGATGGAGGATCTCTTCCGACGGCTGGACATGCGCGAGATCCGCGACCGGCTGGGCTCGAAGATGTCGACCGGCATGAAGCAGAAAGTCAGCATCGCCCGGGCGTTGATCCATGATCCCCCGGTGCTGGTCTTCGACGAGGCAACCAGCGGGCTGGATGTGATGGCCGCCCGTTCGCTGCTGCGGACGATCGCCGAGTTGCGCGATCAGGGGAAGTGCATCTTGTTCTCGACGCACATCATGCGCGAGGCCGAAAAGCTGTGCGATCAGGTGGCGGTGATCCACCAGGGCCGGCTGTTGGCCAAGGGTTCGTTGGGGGAGCTGATCTTCAAGTACGGCGAAGACGATCTGGAAGAGCTGTTCTTTCAGTTGGTCTCGTCCCAGGGGCCGATCGACAGTGCGGCCCCCTGTCCGCCGATCGCATGATGCAGTAGGCTCAATCGCGCCTTTGTTCCCCCCTCTTCGCGAGTTCCCTTCCATGTCGGTGGTGGCGATCTTTGTTCTGGCTGTGCTGCAAGGGGTCGCCGAGTTCCTGCCGATCAGCTCCTCGGGGCATCTGGTGATCGTCGAGGGGCTCTTCCGGCAGATGGGGACGGAAATCTCCCAGCCCTTCACGCTGAACATCGTGCTCCACGCCGGGACACTCCTTTCGGTGCTGGTCGTTTTCTGGAAGAAGATCTGGCGGCTGCTGGGAGCCGACCGTCGGGTGATCGGCTTGCTGATCGTGGGGACGATTCCGGCAGCCGTGGTAGGCTTTCCGCTCAAGGCCTACGGCGACCATCTGCTCAACAGCCCGCTGCTGGCCGGCGCGATGCTCCCCTTCACCGGCATCATGCTGCTGTGGGCCATGCGCCGCGAGCCGGGGACCGTCGACTACACCGAGATGACGTATCGCCAGGCGTTGTGCGTCGGGCTGGCGCAGGCCGTGGCGCTGCTGCCTGGCATCTCGCGGAGCGGCTCGACGATCTGCGCCGGGCTGGCGGTGGGATTGAAGCGCGACGCGGCCGCGGCCTTTTCGTTCTTGCTGGCAATCCCGGCCATCGGCGGGGCCTGTGTGCTGGAACTTCGGCACCTTTTGAAGGAAGGGGCCGTCGGTCCGAACGATCCCAGTCCCCTGATCCTGTTGTCGGCCGCCGCGGTCTCGTTTGTGGTCGGAGTGCTGGCGCTGCGGGTGTTGTTTGTCGCGCTGGAGAAAGGTCGATTAAGGGGCTTTGCCTGGTGGTGCATCTTTGCCGGGGTGGCGACCGTGGTATGGCATTTGACCTGGCCGCCGCCGCCGCCGAGCGAGCAGGTGCCTAGGGAGTCTTCGAAACGAGTCGAGCCCGTTCTCGTGCGTCACGAGCCGGGCGCTCAGGCTGCAAACTTTTCGAGTTGACTACGCCAGAAGGTCGGCGGGCCGCCAATCTCCGCGCGGTCGACCGTGTAACTTTGCGGGTTGAAACTCAGCGCCCGCGCTAAGCTCTACCAAGGCGCTAAGCGGGGCGCGTAACTTTGCGGGTTGAGCGCGCCCCATCGCACACCGACCGTGTAACTTTGCGAGTTGGAACTCAGCGCCCGCGCTAAGCTTTACCGCGGCGCTAAGCGGGACGCGTAACTTTGCGGGTTGAGCGCGCCCCATCGCACACCGACCGTGTAACTTTGCGGGTTGGAACTTAGCGCCCGCGCTAAGCTCTACCGCGGCGCTAAGCGGGGCGCGTAACTTTGCGGGTTGAGCGCGCCCCATCGCACACCGACCGTGTAACTTTGCGAGTTGGAACTCAGCGCCCGCGCTAAGCTCTACCACGGCGCTAAGCGGGGCGCGTAACTTTGCGGGTTGAGCGCGCCCCATCGCACACCGACCGTGTAACTTTGCGGGTTGGAACTTAGCGCCCGCGCTAAGCTCTACCGCGGGGCTAAGCGGGGCGCGTAACTCTGCGGGTTGGAACTCAGCGCCCGCGCAATCCCAACCCGAAGCGTCAGCGAGGAGGAATTTCGATCGGCGTGCTCCTCGCTGACGCTTCGGGTTGGGATTGTAACACTGTTCGTCGTTCCTCATGAGCACGAGCGGTCCCCACGCTTGGGAAGCGTTCGCTTCAGGCACTTCCGCCTATCAATATGCAGTATAGCATTTAATCAGACTTGTTTGAAGCTAATTTAAAAATTTGTTAGAACCCGATTGGCGTCGTGAGACGGCCGCCCGACTTGATCGCAAACGGCAGGTGACGAACTAGGTCGCTGGCAATCAGCCCCGGCATGCCGAGTTCGGCGGCGGCCAGGTCGCCCGCCAAGCCGTGCAGATGGACGCCCAGTTGCGCCGCTTCAAAGGCAGGCATGCCTTGCGCCAACAGCGACGTGATTAGTCCGGTCAGCACATCCCCCGATCCGCCGGTGGCCATGCCGGGGTTGCCGGTGGTGTTGACCGCCAGACGTTTGCCGTCGGTGATAAGCGTGCGATGCCCCTTCAGGACCAGCACCACGCCCCACCAGGCGGCAAAGGCCAGCGCCAGGTCTTCGCGCCGCTGGCTGATCGCCTCGGTGCTTTGCCCGGTGAGCCGCGAGAACTCGCCTGGGTGAGGAGTCAGCACGCGCGGGCCGGCCGGCTTGGGCGGAGGTGAGTCGGCCCGGCCGTGCATCGCGGCCAGGGCGTTCAGTGCGTCGGCGTCGACCACCAGCGGCTTGGCCAGCGTCGTGTAAAGCCAGCCGACCAGCGCGTCGAGCTGCTGAGAACGCCCCAGTCCGGGGCCGATCGCCACGGCGGTGGCCGACTGACACAGCTCGGCGATGCGCGAGTGAGGCGGAATGCTGGCGATGCGGCCGGCATCGTCCGAGGGGAGCGCGGCCGTCATGTAGGAAGGTTCGACGCCCGACACGATGGCTTGAATCGCCACGGGGACGGCCGCCTGCACCAGCCCGGCCCCGCCGCGCAGCGCCGACAGCGCGCTCAGCGTGATGGAGCCGCTCATTCCTTGCGAGCCGCCAATGGCCAGCACCTTGCCGAATGTTCCCTTGTGGCCATCGGCCGGTCGCGCGGGGAAGTCGGGGAGCTTTTCAGTGGACATCAGCGTGACCTTTGGCCGCGTGCCCTTCGGCCCGCGCCTTGGCCGCTCGGGTGGCGATCAGCCCGGCGACATAGCCTCCTTTGAAGCCGCTGTCGATGTTCACCACCGTCACGTTCGAGGCGCAGCTATTCAACATTCCCAAGAGCGCCGCAAGACCGCCGAAGCTGGCCCCATAGCCCACGCTGGTCGGTACGGCGATCACCGGGCAATCGACATAACCGCCGACCACGCTGGGGAGGGCCCCTTCCATGCCGGCGACGACCACTACCGCATCCGCGCCACGGAACTTGGCCAACTGCGCCGGCAGGCGATGCGGCCCGGCTACGCCCACGTCGACGACCAGCTCGACATCGCAGCCCATCCACAGGGCCGTTTCGCGGGCTTCCTCGGCCACCGGCAGATCGCTGGTTCCGGCCGTGACCAGGGTGATCTTGCCCCGGTGCGCTGCATGCGGCGGGGCAGCCCCCGAGACCGACACGCGAAAGGTCCGGGCGACCGGGTTGTATCGGCCATGGGGAAAGGTCACCGCCAGCGGGATCGCCTGCTCGGGCGTGATCCGGGTGGCCAGCGCCTCGTGACCGGCGGCCAGCAGCGTGGCAAAGATCTCCTGGATCGCCTCGACGGTTTTCCCCTGACCATAGACCACTTCGGGAAAGCCGCACCGGCGGGCACGATCGAGATCGACATCGGCAGATTCAGACACGCGAATCCTGGGCGAGAAGGATGCTGGCAGTTTAAGGGACGCTTGCGGATTATAACGTCGGCCTTTGGGGCGCCGCGAGACGCACGGCGGGCACCAGGGGGGCTGTGCGATTCTTCCCACCATTTCAGGGACCTTGCCCCCCTGAGGGCTGCGACCTAAACTCAAAGACTGCGCCACATCCGCCCTTGTCTGGCGGGTGTTTCTGCGCGTCTTCTTTACCTTCCTTTGGGGAGACTTCAGGTGTTTGAGTCGATTGCCGTCGTGGGCGCCACTGGCGCCGTGGGCCGTATCATTTTGGAACTGCTCGAGGAGCGAAAGTTCCCGTACGCGAAGATCAAGTTCCTGGCCTCCAAACGTACGGCCGGCACGACCCTGGAGTTCGACGGCGCCGAGCACGTGGTCGAAGAACTGACGCCCGACTCCTTTTTGGGAGTCGACCTGGCGATTGGCAGCACGCCGGACGAAACCGCTGAGTGGTTTTGTCCCGAGGCCGTGAAGCGCGGCTGCGTGGTCATCGACGAGAGCGGTTTCTGGCGTATGGACCCCAAGGTCCCGCTGGTCATCCCCGAAGTGAACCCCGATGCGGTCAAGAATCATCAGGGGATCATCTCCAGCCCCAACTGCTCGACCACGCAGATGGCGGTGGCCTTGAAGCCGCTCCACGACTTTGGCCGCGTGAAGCGAGTGGTCGTCTCGAGCTATCAGGCCACCAGCGGCGCAGGCCTGGGCGGAAGCCGCGACCTGGACCGCGGTTCGAAGGCCCATCTCGAAGGAGAGAAGTACACCTACGAGATTTTCAAGCACCCGATCGCCTTTAATCTGATTCCGCAGATCGGCTCCGAGAAGTATCAGGGCTACACCTCGGAAGAGATGAAGATGGTCTACGAGACGCGCAAGATCCTGGGAGATGACTCGATCCAGGTCTGTCCGACCTGCGTGCGGGTGCCGGTATCGAACTGTCACAGCGAGACGATTCTGGTCGAGACCGAGCGCAAGATCACGGTCGCCGAAGCGCGTCGGCTGTTCAGCGAGTTCCCCGGCATCAAGGTCGTCGACAATCTGGCGGGCGGGGAATACCCGATGCCTCTGAACTGCGACGGTCAGGACGAGGTCTTCATCGGCCGCATTCGCGAGGATCTCTCGAGCCCCAACGGGCTGGCCTTCTGGTGCGTGAGCGACAACCTTCGCAAGGGGGCCGCCACGAACGCGGTACAGATCGCCGAACTGATGGTCCGCACCGCCGCCGGGGCCGCGAAGTAGGTCCGGCAGGTCGCTTCAAAGTGCAGAGGAATGAACAGCAGGCACGCTTCGGTGTGCCTGCTGTTTTGACTCGAGAGGCGGCCGCCTGCCTTGCGAGGTTTTCGATGCTCCAGCAGACGGGTCGTCTGCACCTAAAGGACTTACCGAACTCAGGGGCGACCACTGGTCGCGTCGAGATGCAGCGTCTCCAGCGTTGCGCGGATCTCCTCGCCTCGGCGCTGACCGCCGGGCTCCGTCCGTTCAAAGCGCTCCAATCGACGATCGAGATCTTCCAGCAGTCCCCGCGCAGCAGCGGGGCGTCCCTCGGCCAGCAGGCAGATAGCCCGCACGGTCATCTGGCGAAATCGCTCCTCGGCAGTCAGCTCGTGTTGATCGAGCCGCTTCAGGCGCTCGGCGACCTGGGGCCAATCTTCCGCCAACGCGTCGAAGAAGAGGGACAGCTCCTCCATCGCGCGCTGTTGGGCGGGCTCGCCCGGGGAGCCATCCTCGCCGGTTGCTGATCTGGCCAGCAGCGGCCGCGCCAGCCCGATCACCGAGTCCAGCGTCCGACGGATGTTCTCGGGGAGTGCTTTCAACTGCCTGGCTGTGGGGATACGGCTGGCCCAAGACACGGACTTTTCGTGCGGTTCGCCCCGTTGCCAGAGAGCGCGATCGCAGACCTCGGCCAGCCGCAGAAGCGCGGTGGCCCGCGTGTGCGCATCTCCAACGGGCAATGTTCGCCGCGGCGAGTTCATGTCGGCCACCAACAGCACCCCGCGATCTGCCGGACCAAATCGCAGTGCCAACTGCCCTCCGTCCGGCGACAGGCTCAGCCCGTCCATCGGCACGCGCGGCGCCAACGGATGCCAACGGCGCGGCGCGTGCCCCTGGGTCGGATCGAGCGACTCCAGCACGAACGGCCGGCCTGCTTCGGCCGGGGCCAAGTGCAGCAGTCGCGGCGCGGCCCATGCAAACCACAACCCCTGGGGCAGCGCAGCGCGACGTCCTTCCGTGAGCTGAAACAACGGCTCCACAGCGCCGTTTGCCAGCGACACGCGGACCAGGCCAGCATCCCAGTTTCCTTCGCGCCAGGCGGGCGTGCCACGCGCGACGGAGCGGGTCTCGCCGCGCTCGTTGGGTAACTGCCGGGCACGTAGCGCCACGATCGCCGTGCCGTCGGATCCCCACTGCGGAGCTTGCCATGTCGCTTCCGTCGCAATCAGAAAGCTGACCTTCTGGAAGGGCTCGCGACAGACGACCAGCTCTCCTTCCGGCACATGACGATAGAAGGCCAGCACGTCGGCCGTGGGAGAAAACACAGGCCGCGACGCCTGCGAAAACTCCGCCAACGGGCGGGCCTCGGGGACGGACCAGATCCGAAGGCTCTCGGCGACCGAAATGGCCAGGCGCGTGCCGCTGGGGGACCAACTGCCGGTCGCGTGTTCGATCGCCGTCTCTTGCGACAATCGCCAGCCCCCTTGGCACTTCTCGCGGGTTCCATCATGAATGACCAGTTCGCACTCGATCGCGTCAGAGGTCGACTTGCCGCGCAGCCAGGCGAGCGATTCACCTGCCGGCTGCCAGGCCAATAGCGCCACCGGTTCGGCGCCGCGCGCCAGCAAACGGCTGACGCCCGCGCGGTCCGTCACCCAGATCCGCCAACTGCCGGATCGCGCGGTTGGCACAGGCTTGCCCGCCGGATTCGTCCAGATCCAGCCGCTTGCGGGCGAGGGCTCCACCAGCGCTTCGACCCACGCCAGCCGTCTGCCATCGGGAGACCAAAGCAGGTCGCTCCCGTGTGCCATCGGAGGCTCAAAGAACCAAGCGAGCGCTGTCATAAGGACAACGCTCGCTCGTCGTTTTGCGAAGTGCATCAGGCTGGCAAACGAGGGGAACATGCTGCGCGTGTTCCTTGTTCCTTGCCGCCCGGTGGACTACTGCTTGGGAACGATCTGCTTGGCTTCCAGCTTCTGCTGCCAGCGGCCGACCGCTTGCGAGCGCTGGCTGCCTCGCTCCACTTCAGGGCGATAGAGCAGGTTCACGCCAGTGATCGACTCGAGATTGGCGAAAGCCAGCACCCGATAGTCGAGCTCGTCATGATCCAGGTACTCCACCAGTCGGGCGGCTTCGCCCCGGTCCAACTGTTCCTTGGTATAGCCCCAGAACATGCGCCACAGTCCGTCGGCCTTCTCGCCGTGCATCGTCTTCAGCGTGGCGTGCAATTGCTTGGCGGGCTCGGGGCCCCATTGCACGGCCTCGAACATCTGATTCACGATGGCGTTTCGCGAGGGAGCCCGCAGATCGACCGAGTTGATCGCTTTCAGGACCGGCTCGAACTCGCCTACAAAGATCAGCGAACGCATGGCCAGCAGGCTCACTTCGGCCTTGCGATGTTCGGCCAGTTCCTTCAGCGGAACCGTGACCAGCATGCCGGGCTGAATGATCGGCTCGACAATCCGCTTGGCCTGAGTATCCAGCAGGCTGATCGGATGTCCCTTGATCCACGGGGCTTCCTCGACTCCCAATTCCTTGAGCGGCACCAGCGAACCCTGCGAAGGCGGCTTGTCGACCGCCAGATTCGTTGCTCCGTTGTCGAACGTCACCTGGCCGGTCGCAACCCAATAAGTCGCATCGTAGCGGACCGGGGCGTCGGTCAGGCTCTCGGGATCGATGCCCGCCGCGCGGCGAGCCCGCACGTCGAAGCCCACGGCGGTTTCCTGCGGACCGACAAAGTTCGTTACCACAGCCGTGTCGCCGAACAGCACCACCAGCTTCAGTCCAGGCTTGGCGGCCGTGGCGACCAGTTGCCCGGTGTACACACGCACGCGGGGAACTCCATCGGCCCCCGCCGGCTCCAGTTCGGCAATGGTGCCGCCGACCAGATCGATCAGCAGGCCGTCATTCAGTGCGATGGTGGAGCGGAACGTCGGCAGCGAGATCAGTCGGCTCCCCGAAACGACCACCGACTGCGGGCGAAGCCGCTGCCAATCGCCCCGATCGGAGTTGAACGTCAGCAGAATCGAATCGGCTGTGGTGTACTGCCCCATCTCCGACTTGGCGACAGCCGGACGAGGAGGAATCGTCTTGGTCGGATCCGCTTTCTCCGGGTCGGTCTTTACGGGGGGTTCGACTTTGCCCGGCTCAACTTTGCCCGGTTCGACCTTCGTTGCTTCGACCTTGGTCGGCGGCTCCACCTTGCCTGGATCGACTTTGGTGGGCGGCTCGACTTTCGTCGGCAGATCGATCTTGGTTGGGGTCTCGACCTTCGTGGGCAGCTCCACCTTGGTGGGCGGCTCGGTCTTGGTCGGATCGGTCTTCTCGGGGTCGACCTTCACCGGTTCCACCTTGGTCGGGTCGACTTTGGTCGGGTCGGTCTTCTCGGGATCAACCTTGACCGGATCGGTCACGACCGGCTCGACCTTGGCAGGATCCGTCTTGGCGGGATCGGTGTTGGCCGGTTCCACTTTCGCCGGATCGGTATTGTTCGGGTCCTTCTCTACAGGCTCAACCGGGGTTCCCTTGGCCAGATCGACGTTGGGTCCGGTGCCCACCGTGTAGATCACCGTTCCCAGCACCACGATCAGCAGCACGGCTGCGGCCGGCATCAGCCAACGATTGCCCGGCTCTTCTTTCAGATACTCAGGCACGGCCGGCTTCTCGCGCCGGCGGATTTCGGAATCGCTTGGCTTCTTGGGCGAGGACTTCTCGGGCAGGACCGACTTGTCCCCCAGCTTGGCAGCGCCATTGGTCGCCGCAGCCGCTTTGCCGATGCCCGATCCCGTGGATACTGGGGCCGAAGCAGCAGCCTTTTCTTCGGGCGTGCTGGTCTGGGCCTTGTCGATCAGCGTGTACATCTGCTCGCGGAGCTTGGGATCGACCGCGGCCGGCTCGCCCAGGATCAGCGTCAGCACCTTGTGGCTCGAGGCCAGCTCGGCCAGGTAGGCGTCCGATTGCAGGCAGTTCTTCTCGAACTCTTCCACCTGGTCCAGCGGCACCACGTTGTCCAGATACTCGGCCACGCGATTCGGGTCCAGGCCCATCTGCGTTCCCGAGATGGCCGGCGCCCCGATGGCCGTGCTCTTGCTGGCGTCGCGAATGCGATCCACCAGCTTCGAGGCGTATTCGCTTTCCGAAATCTTGGACTTGATATCCTTGGCGTCGGCCAGCTCCAGGATGTTATCCATGTAGGCCAGCATCGTCCGCAGCGTTAGTCGCATTGCCATCGGTTTGCCCTTCGTCTTGCTTCGCGTCAGAAGTTCGCGGCGATTGCTCGCGAGAGTTTGTTTGTCCTAATAGTGCGGCCGGGCGGAGCGGGCCGTACAAGAAACGGCAAAATTTTTTGAGGGTTCGTAGCAATGGGATCGCAACGTGTTTCATGGAAACAAGTTGCAGGAACCATCTCTTCGGCCGATTGACCCCGCGGGCAGCTCGCCCGTAGCATCGACCAGATGACCAAACTGCGACTTCTTGCGTTGGATATCGATGGCACCCTGGTGAACAGCCGCGATGAATTGACCTCGGACACCCGTGACGCGCTGCACCGAGCTCGAGCCAGCGGTTGGCGCCTGGCGCTGGTCACGGGCCGGCGCTATCGCAGGGCGTTGCCGTTGGCCGAGGCCCTGGGAATCGACGCCCCACTGGTCACCGCCAGTGGGGCGCTCATCAAGCATCCGGCCGACGACCATCGCACGCTGCATCGCGCAGAGCTGACGCCCGAGGTCCTCGAGGCCACGCTGGCCGTCATCGGCCGGCAAGGCTACGAGGCGGTGGTCTACTCCGACAGCTACCACGAGGGCTTCGATTTCTACTGCCCGCGCTCCGACGTCGTGCAGCCCGAACTGGCCGAATACCTGCGCAAGAACGCCGGCTGGGAGCGGATCCTTCCCGAACTGATGACCCGCCCGCCGACGGGGGTCTTCGCCGGCTTCGCCATCGGCACCCGCGCCGCTATGCACGAACTGGCCAACGCCCTGCAGGCAGCTGTTCCTGGGCAGCTTTACACGCATGTCATCCGCAGCCCGATGTACGCGGGCTACATGTGCGAAATCTCGCGGGCGGGGAGCACCAAATGGTCCGGCATCCGCCACCTGGCCGACGAGTGGGGCATCGCCGATGCCGACATTGTGGCCGTAGGAGACGATGTGAACGACATCCCCATGATCGAAGGCGCGGGTCTGGGAATCGCCATGGGGAACGCCGTGGACGAGCTGAAGGAGGTGGCCGACTACATCGCCCCTTCGCACGACGACGAAGGGCTGGCCGAAGTAGTGCGGCTGCTGCTGGCCGGCGAGTTGGAGTCGCATCGCAAGGTGCGATGAGCGATCAACTCTGCGACTGCAATGGGCCTCACGCAAAGGCGCAAAGCTCGCAAAGAAGAGGAGGGAAGTTATCCCTTCACGCTCTGTCCGACATTCGTCTGGCAGAAGCTGCGGAAGAGTTCCGGCAGCAGCGCGAAGTTCAGATGCACCCGGCTTCCCAGGGCCTGCTCGCGCGAGACCACATCCAGGCGATGCTCGTCTTCGGCCACGCAGCGGAGTTGATCGATGGCCATCGCGCCGCGCAGTTCGGGTCGATGGCTATAGGGATCTCCCACCGGCTCGATCGCCCAATGGCTGCTCAAGTAGCCTCGCAACCGCCGGCCGCGCGGTCCCAACCACGTGGGGCGCGACAGGGTCATCTCCACCGGCACCGGCTTGGGATGCACGGCCATCTCGCGCATGGCGATCGGCAGGATACCGGCCATCGGCACTTGTCGGCCGTCGGCCAGCCGCAGCACTTCGCACAGATAGGCCAGCCCTCCACCTTCGGCATAGATTCGGCGGCGCTGCTTCAGATGATTCCGCAGCGCCATTCGCATGCAATGGTTCTGCGCCAATTTGTCGGCGTGCCGTTCGGGATGCCCGCAGCCAAAGTAGACAATGTCGGTCTCGGGGGGCAGGCTTTCGTCCGAGAGGGGAGAGAAGTAGTTTACAGAAACGCCAGCGCTCTCCAACTGGTCGAGCGTGTCGGGGAAGTAACCGCTAAAGGCTTCGTCGTAGGCCACCGCCACATTCAATCGCGTATACGAGACCGGCATCAAGAGTTCGCCGGAGTCTCCTTCGGGCGGAGGGGGCAGATCCCGATCGCCAGCCAACTTGAGCAGTCGATTGAGCGGCATCTGCTCGGCCAGGTTCTTGGCCAGGAACTGGCACAACTCCAACGGAGGATGTTTGCCCATCGGCAACGCGTCGAGCGCGGCGCGGGCCGCGGGCACTTCGCCCATGGCGCCCAAAACGGGCACGCCCCACAAGCTCTCGACCGTGGTCTGCCAATAGGCCAGGTCCGAAGGCTTCACCCCGTCGAGCAGTAAGCCTTCGGCCCGCGGCGCCGCCGGGGGAACCTGGCAACCGCTCAGCCGGCCTACGTCGACAACTGCAATGCGGGGCAGATCGAGCCAGCGGCAGATGGTGTTCAGGTCACTTCCCGCGGGGGCCTGATGGGCTGCCGGCGCCAGAAAGCCCGAGAGATCGAGCGAGGTGAACAGATCGTCGTCCGCCTCGGGCGTCGGGGGGGCGAATTCGCCATCGACCAGCGCCAGATCGGCTCCGCGCGAGCCCCGAACAAACATGCCGCGACACATGTCATGCGACATGAGCCAGCTATCCAGGTGACGACAACTCAATCCCGTCAGGGCCGAGGCCCCGCACAAGGGAGTGAAGCAAGCACGGGCGCCGAAGGTCTGCACCTTCAAGCCGTTGCGGACGAGGGCCGACAGCAGGGCCCATTTGATTGCTCGTCCGTCTACGCCTGCCTGAGTTGTCCCGACCGCCAATCGTCGAAGTCTGGACATCGTGGGCTATCGCTTTCGAGAGGGGAGGTTCATCGGGCGTGCCGCACCCACCAACAGGAAAAGGCTACGCCGGCCTGACATCCTAGGGTGAATCATGCCGCGATCTCCACACAGGAGGTCGCCGCCCTGCTTCTGCCCCCAACACGGGTCTGGCCTGTCCAACAGGAACGTGAACCACCGCCAATTCCCCCCACGGCAATCGACGGTTGAACGCTAACTTAGCCGCAAAACTGCATTCACAGTTTCGCAGCCATCGACATTCTTAGACCCCCATCGGGCGGAGTCAAGCGTTCTGTTAACAAGCTCACGAAACGAGGAAGCCCCTGGCCTTCGCATGGTTAGTGCGATTGACCAGGGGTGCCTCACTTCTTCTCGTTTTCCCCTCGCCGCCCGAGGACCCGGTTGCCGGCGTGGTCGGCAGCCGAGTCGATCGGGCGTCAAGGTATCACTCGACTTACGTTTACGACTTGCGAACCACCACGAACTGGCTTCCTTGGCTCGAACGGACCAGAAGGAGGACTCCCTTCTCGACGGACTGCTTCTTTACAGCCTCTTCGAACCCCTTGGCGTCCTTCACCGGCTTGCCACCAACTTCGGTGATCAGCATGCCGGTAGACAGTCCCGCTTCGGAAGCCGCGCTGTCGGGCAACACGCGAGTCACGATGACCCCCTCGAAGCCCTTCAGGCCCGTCTTCTCGGCCACATCGGCGGTCAAATCCGAAACCTCGACCCCCAGCTCGCTGCTGGCACTGCTGGCAGGCTTCTCGACGTCCGCTTCCGGCTTCTCCTTCGAGCCGGCCGCGCCGAACTCGCCCGGCCGAGCCTGAATCGTCACGATCATCTCCATCGGCTTGCCGTCACGCAGCACGGTCGCCTTCTGCTTCGATCCGAAGGGGAGCTGCTGCACCACTTCGGTCAGCCCGCGCGGGTTGTGAACGTGCTTGCCGGCGAAGGTGGTGATGACGTCTCCTTGCTTCAGACCGGCCTGGGCCGCGGGCGAACCCGGGTAGACCTGCGTCACCGCCACGCCCGCATGCGGCTCGGCATGGAACTGCTGGGCCAACTCGTCATTCAGCTCTTGGATACCGACCCCCAAGTAGGCGCGACGGACCTGGCCATTGGCCAGCAGTTCCTTCGAGACCCACTTGGCCAGGTTGACCGGAATCGCAAAGCCGATCCCTTGGTAACCGCCCGAGTTGGAAGCGATGGCCGTGTTGATGCCGACCACTTCTCCCTCGAGATTGAACAACGGCCCGCCCGAGTTGCCCGGGTTGATGGCCGCGTCTGTCTGCAGATAGTTGACGCCCGAGGAGCTGATGCCACGCTGCTTGGCGCTGATGATGCCCGTGGTCACGGTCAGGTCCAGGCCAAACGGATTGCCGACGGCCACGACCCAGTCGCCGATCTCCATGGCATCCGAATCGCCCAACTTGGCGGCCTTCAGATTCTTGGCGCCGGTGATCTTGAGCACGGCCAGATCGGTGTTCTCGTCGGTCTTCACTTCGGTCGCCTTGAACTCGCGGCCATCGTGCAGACGGACACGGACTTCGTCGGCGTTGTTCACCACATGTCGGTTGGTCAGGATCACGCCGGCAGCATCAATGATGATGCCAGATCCCAATCCGCTTTGCGGGCGTTGCTGGGGCGAGTTTTCCAACAGCGACTCGCCGTCTTCATTAAAGAACTTCTCGAAGGGAGATCCCTTAAAGGGATTCTCGCCGTTCGGAGTTTGCTGGCCATTGCCGCGCGGCATGCGTCGCGCCATCGGCTTGGCCTTGGTCCTGGTTTCGATCGTCACGACCGAGGGGCTGGCCGTTTCGGCCACGGTGCGGAACGCCTTGGACAGTGCCTTGGCATGCCCCACGGCTTCCTGGTCGACCTTGGGGGTCACCGTTCCTTGCGCCGAAACGGGCGGAGCGAATTGGCTCCCCACACCTAACGACAATGCCAGGGCGGCCACCACGGCCGCGGCGGTGTATCGGAACCTGGATGAAATGTCACTGAGCGGCATAGTACGTACCTCCTGCGAAATAGGGGTGAGAGAATCCCCACCGGAATGACTGAAATGAATGCGGGCTTGTGCTAGCGAGAATGGCTCAGGGATGCATCGTTGGGCGGCCTAGGCGGCCACTTTCCTGCGCCGTTGGTTCCTACGCAGCGGGAGCGGCGAGGGATCGCTCCTTGCCGAAAAGTTCGAGCTCTGGCTGGGGCCCCCCTTGTGGTGCAGGCGTCCCGACTGCTTTTGAAGTGGGACCGATGCTCCAGCAGGCGGGAGGCCTTCCACCCGGAATCGAGATGCTCGCACCGTAAATCGCCAACAACGCCTCAACTCTCTTCCTGCTCCCTCCCACTTGTGGGGAGGGCTGGGGAGGGGGTGGTTGCGCCTCGTTCATCGCTGACCTCCTGTTTAAAAAAGCGAGTCGTCGTGGATGCAGGTCCCACCGATTCAACCCGTGCTTTTTGTGGTGCATCGCTACCACAAACTAGGCGACCGAAGATGGAGAGAAAGTGCTCGAACGATTCCTTTCCTTCGTTTGTTTATCACCATCATCAAGTTCATGTACATTTAAATTGGGGCCAATATTAATATCAATGACAGTCTCGACTATGCTATATTGCAATAAGGTCCCTGCGGTGCGCGGAGGGAATGGCCAACCCGAAAAGTTTGTACACCACCCTGGTGCGTCAACTCGAAAAGTTGCACGCCAAGCCGACCGCCCCAACCCGGAAAGTTGCGCGGTCCCTATCCTGCTCCTTTCCCTTCCACTCCGTCGAGAGAGGGCGCAACCCGAAGACTTCGGCGCTAAGCTCAGCGCCGGCGCTGAGCTCAGCGCGCTGGAACTCGAAAAGTTACACGCATCGCATTCCCAATTCTGCCCAATGTGACAACCCGAAAAGTTTGTACACCACCTCGGCCTGCCAGCCCGAAACGTTTTCACGCGAAACCCCTCGTTCCTCGAGCCTAAATCATTCCTCCTCCTCCGCCCCCTCTCCCTTCCTTGACAAAACATCTGACCCTGGCTAGGGTTACAACATTCAGCGTGGGGTGATATTCGTCTAGACAGCGCTATGGGCCAAAAAGCCGAAACCAATTCTGAGATCAACGCCGAGACGCAACTCGCACGCTGCCAAGAGCGCATCGGTTACAACTTCCATAACCCGGGGCTGCTGCGCGCCGCGCTCACGCACGCTTCCGGCGCCACGCATCGCCTGGCTTCCAATGAGCGCCTCGAGTTCCTCGGCGATTCCATTCTGGGCGCCATCGTGTGCGAGCTCTTGTTCCACGACTTCCCCGAGTATCTCGAAGGGGAGCTGACCAAAATCAAGAGCGTGGTCGTCAGTCGCCAGACCTGCGCCAAGATCAGCGACAAGCTGGGAATGGAAGAGTTTCTGATCCTGGGCAAGGGCATGACCACGCACGCCCGGCTCCCCCCTTCGCTGCTGGCCGACGTCTTCGAGAGCCTGGTGGCGTCGATGTACCTGGACGGCGGGATTACCGTGGTCCGCGAGTTTGTCTTCAAGCACATCCGACCCGAGGTCGAGCTGGCCGTCGGCGGCGATCATGGCGGCAACTTCAAGTCGCAGTTGCAGCAACTCGCCCAACGCGAATACGGCACCACGCCTACCTATCAACTGATGGACGAGAAGGGGCCCGATCACAGCAAGTGCTTTAAGATCTCGGCCCAGGTGGGACGCAGCCGTTATCAGCCGGCCTGGGGCCGGAACAAGAAAGAGGCCGAGCAGCGCGCCGCGCGCAACGCCCTTTCGGAACTCGCCGGCGAGCCGGTCCCCTTCCCGGCCGAGTAGGCTGCTTCGTTTCGCTTCGCCTGCTGACGATTCTGTGGGGTGGAAATCTGCGCCGAAGTTGAGATAACTGGCGAGTGCCCGTCTTCCGCCCTCTTGCCCATGCTCAGGGGACCTCCGTGACCCGCCAGCCGCTGCTTGAAACTCACCTGCCGCTCCCCGTCCGTCGGGGCAAGGTCCGCGATGTCTACGATCTGGGCGAGACGCTCCTGCTGGTCGCCAGCGATCGGATTAGCGCCTTCGACTACGTCATGCCCAACGGCATCCCCGACAAGGGGCGCGTCCTTACGCAGCTCAGCGCCTGGTGGTTCGCTCAACTCGGCGAGAGTCATCATCTGCTCTCCACGGACATCAAGGACTTTCCGCTTCCCGCGGGCATCGATCGCGAACCGCTGGCCGGCCGGACGATGTGGGTCAAGAAGACGGTGGTCGCTCCCGTAGAGTGCGTCGTGCGCGGTTACCTCTCCGGCTCGGGCTGGAAGGAGTATCAGAAGCAAGGAACCGTCTGCGGCTTAAGGCTTCCCGCCGGCCTGCGTGAGAGCTCGCAACTGGCCGAGCCGATCTTTACGCCGGCCACCAAAGAGGAGAACGGCCACGACATCAACATCCCCTTCGAGCGAATGGCCGAGATCGTGGGGAGCGACGTGGCCAGCGAGCTTCGCCGCCGCAGTGTCGGCGTTTACAACCGAGGCGCGGCGCTGGCTCGCGACCGCGGGATCATCATCGCCGACACCAAGTTCGAATGGGGACAGACCGGCGGTGCCTGGATCATCATCGACGAAGTGCTGACGCCTGACAGCTCGCGCTTCTGGCCCGCCGATCAATACCAGGCCGGCCGCGGGCAGGCCTCGTACGACAAGCAGTTCGTGCGCGACTGGCTGGAGACCAGCGGTTGGGACAAGAACAGCCCCCCGCCTGAACTGCCTGAAGACATCGTCGAGAAGACGCGAGACAAGTACATCGAGGCTTACGAGCGGATCACCGGCAAGCCGTTCGCCTGGCGGTAGCGAACGCCCTATTCCTTCCGCAAACATCCCAGGTCGTACAGCAGCGAAGCGACCAGCGCCGTCCAACCGGTCTGGTGATTCGCTCCCACGCCGCGCCCGGTGTCGCCGTCAAAATACTCGTGGAACTGCGCCAGGTCGCGCCAGGCCTGTTGCTCGGCATAGCGCGTGTCTCCGCCGTGGCAGGGGGCCAGACCCGACTTGCCGGCCGGCAGAAAGAGCTGGGTCATGCGGGCGCTCAACTCGGTGGCTACCTCGGCCAGGTTCATCATGATGCATGAGCCGGTGGGGAACTCCACCTTCAGTGAATCGCCATAGAAGTGATGATAGCGCTCCAGGGCCTCGATCAGCAGGAAGTTCACGGGGAACCAGATCGGACCTCGCCAGTTCGAGTTGCCGCCGAACATGCCCGTGTCGCTTTCGGCCGGCACATAGGCCACGCAATGCTCCTCGCCGCCGGCGCGAAAGACGTAGGGCTCGTCCTTGTACTTGCGCGACAGGGACCGGATGCCATACGGCGAGAGGAACTCGTTGGTGTCGAGCAGATAGCGCAGCACGCGGGTCAGCTTCTCGCGGGTCGGAATGGCCAGCATCCGGTGCCCATGTGCCGCCGCGCCGCTGGTCACGTCGCGCTCCAGATACGAGATGTTGCGCGCCAGGTCGGGGCGGTTATCCAGAAACCACTGCATCCGCTTGCGGAAGCCCGGCAGGCTGGCCAGCGTGTCATCCTCCAGCACTTCCACGGCGAACAGCGGAATGATGCCGACCATCGAACGAAGCCGCATCGGAATCACGGCGTCGTTCACATGCAACCGGTCGTAGTAGAAGCCGTCGGCCTGGTCCCACAGTCCGGTGCCCCCCAGCGTGTTCATGGCATCGGCGATGGCCACGAAGTGCTCGAAGAATTTGGATGCGATGTCTTCGTAGGCCGGATCGCCGTGCGCCAGTTCCAGCGCCATGGCCAGCATCGTGTTGCAATAGAAGGCCATCCAAGCGGTGCCGTCGGCCTGCTCCAGACGACCGCCATCGGGCAAGGGGCGCGAGCGATCGAAGACCCCGATGTTGTCGAGCCCCAGGAATCCGCCCGCGAACAGATGGTTCCCCTCGATGTCTTTGCGGTTCACCCACCAGGTGAAGTTGATCAGCAGCTTGTTGAAGCAGCGGGCCAGGAATTTGCGGTCGCGACTGCCGCGCTTGCCGGTCATCTTGTAGACCCGCCAGCAAGCCCAGGCGTGCACCGGCGGATTCACGTCCGAGAAGTTCCACTCGTAGGCCGGGATCTGCCCGTTGGGATGCATGTACCATTCGCGCAGAAAGAGCAGTAGCTGCTCCTTGGCGAAGTCGGGATCGATCTTGGCGAAGGGGATCATGTGGAAGGCCAGATCCCAGGCGGCGTACCAGGGATACTCCCACTTGTCGGGCATCGAGATGATGTCGCGGTTGTACAACTGCGGCCAATCGCGGTTTCGCCCCTTCCTGCGCTCCGGCGGAGGTTTCGGATGCCCAGGGTCGCCATTCAGCCAATCTTCGACGATGTACTGATAGAACTGCTTGCTCCACAACAGCCCGGCGAAGGCCTGCCGTGCGACCTGCCGCTCATCCCACGAGAGCGTGGCCGGGATACGCGACAGATAGAAGCGGTCGGCGTCTTCGATGCGGTCGGAGAGGACCTTACTGTAGCTCTCGGGCTCGAGCGGGTCCTCGGGAAGTTCGTCCTCGCCGTACAGCCGCAGCCGGATCGTGACCTGCTCTTGCGCGGGGATTTCCAGCACGTAATGCGCGGCCGCCTTGGTCCCCAGCGGCCGCGGATTGAGCTGTTCGGCCCGGCCCTTAATCACGTAGTCGTGAAAGGCGTCTTTCTTCTGCAGCCCCTGTCCCTTCTGTTTGAAGAGCCGCTCTGCGTTGGTTTCGTTCTCGGTGAAGATAAAGTCGGGGAATTCTCCGTCGGGGCCAGGGGCCGCGGCAAAGCGGCACGCGCCCAGCGTGGGGTGACGGGTTTTCAACTCGCTCGGAGAGGCGCGCTCGATGGTTGGCTTGGCCTCGGAGCCTTCATGGACGCAGCCCCAGCTCCAGGTATTGCGAAACCAGAGCGTCGGCAGCAAATGCAGCGTCGCTGCCTCAGGTCCCTGATTGGCCACGGTGATCTGAATCAAGACATCGTTGGGCGAGCCCTTGGCGTATTCGATGTAGACGTCGAAGTAACGCTCTTCATCGAAGATGCCCGTGTCGAGCAGTTCGTACTCGGGATCGAGCCGTCCGCGGCGACGATTCTCTTTCGCCAGCTCCTCATAGGGGAACTCGCGCTGCGGGTATTTGTACAATCCCTTCATGTAGGAATGGGTCGGCGTCGAGTCGAGGTAGTAGTAACACTCCTTCACATCCTCGCCGTGGTTTCCCTCGGGGCCCGTCAGCCCGTACAGCCGTTCCTTCAGAATCGGATCCTTTCCGTTCCACATGGACAACCCGAAGCAGAGCCGGCACTCGCGGTCGGTGATCCCCAGGATGCCGTCCTCGCCCCAGCGGTACGCCCGGCTGCGGGCGTGGTCGTGCGGGAAGTAGCTCCACGAGTCTCCGTTGGCTGAGTAGTCCTCGCGCACGGTCCCCCATTGGCGTTCGGAGAGGTAAGGCCCCCAACGCTTCCAATTGGCGGTGCGCTGCTGGGCCTCGCGAAGCCGCTGCTCTTCAGCGGTCAAGGTCGGATCGTGGGTCATCGGGGCCTTTGAATATCAAAGCGAAGGGGCAGGTTGCTTTTCTATCATAGTTCGAGCCCTGGAAGGAGGAAGGAGCCGATCCGGGTGTATAGTGCAGATAGGGGAGCGAATCGGGAGCGAATCCTTTTCGCCCAAGCGGTAGGTTGTCAGAGTGAAACGAGGCCTACCGCTGTGGCTGGTATGTCCCCCGGCTGAAGTCAAACAAGCTGCCACTCGCGACAGGGCGGAATCAACCGGCCCCCGCGGTGGGCCTTGTTTCACGCTGCCGCACCCTACGATCAGGAAAGCCTTCGATTCTGCATGGCCCGCATCGCCTGGATTACCGACCCACATCTCAACTTCGCGATCGATCGCTATCGCACGTTTCTGTACGATTCGGTCCACGATGCCCAACCCGATGCGGTTCTCATCTCCGGTGACATCGCCGAAAGCCGCGAACTGGAAGGGGAACTGGTCGAACTGGCAGCCACCTTCGGCAAGCCGCTGTACTTCGTGTTGGGGAATCACGATTACTACCGCAGCTCGATTGCAGCGGTTCGCGATCGCGTTCGAACGCTCGTTGCCCAAACGCCTGGCTTAGTCTATCTGAGCCAGGCGGGCGTTATGGAACTGGCCCCCGACGTCGGACTGATCGGCCACGACGGCTGGGGCGATGGCCGGTTGGGGGACTTCTTTGGCTCCGATGTACAACTGAATGACTACGTGCTGATCGCCGAGTTGGCCGAGACGCGTGTCGCGCTGGGGAACGACAAGGTGCAACTCGCCAAGAAGCTGGCTCGTTTAGGCGACGAGGCGGCCGAACATCTGGAACGCCTGCTGCCCGAGGCGCTGGCGCGCTACGCCCACGTGGTGGTGCTGACGCATGTGCCGCCGTTCCGCGAAGCCTGCTGGTACGAGGGTCGTCCGTCGGACGACAACTGGGCGCCGCACTTCTCTTGCCGCGCGGTGGGGGATGTGCTTCGCGCGGCCATGCAGGCCCATCCGCAACGCCAGATGCTGGTCCTTTGCGGCCACACCCACGGCGCGGGACGGGTGAAGATGCTGGAGAACTTGGAGGTCATGACTGGCGGTGCGCAGTACAGCCGGCCGGTGGTCAGTGAAGTCTTCGAGTTTCCGCAGTGGTTTACGAAGAGAGAAAATATTCGCGGAGAAACTGGGCCTGCTCCGGCGTGAGAACGTCAACCGCCGCTTCGGGAATCTGCGTGCCGGCATCCAGAATCGCCTGCTGCTCGCCCTCGATGAACGAAGCCCCGAACAGCGAAGCCTGTGACAGGTTCGCGCCACGGAGGTCCGCCCCCTGGAAGCTGACCCCTTCCAGATCCGAGGCCACGAACGAAGCGCCGCGCAGGTTCGCTCCCTGGAAGTGGGCATTCGTCAGGTTGGCGCCGTCGAAACAGGAGCCCGTCAAATCAGCACCCCGAAAATCAGCATCGCGCAGGATCGCTCCGCGGGCTTGCAGGCCGGCCAGGCGACGGCCTTGGCAATCGATGCTCCGCAGCGACTGGCTGGAGAAGTCCTTGGCAGCCAACAGTGCGGCGACCTGCTGCTTATTCAAGTCAGCGGCCAGGTAGCGCTCTTCGCGCCAGGGATCGGCGTGGTTGTGATAGCCGGCTTCAGCTTCCCAGTAGCCCAGTCGATCGACCGCCAGAAATTCGATCCGCGCCAGCCATTTCAGACTCTTGTAGAAGTATCGCCCGGGGACCACGATCCGCAGCGGCCCGCCATGATCACTGGAAAGCGGAGCTCCCTCGCAGCTCAGCGCCAGCATCGCCCCCAAATCCAGCGCGTCGGCCAACGGCAACGACGTGCTGTGCTGCCGCGCGCTGCGGGCCACGAACGAAACGAACTTCGCGTCGTCCGATGGTTCGACGGCGCGGACCAGCGCGGCCAGCGAAACCCCGGCGAAGCACACGCCCAACTTCGACCAGCGCGTAACGCAGTGGATGTCGACCACCTGCTCATGCGACTCGAGAGCGGCCAACTCGGTCAGCGTGAACTGGCCGGGACGGGCTACCAGTCCGGCGACTTCCAGCGTCCAGGCATCCGGGCCGGGGCCGGGCTGTCGTTCGCCGACCCAAGGCCATTTGCCGGGCGCGACCAGTTGTTGACCGGGAGGAAGTGCAGGTCGCTCTATGGTCATGCCCGTTCCTTAAGGCGCGCGGCCCAGCAATCGATCCACGGCTGCGCCGATGTCCGGCTCGCGCATGAAGGTCTCGCCCACCAGCATCGCCTCGATGCCGGCCTCTTCCAGTTGCTCCACGTCGGCTCGCGTGCGGATGCCGCTTTCGCCCACCACCGCGCAATGGGCCGGGATCAACGCCCGCATCCGCAGCGTGTGCCCCAGATCGACCTCAAAGGTCCGCAGGTCGCGGTTGTTGATTCCCACCAGCGTCGCGCCCGCTTCCAGCACGCGCGGCAGATTCTCGGGCTCGTAGAGCTCCACCAGCGGAGTCATGCCGAGCGAGACCGCTTCGTTGTGCAACGCCCGCAGGTTGCAGTCGTCCAGGCACTCGGCAATCAGCAACACCCCGTCAGCGCCGGCCAGTCGGGCCTCGACCAACTGGTAGCTATCCAGAATGAAGTCCTTGCGAAGCAGCGGAATCGACACTGCCTGGCGGATCTGCCGCAGGTAGTCCAGGCTTCCCTGGAAGTACTCGACGTCGGTCAGCACGCTCAGCGCGCTGGCGCCGTGCTTTTCGTACGTCTTGGCGATGGCTACCGGATCGAAGTCCGCCCGCAAGATCCCTTTCGAGGGACTAGCCTTCTTCACTTCGGCGATCAAATGGATTGGGGCTGGGCCGCTGACCGCACGGAAGAAGTCGCGCACGGGAGGAGCTCCAGGCAATTCGGCCCGCAAAGCGGCCAGCGGCCGCGCGGCCTTAGCGCGGGCGATCTCTTCCCGCTTGGTAGCCACGATTTTGTCGAGAATGGTCGGCATGCGAAGGGGCTACTTACTGAAGCGAGGGAATGCGGCCAGGGCCTCGTCGAACTCTTGCTGGCTCTTGGCCGCCAGAAGCTTATCGCACTGGGCATCGATCTGCTTCACCAGGGCCAGCAGTCGATCTTTGTCTTCCTTCTGCCAAGCGACGAACTCGGCCAGTCGGGATTTCAAGGCAGCGCGGGTGCCGTCCCATTGATCATCCCCCAGGTCAGCCGGCACCCAGTGGTTCTGGACCCGCGCCAGCGGCACGGTGATCGGAGCCTGGCCGGGATACTCGATCCGGACATCGGCCATCAAGGCGTCTTCGTCTTCGGCAAGACGGGTGACTCGGGCCAACTGCATTTTGCGAAACGGATCGCCTTCGCCCAGGATCGGCGCGGCTTGTTCAGCCTGCTTCAGAATCGTCGCACCGGCGCCACTCAGAAACGCAGGGGGATCAAGCTGCTTCAAGCCCGCAACCGTTTTCAGTTCACTGGTCGAGAGGGCCGACAACGCCGCGAGCAGATGCCCCCAGGCCTTCTCCGCTTCGGCGGGCGAGGGACGCAATGTTGATTGCGAGAGCGGCTTCGAAGCCAGGCAGAACGCCTGCTGTTTGCGAGCCACCTGCGCGGCCTTGTCGATCAGGGCGAAGCCGGCTTCCCACAACTGCGGATCCACATCGGCAGCTGCTTCGTTCAGCAGCCCGCGAATATCGGCTTGCCGCGTCTCGGGCAACGCATTCCAAAGCACCACGGGCCGGCCAGCAGCAAGCTCACGCAGGACCAGCGTCACCGCGCCCTCAGGCGTGGCAGTCGATGGGCTTGGCCCTCCACCGCAGCCCAACAGCAGAAGGCCCAGCAACACCCAAACCATCGGGCGCAGTCGCGCCGCGTGAATTCTCGTCATGGGTTGGTTGCCGATCTTCATTTCGCTCTCTGGAAAAACTCTGCCTGGGAAAACTCTGCCTGGGAAAACTCAAGTGGCACGGACGAAGACCGCCCGTGCCACTTGCAAATCATACCTTAAACCAGGAGCGCGTTTACTTCTTATCGTCTTCGTCTTCCTTCTCCGGCGGACCACCCTGCATGATGCTGGTGACCGTGCCCATGGTCTTGCCGACGGCAGCGTTAAAGTCGTCTTGAGTCTTGGCGGCCAACAGGTCGTCCAGGGCCGCGTCGACCTGAGTCAGCCCGTCCATGATCTTGGTCTTGTCTTTGCCTTCGATCTTGATGTCGGCGATCTGTTCCTTGGCATTCTTGATGGTCTGCGACCACTCGGTCACCATCTTGGCCGGGAGCCACTTGTCCTCGACCTTGGTCAGTTCCAGTTCTTCGACTTCTTCTTCGCCGGGGATCTCGATCTTGACCTTGGCGGTCTTGTCGTCGGAAGAGACAACCGTCACTTTGGCTTCCTTCATCTTCTCGAACTTATTGACTTCGGCCTGCTTGTCGGCGACGACAGCAATCCGCTTCGACTCGGCCATCAGCTTAGCTACCGTGTCACCCAGGAACTTCTCGGGATCGAGGTTCTTGAGACCGTCGACGGTCTTGATGTCGCTCTTGACGATGATGTCGAACAACTGCACCACGGCGTCCCAGTTCTTGATGGCTTCGTCCTTCTTGGCCTTGTCGGCCAGCGGAGTCATGCCCAGGAATGGGTGGTTCAGGATGAAGTCCTTCTTGTCCTTGGCCAGCTTGGTGACCTTGCCCAGAACGACGAAGCTCTTGTCCCAGACTTCCTTGTCCATCTTGCCGGCGAAGTCGGTGATCAGCCCTTTCACGTCCGACTGATACGATTTGGGGAGCGCGGTCCAGACGGCCTGCGGCTTCCCTTCGCCGATCGAACGAACCACCGTTTGCACGGTGCCATCGGGCGTGGCAGGCAGGGAGACTTTCGCGACAGGAGCACCGCCGCCGGCACCACCGCTTCCGCCGCCGCAGCCCAACAGGCAGCAAGTCAGAGCAGCCCAGGCAATATTCGTTCGTACGTTCATCGAAAAGATCCTTGGGGTCATTTTTCTAGTGAGAATCACCGGCAATCGCCGGGCGAATCATGCGATTCATCAATATACCGATCAAGGGTGGCGATGCCAGGGCGGGAGGATCGCACAGCTTTTCCCGGGATTGCCTCGCCAGTAAGAAAACGATGGGTTAGTGTGAAGTACGGGCGGCCCATGGATTCACGTCGCGTGCCTAAATCTCGAAGGCCAACATGAGCACGGTTACACCTACTACTGCGCCATCGCAGCGCTGGTTTCAGTTCAGTCTGCGAAGCGGCCTGCTGCTGATGTTCTTGTCGGCTGTATTGTTCGCCTGGTACGCCAACGGTATGTCGCGCTATCGATCGATTGTTCGGGCCACGACTCAGTTGCAGAATCGTGGAGCGATTGTGGAGTGGCATCTGCAAGGCTGGCCCCGCTTCGACGAGGTTACCCGGATCTCGATGCGCGGCACGCAGCCCACCGCGGAGGATCTGACAACACTGGGAAGTCTTTCGGATTTGGCCTGGATCTCGCTGGCCAGAACTCCCCTCGAGGACCGCGACTTGCAGTTGTTGGAAGGGCTCGTGAACCTGCAGGAGCTGGATCTTTCGGAAACCCGGGTCACGGACGAAGGAATCCAGGAACTCGCGCAGCTTCCCTGGCTCTCGGTCTTGAAAGTAGGCGGGACGGGCGTTACGCCCGCGGGTGCCGAAAGACTGCGCAGCAAATTGCCCGGATTGGAAATCAGCCTGACACCGACGCAAGCGGCCGAATAGCAGCGTGGGGAACTGCTCGCATCACGTCGCAGATTGGTAAAGCCCTCCGTCCGATCAAGACGGGTGCGACGATCAAGACCGGTGCGAGACCCATCGACCTGGCAGGCCACGCAGCATCGTGAACGGCCAGCAAGCAACGGTGAATTGGAACTTTAGGCATATTCTTAATTTTCTCACCTTGGGCCGCAAACACAGACGATGAATCAGAGTTCCTGCATTGGGCGTGGCACAGGGCAATCGCATCTAATCCGGCTCTAGTTTTGCAGTAGGACGCCACGAGTCAAGCGAGCGGTGGAAACGCTCGCGGTTTCGCGATCCCCAAGGAGGT
>Ga0335394_10000651_pt1 | contig 37377 bp, 34 predicted proteins | sample MAT03_FD_205741 | JGI IMG/M metagenome (GOLD analysis project Ga0335394, IMG submission 205741) | Freshwater microbial communities from Lake Fryxell liftoff mats and glacier meltwater in Antarctica - MAT-03 (spades assembly) (version 2) ...
TGGCAAGGCATTAAGCTGCTTCACTTCGCTAGGGAAAGGACTGTCAGCAGCCATGATGTACTCATGGACAATCGAGCATCTGTCAACCATGCATTTCCGACTATTGCACCAATCCTTAATTTCTCGCAGCCCATAGTTATAGGCAACGCGACAAACATCCATCCACTCTTTGAGTGACTGCTCTTGAGTGATGTTGGGATAGATTCGATAGCGGTAATTCATGGTTAGCATTCCACTATTTTAACGTATTTAGTGGCAGATGCAATGCTAGTAAATATAAAGCAGTCCTGGAAGGACGGGGTTTTAAACCCAATTTTTCGATAATTACTTACACTGCCCATTAAAGCTTCTGTTAATCCCGTCCTACCCCGCCGTCCTAGCGCCAGCAAATCCGCTCCCCAGTTTTGAGCTGCTTCACATATACACAGGCTAGCTTCACCAACCTGGCAATCAAAGTCCGTCGCCACTCCCCTTTTGTTCGCTGTTTCGCAGTAGCTTCGCAGCATAGCCTGCGCCTCTTCCAGCCGTTTTTCCGTCAGCAGAGGTTGCGATCGATAGGTATAACCTGCAAACTCTGGATAAAAACCCATCTCCACAGGCATCGGGCCCATCGGCTCGCCGAGCGTCTCGTTTGTCAGGCAATGTAGAAGCCTTAGACTGGCACCATTTGCTTTGGCTAAATCCAAAGCCCGATCGAAAACAGCCTTGCTTAAAGGCGAGTAGTCTAGCGCAACAAGGATTTTCTGAAAACCCATCTAGACCTCCAAAATCTTCCCACTTTCAAATTAGCTCAACGAAGAACTTCTGCTTTGCTTTCATTGGATTACGTTAAATTATCAGACGTTCTAGAGCATTCACATCGGGAATGCGAAGCATATCCGGTTCCCGCTTGATCAAGCTCTTTTTCTCCATCTTCGTCAGCACTCGCGTCACCGTCTCCCGTGCCAATCCGCTCAGACTGCTCAATTCCCGGTGCGGTAAATTCGGAATTTCAGTACCCTCTGTAGTCTGCTTACCCTGCCCATCGGCCAAAAATAGTAAAGTATCTGCCACCCGCGACATACTATCGGATTCCCGCAAGCGGAGTCGGCGATTCACTTGACGCAAGCGTCGCCCCATCAACTGTGCCAGACGGACTCCCGCCATCGGTTCAGTGTAAATCAAATTCACAAAATCCTGCGCGGGTAGGTTGCCGATGATCGTGGGAGCCAGAGTAATCACGTCCGTAGAGCGGGGCACCTCATCTAGTGCCGCCATTTCGCCAAAAATCTCTCCCTTTCCCAAGATGTTCAGCGTTACTTCTTTACCATCCAGGTTATAGGTGCGAATCTTCACCCAACCCTCTAATATAAAGTACACCGAACTACCCCAATCATTCTCCAGCAAAATCACCTGATTTGCCGGATGGCTGCGACTGACTAGGTGGGCTGTAGCTTTGTCCACAGCCGACTCTGGTAAACCTGTAAAAAAAGGAGTAGTGCGAATCAGTGTATTCACATTTGTATTCGTTTCGCGAGGAGGTACTCGGTCTTGCATGAGGCCATTCTGTCGTTAACAGTATCTAGTGAAGTAGCCCAACTAAGCTTTGCTATAGTTGGGGCTTCCAACTAGAACAAGAACTTAGGACGGTTTTATTCGTCTTTGGAATTTCCCGTCTCATCCGCTGTTGCCACGGTAGTAACTCTCTTGCGAGTGTTCGGGACTAAACCCGATGATGGTCTTACACAGCGTCCACAGGCAGCAACCCGCCTTCCGCAGGTCGTTATCAACTTTTATAAGGCAGACTCACCTTGGATTTACAAGGGTGGCACCCAAAACGTTCAATCTTGTTGCCATACTAAGCTTAACTGAGCGTGACTGGAAGGTATTGTATAACCTTATGGAATAGCAAGCACTCGTTAATTTTGATTATGCTGTCTATTCTTGCTGTTCCTAGCATACACTTTGTCTAGCATCACGTGACGATCGACTTTGCGATATCCTTACAATACTGGCGCAAGAATGCCCTATCCTTTCGGCAGCCCACTACTTTAGGAGTTCTATTTTGCTCAGGAGTCCAATTTTTACTTTTTTTTGTGTCTCCTGCTATACCGTGGTTGGATGATGGTGAGAAGTCCCGTAAGCTTTGAGTATACTTAAGTACCATAAAAATGATAGGGTCGTACTTAGTTAAGAGCCAAGTTTTTTATATATACTTCTGACAGACATAAATTGACAGTTTGGTAAAGGGTAATTAAGTCAATTTTAGGCAGGGGTTTCATCGTGACGTTTCAGACGGATAAAATTCAGGCAGCGATCGCAGAGATTGACGACGCACTTGGCAAAAGCCGAAAATTTAGCCTGGGTTGGTTTAATTCAGGAGATAATGCCAAACAGCGTCGGGTTTTAGAACGAGTTCGCAGCAGTCTTCAGACTCTCCAGCAACAGTTGGCTTCCAGAGGCGAAGTTGAGGTAGCCCAAACGCATGGGGCGCAACTGTTGGGTGAAATGCCATTTGTGCAGGCTCCATCAGCGCTCCAATTTCAGTCAGTTGAATCTGACTTGAATCGACAAAAGACGCCTCAGCAGATTTTGCGAGCTGTTGTGGAGGAGATGGGGTATCTGCGAACGTTCTACGAAAAGGCTACGACGTTGACGCAGCTGACGGAGCAATGCCAAGCAGATTTAGAAGCTTTACAGCAGCAGCGGCAAGTTTTGGTGGCAGAAATTCAGCAACTGGAGCAACAGCGACAAAATTATGCTACGCAATTACAAGCCCAGCTAAAGCAAAAAGCTTGGGAATCTAGGTTACAGACGGAAATTAGCCAGCAAACAACGGAAAATAGTTCGTCCCAGGAGGATAAAGCTTTGCCTGGGGAGGAAGTAGATTTAGCGCCAAGGCAGGTAGTATCGGCTCAAACGCAAAACGCGATCGCTACTTCGGAGTTACCGTTACCTTATGCTGGCGCTGAACTAATAGTTCCCTCAATGATGTGGGATCAACTTCCCGCCAAACAAGAAGTTGGGGCTATAGGCGATAATAGTAATCCTGCCAGTGATGAAAGCTATCCTGCCGAAGATCTTAATCAAGAAAGCCCGATCGATCATCGTGCAGACCAAGGGTTTAACCTTCTGGACATTGCTCAAAGCGCTCCGCCAGCGTGCCGTCTGGAAGATGCACCGCAGTTGAAGGCAGCTTATTATGGAACGGCAGATCCAGAAAATGAAGTAGATTTTGGGCTACAGCTTGCAAGCGATCGAAGTGACCAAAGCTTTGAAAACAGTGAGAAACTTCTTTCCTTGGGATCGGGAGAAATTCTTTCTTCTACTCAATACTCTCTGGATAATACCAGGAACCTAGAAAACTTTGAAACAATAGCAGCCCTGACTGATTTAATAGAGGCTACACCCCTGGAGGAAGCTGATTTTCTGGCAGATGAAGGGCCGATCGCACCAGAAAGGGCCGAACTTGGAGTTGGCTATAGCCCCAGTCTGGAAGCAGGAAGTTTCCTACCAGCATCGCCAGATGAAGATTTGCTGCCAACAAGTGAGCTAGAGAGTAAGTCCAATATAGATATTTGGCTCGCTAAGAATATGCTAGAGCAGTTGAGCGAAGATCTTTCTACCCTTGAGGGTGTTGATTCGCTATATATAAAAGAACAAGGGGATATTTTGCAGGCAAGGGATGATTCAGAGCGTAGCTTTACTGAAAATACAGAAATCGATCTGAATCAGGCGCGGATTTCGACAGCCTCAGCTTATCTCCCCACATCTGAAGAGGGAGACAAGAACTTTTCTGGTGATGGAAAAACTGATGAAGAAATCGAAGAATCACCATTGAGCGTTGAACAGCAAGCAGAAACAGCATCTGCTCAAACGAGATCTGAGCTACAGATCGAGTCTCATCCTCCTACGAGCAAAGAGCAAAATATCGAGCAACTAGAACCGGAAATAGACTTAAATCCAGACAATGCTGTGAGGGGAGAAGAAATTCCTTGTACGATCCCAGACGAAATTTTGGCTGAATTTGACGATCTTTTTGGAGAATCACTCGAAAAAATTGCCAACACGATCGCCTCAGATGCCGATCGGGATTTAGCTCAACGATCGGTTTCTACAGAGAATCAAGAACTGGAAAAAAAAAACTAGCGGCGACGGAACAAACTACGAGCAGTGGAGCAGGTAAGCATCCCCACACACGCTCATACCTATACAGTAGCACTCCTGCAATACCCCAAGAGCCGCTTCCCCCACTCCCCCCCTCACCCCCTCCTATCTGGTACTTGGGAATTGACGTGGGTACGACAGGGGTTTCCGCTGCATTGTTAAATCGCTCAACTCGCCAGCTGTATCCGATTGGTTGGGTATACGCAGGACAGAGGGATTCAACTGAGCCTACCTTTCGCTTACCAGTTATGGTTTCCGAGGGTAAATTACTGCGGAATTTTAAGCCATACTTAAAAGTTGGTCTGACCTATTACTGTGCCGAAACGGATAAGTGGGAGCCTGTGTTGCAGCTGTCTGGTACAACAACAGCGACGCTCAAAGAGGTAAGTCAAACACTGGAAGGACTACTAGGTACCCTAAAACCCAAGGAATTGCAGATTTCAGAGTTGGAAGGAGAAATTGAACAATCTGAAATCTCAAATCTGAAATTAGAAAAAGATGCTTCGGCTACCAACCTAAAAGAGGAGAAACCTCACCCCCCCCAACCCCCCTCTCCTCTGGAGGAGAGGGGGGAGTATTTCTCCCCTCCCCGTGGACGGGGAGGGGTTGGGGGTGGGGTTCAAATGGTAGCCGATACTTCATTTTTAAGCGTTAGTTCTCAGTATACGATCGCAGCAGTTGGTTTAGAGCCGGAAACCCTTCGTTTTGCGCTCTCCCAGCTGGCTGGCGCGATCGTCAGCTGTCCCGCTGACTGGCCGGAAGCGTACCGTTTCAACGTGCGAGAAAGCATCTTGGCGGCTTCTTTGGTGGCGAGTCCCGATCGCATTTGCTTTGTTGAGGAAGCGATCGCTTCCTTGCTTGCCGAACTGTCTTCCGATTTGCTAATAGAAAATAAAAAAGAACCGATCGCTGACTCCTTCCCACTGACAAATCCAAAATTCGATCGGCGGGGTGCTACCTTGATACTCCACACTGGAGCTACTACCACCGAACTAGCTTTAGTGGATTTACCTACGGATATCCAAGATCTAACTTACGCTGACTTCACCCTCCGTAGTTTTGCTTATGCAGGCTCTTACCTCGACCAAGATATTATCTGTCAGTTGCTTTTGAATCCTGAATTTGGTTCTTCACTCAGCACTCAAGATAAATTACTTGGTATTGACTTAGACTTGCCGCTAGCGGGTGAACCAGATTTGTCAAATCGCTATCTTTTACAACAGAGGTTAGAAAGTTCTACCTTTGGACAAACTCTGTTGGAGTCGGCACAATATGTGAAGCTGACATTGCCGCATCAAGACAGCTTGACATTAGAAATCGGTGCATACCGTTGGGTTTGGCGGCGACAGGATCTGGAAAACCGTGTTTTTACACCTTTTATTCAACGCCTGAATCGGGAACTGAACACCCAGCTAGCACTGCTGGGTATACCAATAGAAGCAATTGGGCAAGCCATTTGTACTGGTGGAACTGCCTTGTTACCGAGTGTAACCAATTGGCTGCGCCAAAAACTCCCCAACGCTAAAATTATCCATGAGTCAGGAGTTGTAGGGGTAACTCATAAGTTGTCTGTACAGGAGTCAGAATCTAAAATCCCAAATCCCAAATCCCAAATCCCAAGGGTTGCGGTGGGACTTGCAACTTTACCTCTCTATCCCCAAGTGTTTGATGAATCTAGGCAACAATACAGTGATTATTTTTTGCTGATGGAACTTCTACGGGTATTTGGGGAGGAACCCCTCTCGGTAGGGAGAATTATGTACTTACTGGAGCGCAAGGGGATTAATACCCAAGCTTGCCAAGGACGTATTTTGGCTCTTCTGGAGGGAGATCTTCCGCCTAGTCTCGTTCCTTCTGAACTCTCTGCGAGCCTGCTGAGTCAGGATTCGTGGCAAAATCCGGACTACAAGGCGCTTAGGGGTAAAAAACTGTTTGATAAAGAAGATAATCAAACTTATCGCCTTAATGGGGAATATTGCGATCGCCTGCGCGACTATTTGAGAACGGTGCTGGAGCGGACTAACCAAAAATTAGAGGAACCCTACGCGGTTTACTGGCTCGCATCGACAGCGAAAGAAAATACTTAGTTATCCTTTGGCTAAGTACAGGGAAAACGATACATCTGGTTGCGTAAAAATACCAAAACTTTAAAAATTAAGTCAGTACTTCAAAGATTGTGTAAAGTCAGTATCTTCACTCCTCTCGCCAGTGAAAAGCAAGGTTATATTGCATTTAGGCCAATAGACCCGCCCTTGAAGCTGACTGCGAGCTATGATTACATCTAACCTCTCCGGTATCTTATCCTTTAATTCTTCTCTTAACCGCCCATATCAGAATCGCTTATATAAAATTGGTTTGGCCAGAAAATCAGCGCATCCTTCAGTAAGCAGCAAAGCCAAGCGTCTGATTGACATTCTGGGATCTGTAGTGGGATTGGGGATTACTGCCATTGTCGGGGTTCCTGTTGCGATCGCAACTCAACTGGATAACCCAGGGCCCATTTTATACAGCCAAATGCGCTGCGGTCTTAACGGTCGCCTCTTCCGAATTTGGAAATTCCGGTCGATGGTGATTGGAGCCGACCAGATGAAAGATTTGGTTCAAAACCAAGCAACAGGTCATATCTTTAAAAATGACAATGACCCCCGCATCACCAAAGTTGGCCGACTTTTACGTCGCACAAGTTTAGACGAATTACCCCAGTTCTGGAATGTGTTAATGGGGGAAATGAGTTTGGTCGGAACTCGTCCGCCCACAGTAGATGAAGTTGTCAAATATGAAAGCCACCATTGGGAACGGTTGAAGGTCAAGCCGGGATTGACTGGCGAATGGCAAGCCAACGGTCGCTCCACAGTCAAAGATTTTGAAGAAATCGTTCGGATGGATGTAGACTACCAACGCAAGTGGTCGGTTGTCTATGACATCGGTCTGATTTTCAAGACTATCCAGGTTGTGCTGAGTAAAAGTGGGGCTTGTTAAACTTTTTTAGATAAGGTAAGTTGTTGCACCTATTGCACGGAAATGCAATAGGTGCAATATATTAAACATAAAAGTTTACTCCTTTCCTCTAGAATGCGATCGCCTATAGAAAAAAATTTTATTTAATTTGGCCCTACCCACTTCCTTATTCTTAATACAGCAGTAAAATAAATATTCAAATTGCCTATAGCGATGGCTTTGAAAAACTTGATTTACCGTAGAAATACCTAAGAAAGTGGCTAATCAGCGAGGCGATAATCCATCTAAATCAATATTCAGTAGTGGGTTTTCGTTCGAGCCATCCCTGAGTGAGAAAGACCGAAATTGGCAGGCATTTATAGGTGCAAACTTGGCAACGCCGACTTTAAAAGGGACTGACCTGCGGGGCGCTTACTTAAAAGGTGCCTATCTAAGAAAGGCTGACCTGAGACAGATTGACATGAGTGAGATCTGCCTGAGTTATGCTGACTTGATTGAGTCTGACCTCACAGAAGCTTGCTTGAATTTGGCTAACCTGACAGAAGCTTGCCTGAATTTGGCTAACCTCCGCAAGTCCAAACTCAGAGGAGCCAATCTGAGCAAGTCCAATCTGGTTGGGGCAGAAATGACTCAAGCCGACTTAAGGGGAGCCAACCTAACTAAGGCTAACCTGGTTGGGGCAAATCTGGAAAACGCCGACCTAACTGGGGCTAACTTGAGTGGGGCCGATCTGAGCGGGGCAGACTTGAAAGGATCGATCCTGAAAAATGCAGTGTACAGTCCAGCAACTCGATTTAGTGAAAATCTTGACGCTGGTAAAGCAGGGGCTTACTTGATTGCTCCTAAAGTATCTGCTCCAGATGTCAACCTCAGCGGTGTGGATCTGAATGGAGCGGACTTGAGGGGAATAGACCTGAGAAGGGCGAACCTGAGAAAAACTAACTTGAATGGGGCTATCCTGAATGGGGCCAATCTGAGCGGAGCAAATCTGAGTGGAGCCGACTTGAATGGGGCTGACTTGAGAGACGCGATGTTTAAAAAGGCGGTTTACTCTCCGGAAACGCAGTTCTCTCCAGGGTTTGACCCAAATAAGGTTGGAGCTTACTTAATTGCTTCGGAGGTGTCGCTTCCAGAGGTTAACTTGAGTAGTGTGGATCTCAGTGGGGCAGACTTGAGCGGCGCAAACCTCTATCGATCGAACCTATCCGGGTCTAACATGAGGGAAATAGACTTAACCGGAGCTAACTTGAGGAAGGCGGACTTGTCAGGGGCGAAAATTCAAGGGGCAGACCTGCGAGAGGCAAACTTGACGCAAGCTAGCTTGTGTCAGGCGGATCTCACTGAAGCCGACCTCAGAAAGGTAGATCTGACTAGAGCAGACTTGAGCGGGGCAAACCTCACTAAGGCAGATTTGAGAGGGGCAGACCTGACGGGAGCCCGTTTGAATCAGGCCAATTTAAACGAAGCTGACTTGAGAGGGGTGGATTTGACGAGAGCAGACCTCAGTGGGGCAAGCCTTAGTGGGGCAGACCTCACACAGGCAGATTGCACGAGGACAACGCTGGATGCTACGAATCTGATTGAGTTGACACTTCCACGGCTATAAACTTTGACCAAATAGCACTGTCTTGATGAGATTAACTTGGAATTATGTAACGCCGATGAATTTTGTCTCAAAGGCGATCGTTTCCAGTATAGCGATCGCCTTACTACTAACTGCGAAAACCAGCCTTGCACAACAAAGCAACCCTGACGAGGTAGCGGCGGCGTTGGAACTTACCTTGACAACAAACCAGCTAACTGAGGTGTTAGCCCAGATAGCTCAAGCACCCGAAGTGCAAGTAAATCCAGAACCATCTGGTGTTGCGCCCAGTCTAGAAACTGAGCCTTCTACACCTCAAGAAACGCCTTTTCAACCGCAAAACCTGCCATTGGTGCCCTCAGAGGCACGGAGATACGGTACAGCCCCGAATATTACGGTGATAACGCCCTCAGCTTATGGGAAATCTTGGGGGAATATTAGTGTTGGTGCGGGTTTACAAGAAAGAACTCGCTTTACTAATGAGGCGGATGGGGTTTTAGGCGTTGGGTTCGGGTTGGGTGATGCTCAAAAAGCGATCGGCTTAGATGTTGGCGTGTCAGTTACTGATTTGGATACCGCAGAAGATGGTACTCTCAGCTTTAAGCTTCACCGACAGTTACCTAACGATTTTGCCGTTGCTGTGGGGGTGCTAAATGCGATCGACTGGGGTCTTACCGATAGCGGGACAAGTTTTTATGGTGTGGTGACAAAAAGATTTCGCCTGCAAAATCGAGTCGATCGGCCCTTCAGTCAGTTGTACATTTCTGCTGGTATTGGTAGCGGACAATTTCGTTCGGAATCTAATATTAACGAAGATAATGATTCAGTTGGCTTTTTTGGCAGTGTTGCTGTGCGAGTGACCGAACCTGTAAATTTAATAGCAGAATGGACAGGTCAAGATTTGACGATCGGATTATCTGTTGTACCGTTCCGCGATATTCCTTTGGTGATTACACCAGGAGTAACTGATATCACTGGCAAGGCTGGTGACGGAAGCAGATTTATATTAGGAGTTGGATATTTAATCTCTTTTTAAAGACTGCTGACTGGGTAGCAATGAACAATGAACAATGAGCTATGAACAAATTACTTAAATTATCGTTACCTTTTCTTTTGACAATTGGTTGGATTTTTATTGCCGTCAAACCAGGACTTAACCAATCAGGTACTCAGTCAAATACCACAGTTCCTAATCCAATAGAAATTAATCCTCAACCAGTTGAAGGAAGACCAGATTCGCCACAAAGTTCGCTGAGCGATATAAAGATCGATCGCACTGCTTTTGAGCAAAATTTTCAACAAGCAAATTTCGCTCAGGCAGTGCAGATGTTTGAAGAACTTCAAGCAGTAGAATTTGGCAAATACTTCGGGACAAACTTTTTTGGTAAAACGGCTTCTCCTGAACAGATATCTCAGACTCTATGCAACTTGGCTGAAACAACAGGGAAAAAAGCGGCGCTACTTTACGTGGTCTCTCTAGAGAAACAACTCGAATTATTACTCATTCTCCCCAGTTCTACACCTTGTACTAAGGCTAAACAAAATAACAATTTTACCCTTTTTATTCGCAAAACTATTCCCGAAGCAAACCGCAAAATCATCCAAACAGTTGCCAAACAATTTCGGGCTGGAGTAACCGATCCAATCCTGAGTAACGATTACCGGAATTTTGCCAAACAGTTTTATCAATGGATTATCGACCCCGTACAATCAGAGCTTTCTGCTAATAAAATAGATAGCTTAATATTCTCAATGGATGCTGGTTTGCGATCGGTTCCCGTAGCTGCTTTTAACAATGGTCAACAGTTTCTAATCGAGCAATATAATGTCGCTTTAATCCCTAGCTTTAGCCTCACGGATACCCGTTACATTCCTATTGCCAACTCGCAAATGTTGGCAATGGGAATATCCAAGAGTACCCAGGATCAGTCTCCTTTACCGGCGGTAGCTGTGGAAGTTCCGACATTAGCTAACACTCTTTGGCGGGGTCAGGGATTTTTGAATGAGGAATCGACTTTGGATAAGTTGCAATCTCTCACCACAAAACAACGTTTTGGAATTATCCACATAGCCACTCATGCTGAATTTAGATCCGGAAAAGTAAGTGAATCTTACATCCAGTTCTGGAATTCTAAACTCAAGTTAGATCAATTGAAAGACTTTTCGCGAAAGTTGGGGTGGAATAAATCTCCAAAAGTAGAAATGCTTGTTTTGAGCGCCTGTAGAACTGCGCTGGGAAACGAACAGGCAGAATTGGGATTTGCTGGTTTGGCGGTTCAGGCGGGTGTGAAGACTGCTGTGGGAAGTCTGTGGTATGCCAGCGATGAAGGTTCCCTAGCACTGATGACGGAATTTTATCACAAGTTGCGATCGGCACCGATAAAAACTGAGGCTTTAAGAGAAGCTCAGTTAGGTATGCTGAAAGGACAAGTCAGGTTGCAGAATGGACAGTTAGTATTATCGGACAATCGTCGCGTCTCTCTTCCCCCAGAACTTGCGACCAGTAGTGATATTAATCTATCTCATCCTTACTTTTGGTCTGCTTACACGATGATTGGTAATTGGAATTAATTGGGAATTTCAAATTTTAAATTGAACCCGCGCTAGTAAGTAGGTGGGCATAATTAAACGTAAAACTGCCGCGCCCTTAGAAACCCGGTTTCTTGGAGAAACCGGGTTTCTGGGTGTTCAGTTTATTTACACCCACTTACTTATTAAGGACATGAGCAAGATCTGACAGTGCGACATTTGCGGTTTTCCCCAGAACCTTGACATTCCAACCTGCTGGTGCAAATTTGATTTCGTTCCACAACTCCCCCATCGTTAATTACCACTTTAGCGGTAAAAGAGTCTTGCTCAATAATGGCGTTATTTTCAGAAACTTCATACTTAAACTCGTTGTCTCCCTCTATCACCGAAAAGGTACGAGTGCGATGTTTCTTCGCGATCGACATATCGAATCTTTCAGAATATTGACCTTTATCATATTTTCTATTTGTATAAGGATAGGGATCGTCATCCATTCCCTCAGTCATATTCATGATTTTCACTTTTCTCCCCGGTGCAGGTGTGGTTGAGCTAGATTTGAATCGAGCTTTCAGTTGTTCTGGTATGAAGCCGACCCCAGGACATTGCCCAGCATAGGTAATGCTCCTAAATGGGAGCAAATCTGTTTCAAAACCTGTTGGTGTTTCTACTTGTAATTCTGCCGCAGTGGTACTGATAGCTAAGGCAAAAATAAACAAGAGTAAAATTGTTTTCGTTTTCAGTTTGGTAAAAAAAGCTCGAAAGCTTTTAAGTTCCATAGTTATTTTTTGGTAATTAGATGGCTAAGTAAGGTGGGTGGTGCCATCCTACTTATACCAAAACCGGGTTTCTTTGGTTGCCAAAGTTGATATTTCTTTGCTACCCGCATATTCCCGGTTTATGGCATTACTGAATAGGTATTCTAGAAGGCGGCGATGGTTGAGGGTTTATCTGTCTGTTAGCCACTTGGATCGCTTCTATGATAATAGGCAGACCAAACAGCAAAGCGAGACAAATAGCAATCCACTTGAACCAATTTGACCGAACCCGGCCTTTGGTTGGATATTCACAAGCAAGACAAATTTCTGCTTCTGTGCTGTTTAAAGTTCCGCACTCTTTACAGGGTTCTAAAGCCATTGCTCTTTTTACCTACTGTAGTTAGTTACTAGCTCAATCATACTTTTACTTCGATATTAACTAATTAGTTATTGGTGGAATTCCAGCCATATCAAGGATTTGGGGAATCAAATCTTCTCGCTTGACGGCCATCATGTGGACGCCTTGACAGATTTGACGTGCTAATTTGACTTGTTCGGCTGCGATCGCAATTCCTTCCTCTAACGGATCTGTTGCACTTGCCAAACGATCGATAATGTGCTGAGGAATGTTGACTCCAGGAACGCACCGATTGATAAATTCGGCGTTTTTAGCGGATTTAAGCAGAAAAATCCCAGCTAAAATTGGTTTATTTGTGCCTGCGGCTATTTGAGTCATAAATTTTTCTAGGCGATCGAAGTCGGAGATTAGCTGGCTTTGGAAAAACTGCGCCCCTGCTTGTAATTTGCGCTCAAAGCGGCTTTGCAAGCCCGACCAACTCGACAATTGCGGGTCAACTGCTGCACCGACAAATAGGTCGGTAGCGCCATCTGTGAGGGGTTTCTCGTTCCAATCCAAACCGCGATTCATTTTGTCGATCGCTTGTAGCAGACGCACCGATTCCAAGTCGAACACGCCTTTGCAGTCGGGATGATCCCCAGCTTTGACGGGATCGCCTGTGAGGGCTAGGATGTTGCGGATACCCAAGGCGTGGGCCCCCATGAGGTCGGCTTGCAGTCCGATGCGATTGCGATCGCGACAAGCTACTTGACAAATTGGCTCAATCCCTTGTTGCAGCAGAATTACCGACGCCGCCAGGGGAGACATCCGCAACACCGCTCTGCTGCCATCGGTAATATTGATAGCATGAACTCTCTTTTTGAGCAGTTGCGCCATTTTTACCATCTGGATTGGGTCGCCTCCCTTGGGTGGCGCGACTTCTGCGGTGATTACAAATTCACCAGCTTCTACTGCGGTGCGGAAAGAGGTCAAAAGTTTTGGGTATTGGATGTTGAGCATGAGTTCTGATGGATGAGTGTCTTCATCCTTTATCGTTCATTGTTCATCCTTCCGTCTAGTCTGATTTGCGCTCCGATTTTTCGGTATTGCTTTTAGAGAGGTGCGGAAAAACCAAGTGCGGCTTTAACTTGAGCTAGGGTATTGTTAGCGATCGCTTCTGCCTTTTGTCTTCCCTCGCGCAACACCGACTCCAGATAGCCCTTATCGTTCATTATTGCCTGATACTTCTCCTGGATCGGTTTGAGCGCATTAATCGTCGTTTCTGTCAGCAAAGGCTTGAATTGACCCCAACCCATATCCGCACACTCTGCCGTTACTTCTGCCTTCGTTTTACCGGAAAGAATCATATACAAAGTTAACAGATTGCGACTTTCCGGTCGTTCCGAATCATCAAACGTCAAACCGCGAATGGGATCTGTCTTGCAGCGTTTAATCTTGTATTGGATTTCCTCTGGTGTATCTAGCAGATTAATCCGACTTTGGTCTGAAGGGTCGGACTTAGACATTTTGCGAGTCCCATCAGTCAGACTCATTACCCTAGCGCCTTCTGCCCGAATCAGGGGATCTGGCAATTTGAGGATTTTTTGCTTCTTACCGAATTGATGGTTAAAGCGATTGGCAATATCGCGAGTGAGTTCCAAATGTTGTTTTTGATCTTCTCCCACCGGCACTTTATCCGCTTGGTATAGCAAAATATCCGCCGCCATCAGCACCGGGTAATCTAGCAAACCAGTATTGACATTTTCTCCCTGCTTAACTGCTTTTTCTTTAAACTGGATCATATCTTCTAGCCAGTTAATCGGTGTGATGCAATTGAGCAGCCAAGTCAGTTCGCTGTGAGCCGAAACATGGGATTGCACGAAGATAGTGGAATATTGCAGATCGATGCCACAAGCTAAATACAAAGCAGCGATTTTATAAGTATTTTCCGCTAACGCCGTTGGATCGTGAGGTGCTGTAATCGCGTGCAAATCTACCACGCAGAAGTAATTTTCGTACTGGCTTTGACCTTCCACCCAGTTACGAATTGCTCCCAGGTAGTTACCCAGGTGAAGATTGCCAGTTGGTTGGACGCCAGAGAGAACGCGAGGACTCGCCATAAAGTGCTGAGTGCTGAGTGCTGAGTAAATTACATCTTAGAGCCAAAGCGGGTTGTTCAAGCGTTCTCAAGAAAAATTCCAAAATTTTACCAAAATTGAGCGGTTTTTCTGAGTAAGCAGCAGTAGGCTTGGGTTTAACTATATTATCTGCCAGTAGATCCTCGTGGTGCAGAGGGGCAGAGGGGCAGAGGGGCAGAGGAGAAAAGAAATAAAAATGTTCTTGTATAAACAAAAGCATAACAATTCCCAAAGAGTCGTAGAGATGAGTTTCAAATTCCTAGTTAAATATTTGGTATGTTGTTGCGCTTTGGCGCTCTTTAAGATAGCGCTAAGCTATTAAGCATCTAAATCGAATACAAGGACGGGCAGGATGCCCATCCCACAAGAAGCTCAGAAAAACTGACTGTGAAATTAGATGCGTAGCAGCTTAAAGCGCAACAACATACCTGAAAAGCTACTGTGAAACTACCCTGCGAGGGTACTGCCAAAGCGCGATCGCATTTCGCAGAATAAAAATAAGACTTACGCAACAGTCTTGTAGAAATCCGGTTTTTCTACAAGGTTAGCCAAAAATAAGATTTTTTCCAAAAACATCCTGTTTCTAATGCGTAAGCTGTGGAAAAGTAAGCGCAATGAATGTTTCAATCTAACTCTTTTACCTAGAGAAGGAATTTGCGAGATGAAAGTGTTGAAAGCCTTAAAATCTATGGCTGTCATGGCCTTATTATCCGTTGGCATGACTGGGTTTAGTTTTCCTTCTGCGGCGAATGCTAGTTCAGTAGTTGCTCGTTATGAGCGTGAAGTAACTACATATTATGGGGGTGGATATCAAATTGCTAGCGCTGGAACAACTTGTCGCCGCGTCAGCACAAATGGTGGTCGGTTGAATGTCCGCAGCGTTCCTGGTGGTCGTATCGTTGGCAAAATATACAGCGGAACTCGTGTCTGGATTACTGGATATCGGTCTAATGGTTGGGTACGAATCACTGGCCCAGTTCGTGGTTATGTATCTGGCAGTTATCTGAGATCTTGCCGATAACGAGAAGGCCCGATCGTACAAAGGTAAGTTGTTGCGCTTTAGCGCTAAAGCGCAACAACTTACCTAAAAGGCGTCGAAGAAAACTTCCGTAGCTTCTTCAAGTGTAACACCATGTTTTTTAATGTTGCTTTGCGCTTTGTTAATGTAAATGAAACCAGAGCAATTAATTTTGTGTTTATGCAAAAAGATTAATAGTCTTGGTTTTAGCAGTGCGATCCACTACTGGATTTTCTGTAATTTCAGGTATTTTCAGACAAAATGAAACGCTTTCAATTTCCCAAGTAATCCATGCTGATGGATTTTCTGAAATCCCCTCTATCCAAAAGTTGGTTACGGGTCGATCCACTTTCGTAAATAGCCCGTCTATAATTTTATAAGCTGGCTTGAATCCCTTACCACTCTTTGGATCTCCTATATATTCAGCAATATCGCGCTCGGATCTTCTAACACCACTAAAACAGAGTTTACCTTCTGGTAAAAGCATCCGGTTTCCCGTATGATTTAATGGATGCCCCTCGTATAAAGTAATGTTTCGAGTGGGAATAATGATGGTATTATCTGTGATAATAGGATTACCGAAGTAAGCTGTATCCCACAGTTCTATTTCATCAAAATATCCATTAACGATCGTCTCCATAAGTTTGTACCTTTTCAAAAATTACTGTTCTGACCTTATTTGGATCTATTTCCCCAGCATCCGATCTCCGAAATTGTAGCATAGCAAATTTAGAGTATAGCCCCTCTTCCCGACTCCCAACTCGCACCAAACGTAAACCCAGTTTTTGCAATAGTTCTGTTTCTGGCACCCTTTCCTGACCTCTTGCTGTTCCAAATCTATATCTGTTATTGTAAGTGGCATTGATATAAATACGTCCTCCTGGTTTCAAAATTCTTGCTGCTTGTTCGAGAAATTCTGCTTGTGGCCCCGATACAATAATTTCTTCTACACTGTTAGCAGGAAAAATATTAGCTAATTCAGAAACATTTGCTCTGATACCTTGTTCGGCTATGAGATCGAAGTTGATAGCATCAGGAATCTGTGAACTGATTCCACCAAAAAGGTCTATAATAATTTTTTCGTTGGAATCTATTTTTTGAGTAATGAACTCTCTGGCTGCTTCTACATTTAATGGTATAATATTGGCACCTCTCTTCTTAAATACTTAATTCTAATCTTGAGAGGATTCTGGTTGAGGAATATCTTCTGATTTTTTATTCTCGGACATAGATTTTTTATACTTCCTCAATCAGTCCAAAATTTTTACGTAACTCGTCTACAGTTTGAGGTTTATTCGTCCGTTTTTTAGCACGTTGTAGAGCATCTAGGAGACGTATTCCATTCTCAGGTGACTGAAACAAATAGATGGTTTCAATCATTCTATTTAACTCATCTTTAGGAATTACAGATACGCTTTCGTAGCCTTCCCGACTCACAATTACAGGTTCGCGGGTGGAGATGACTTCATCGTAAATTTGGTCAAAGTTTTTACAGGCTTGATTGTAGGTTGTTTGACTCAGCATTTTTAATTCCTCAGTCTATTAGTTTAATCATATCGCATCTTCGCTTAAGGAGTTGCTCTTTTAGCTTGTGGGCGTTATAATATTATCCTAATCTCCTTAAATACTTAATTCAATGATTTTGACTGAATTATTACCAAAGTTGCAAGAATTATCTCGCGCTGACAAGTTACGGGCGATCGAGTTTTTAGCGTCGGAATTAGCGAAAGAAGAAGAGGCGGCACAGCAAAAGCCAAGTTTTTCCAGCGTCACCCTGTATAATTCGTTTGAAGCTGCCCATACATTAGCAAAATTAATAGAGGAAGACAAGAGAGCAAATAATGTTTGATGCACAAAGATTCCCTTTTATTGAAAAATTTGATGAGTTTGGAGTATCTAATTGGGTTCCATATCTACCGCTAATGCTTACTTATCAAGGTCGTTCTTTGGATGTGTTAGCATTGTTGGATACCGGGTCTACGGTGAATGTTTTGCCTTATGAAATCGGCTTGCAATTGGGAGCAGTTTGGGAGGAGCAAACACTTTCAATTCCTTTAGCTGGTAATATTGCTAGATTGGAAGCGCGTGGATTGCTTATATCTGCTACAATTGGTCGATTTACTCCTGTTAACTTGGCTTTTGCATGGACGCAAGCTAATGATGTTCCTTTGATTTTAGGATATTTGAATTTCTTTTCCGAGTTTGATGTTTGTTTTTATGGTTCTCAGTTAGCTTTTGAAGTTTGTCCGAAGCAACTTCAACAATAACAAATTTATTGGGTATTTCCATTTAATTTTTACAGGCTACCTCTTATCCAATTGACTATTTCCTCAACTAAATCGGGTTGACTCGGTGAAAAAGTTGGCAACGGAATATCTCCTTTTTCCCACACCACACAAATCGCATTATCAAATTTGCTGAAAGCTTTCAGAAATGGATCTCTAAATCCTGTGGGTGTGGCTGAGAGTGCTGTGGAATCGTAACTGGCGAACCCTTCCAGTTACGGCATCTCCCAGGTTTTCTCCCGTTTTTTCGAGGGCTTTGGTTGCGAGTACGGTTGCGATCGCGGTAAGTATAGTTATAGGTTCCATTTGTAAGTTCGATCGATAATTGATTACTTATTCTACTGCATCGGTCAAAGTAGGGGCACGGCGTCCGGGATATTTTGGTTACAGGAAAAAGGTTAATTAGCTGTGCTACTACACAACCACTCAAGCGTCCGGGATATTTTGGTTACAGGAATAAGATTAATTAGCTGTGCTACTACACAACCACTAAAGTGGACTGAAAAACCTTCTTAGTCCACTTTAGTGGACTTTCGCTATTAGCCTGCGATTTGAATCGCAGGCGAGTGAGGAAAGCAGGTGCAAGATATCAGCTAAAGTAGACTATAATTCTATACAAATCAACCATCTCAAATTGGAAATCGTAATAGATGCACCCAAGCAAATAGATACCGCACAGCTATCGCAAACTGGATTTTCTAACTCCCATTAAATCAGACCAATTGATGCGAATACTACCTGCCACATTAGCTTCACGCGAATTACCATTATTCAGATTGGCACCCACATAGTAATCTCAGATTAATATTGGCGTTGGGCGAGTAGGTCAACTGAGACGTGAGAGCGCGGGAACCGTTAAAGAAGCCTTTGTTTGGGTTAGCTCCATCGCCCTTTTTGCTACTTCATAACTATTGACTTTGCAGTAGTTCGCGATCGCAGCTAACGGTTTTAGCGATCAATGATTGAGAAGAGAGAGGCTAGGGGCTAGAAAAGTCAAAAGTCAAAAGTCAAAAGTCAAAAGAAAATAGGGGCTAGGGCTAGGGGCTAGAAAAGTCAAAAGTCAAAAGAAAATAGGGGCTAGGGCTAGGGGCTAGGAAAAAAGCATTGATGCAAAAGAGAGAATTGTTCACTTTTGATTTTTGACTTTTGACTTTTGACTTCCCCAGTCCCCTTTATCGAAAAACTGGGTTTAAAACCCCGTCATAAAGGACGGCTTTGATTAATTCTGTGTTAAGCTAGACTTTAGCAGGAGCGGGTATTCAACAATAATAAAAACCCAGTTGCCGAGAGGCGGAGCACCTTGAAAACTGAAGATAGAGAGTTCTAGCAGGAAAAGCACTGCTAGGTAAAATCTTCATGCGTCAAGTACCAGAAAACCAATATTTCTTGGTTTAAACTGTAGGATAGGGCATATCCCAACAGACCTCTGCAATGGGGTAAAACGCTTGGGGAGAGAACCATCTCTGGCGAGTGAAACTGCAAGGTATCTAAGTTAAGTGGACTCGTTGAACCAAGAATCCCCGTCGCTTTAGCGCGGGGAGTGTCAATCTTCCCGCTTCATTTGCCAGGTAGCTGCGATCGCAGCTACTGCCCCAGCTATTAAGCCCGTACTCATTCCCTGAACCGTTCTGAGGACTGGATCTTCGGTTAGGCATTGGCTAGTGGGAGTTTCCGCTTGCCAGCACTGATTGCTCTCTGCCCAGCTGGCAGTGCCTCCCAATACTACACCGATCGCACTACAGGCCACAATATAAAGGAAGAAGCGATTGGTTTTTCTATCCGCAGGCCGATTATTTTTTCTATCCATAGGTAGATGTATTTTTTGAAATTGCTTGCTCGATCAGACTTAATATATTCTGCCCACAAAACGGATCGATGTCACTATCGCTTTGTTAAGAAATGTAAACTTATTCTGTAACTGGGGACTGGGGATTGGGTCACTATAGCTTTGTTAAGAAATGTAAACTTACGCCAGTTGAAGACGATTTTATACATAATACTTGGGGCCGATCGCGCCTGAGTTATAGCAAAGTGCAAGGTCAGCGATACAAACACAGTCCCCGCGTTGCTTTGAGCGTTTAATATTGAGAAGTTCGATCGCGGTGTGCTTCTGGATATGGGAGATCGTCAAGCGGTTTCATGGACTGTTTGCGACTACGGGGAGGTGTTTTTTAGGGGAGAGCAATTTTTGGGGCTGGATTCCTTAGCTGGTAATGGTTTGGGTGCGATCGGATGAAAAATCGGTAGTCGCAAACGCTACGATGCTTGCTGTGACTGGGTTTTAGCAGAAAATTTTTACAGGCTATTTACAAGCCGTCGCCTGAAATGGTACATTTATTCTTGGTAGTCGCAAATGAACCTCGAAAACTAAATAACGTAAGGCTTTGGAAGGTGTGCAGTTGAAATCACCTATAATCCCTTTCAGGGATTGAAACGAATTTTCAATATAACACAAACAATGCTTTCCAAGTTGAAATCACCTATAATCCCTTTCAGGGATTGAAACCGGTATTTTCTACCGCTGTGGCTGAAACCGAACGGTTGAAATCACCTATAATCCCTTTCAGGGATTGAAACACTATCAATGGCACGCGTGCCGGCCAAGAAATGTTCAAGTTGAAATCACCTATAATCCCTTTCAGGGATTGAAACTCAAGATATTTAAAGAAATCTTTGGCTCTACTTGGAAAGGTTGAAATCACCTATAATCCCTTTCAGGGATTGAAACTCGACGACAGTGCTCCGATGGATTTGAGTAGGGTTTAGTTGAAATCACCTATAATCCCTTTCAGGGATTGAAACCAGCTTTATCAGCAGATTGTTGAGGCAAGGAAGTATTTAGGTTGAAATCACCTATAATCCCTTTCAGGGATTGAAACACCACATCCATAATCTAAGATTGTTAATGGTGAAGTTGAAATCACCTATAATCCCTTTCAGGGATTGAAACAAGTTAGTAAGTGCTTCCTCATAAGAATAGATTTGAAGTTGAAATCACCTATAATCCCTTTCAGGGATTGAAACAGTCGCGTTAGGAAGTTTAGCGCTACAGACGGCCGATGTTGAAATCACCTATAATCCCTTTCAGGGATTGAAACTGGGAAAAACCCGAATTCAAAACGCTCAGGTTGGGTTTCGTTATCTCAACCCAACCTACCATGTTTTAATCAATTCGCAAATTAAAAGGCAGACGAGCATAAACGTCTAAAGGATCATTCATAGTTCCCAAAATGCTTAAATCTTCCCGCAGTCGTTCATAAGTAAGAGTCAGCGGATCGAACTGCTTCGGTTTACTAAAGTTTTCGCTAGCGCCGATCTTACTGCTAAAAAGATTTTTCAAAAGCCGTTCTTCCAAGCTGCGACTATTGGGATATTGTTCCAACTCCCAATCATTATCCAGCTTTGCTACCTTTGCAGCATAATTAATCGCACTATCTATGCCACCAATATCATCAACGAGGCCAATCTTCTTCGCTGCTAGACCTGACCAAACCCGTCCTTGGGCAATTTCTTGCACTTTGTTCTGGGACAACTTGCGCGATTCTGCAACTTTACCCACAAATTGATAGTAAATCCGATTCACAGAACCCTGGTAAATAGCCAGTTCTTGAGGTGTTTTTGGTCGGGAAATAGTTTGAGAGTCGGCATATCGACCTGTTTTCACCACATCCCAGGTGATGCCGTTGTCGTTAGCTAACTTTTGCACGTTCATCAGGAGTCCAAAAACGCCGATCGAACCAGTGATCGTATTGGGTTCGGCAAAAATCCGGTTAGCATAAGTGGAAATCCAGTAGCCACCAGAAGCAGCGACATCACCCATAGACACTACCACCGGCTTTTTCTGACGGGTAAGCCTCACTTCTCGCTGAATTACCTCAGACGCCGTAGCGCTTCCACCAGGACTGTTGACGCGCAGAACTACTGCTTTAACGTCATCATCCAGCCGTATTCGGCGCAGTTGTCTGGCTAAGCGATCGCCTCCCACCTGCTTGACGCTACCTTCGCCGCTGACGATTTCTCCATCAGCGTAGACAACCGCAATTTTGTTTTGAGATTGCCGCTTTTGGCTGAGCGATTTCTCAGCAACCTTGGCATAGTTACTCAGGCTAATTTGCCGGAAAAATTTATCCTTTTTGTCATTCCCCGTTAGCTGCTTGAGGTCGGAGACGACTTGATCGAAATAAGCTACTTTATCGACCAGACGGCTTTGGCGAGCTTGTTCTGGTTGCAACAAACCTTGATTATCTGCGATCGCTTGCATTTGTTGCGGAGTTAATTTGCGGCTTTTCCCCACCGATGCGCGAAATTCCCCCCAGATATCTCCCAACAATCTTTGAACCTGTGCCCGATTTTCGGGGCTTAGCTGTTTTAGTACAAATGGTTCAACAGCAGACTTGTACTTGCCAACTCGGATCACCTGAACCCCAACACCATACTTCTCCAATGCTCCTGTTAAGAACATGGTTTCCGAACGCAGACCGTTCATTTCCATCATGCCCATCGGATGAATTACGATCGTGTCTGCTACCGACCCCAAGTAATATGTCGGTTCATCCCAGTCAACATTATAAGCAATAATTTTTTTGCCAGCCGCTTTGAATCTTTCCAGTGCTTGACGGACTTCTTTGAGCGTTGCAAAACCTGCAACCTTACCGGCTGTTTCTCCACAAGCATCTAAGTAGATTGCTACTATGCGCTTATCTTTGGTCGCCATGTCGATCGCATCCAGGACGTTACGCAGCGCGATCGTTTCGTCGTTATCTTGACCCGATACTGCTTTCTGTATCAGATTTCCAGTGCCTGATGAGGGATTCGTATCCGTAATTCTCACAGACATATCGAAAACTAATACCGACTTATCTTTTACTTGTGGCACCGTATCTTTGGTAGCGGCAGAAATCAGCATTAAAATTAGTCCGCCCGTTCCCAAACCGAAAAAAATTAATAAACCTAAGACAGTGGCGAAGGTGTGTTTAAAGAAATCTCGCATATGAGAATAGTTTTGAGTTTTGAGTTTTGAGCTTTGAGTTTTGAGTTTTTTTAACTCTTGACCTTTAACTTTTATGCTAACTTCTGCAACGAGCCGGATTGTTTTAGGTCAGATAGCGTTGCATTGCCGGTGCAGAATAATACTGTGGTAATTTCTGCTATTAACACTTTAACCAAGCCGTGCAAAGCATCTTCTGATTCCGCAGCTGCTTGCAGAAACGGCCATGCCATACCGGCTATGTCGGCACCCAGCGCAAGTGCCTTTGCCACTTCCAAACCATTACGCAGTCCTCCAGAGGCAATCAGGGGAACATCTGGGGCATTGGCACGAATACTCGTAATGCACTCAGCCGTTGGCAGTCCCCAGTCTGCAAAAGTTGCTCCCAGCCGTCGCTGCTGGGCATCTGTTGCCCGTTCGCTCTCCACCTTAGCCCAAGAAGTCCCACCCGCACCCGCTACATCGATCGCGGCGACACCGACATCGATTAACTTTTGCGCTAGAGTAGCTGAAATTCCATTCCCGACTTCTTTGGCAATCACTGGCACTGGTAGCTTTTCGCAAAGTATAGCAATTTTTTGCAGCAATCCTCTAAAGTTCTTGTCTCCCTTGGTTTGAACGCACTCCTGCAAGGGATTTAGATGCAAAATTAGCGCGTTTGCCTCTAATAAATCAATTACTCGCAGACATTCTTCCAAACCATATTCATAGTTTAGTTGTACCGCTCCCAAGTTAGCAAAGAGGAGAATATCCGGCGCGACACTTCGTACTGCAAAAGTCTCAGCTACCAGGGGATTCTCTACCGCTACCCGCTGGGAACCCACACCCATCGCTATTTTGTAATGCTGCGCCACTTCAGCCAGACGATAGTTAATCTGACCAGCTTGTTTTGTTCCACCTGTCATTGAAGATATCAGCAGTGGCGCACCCAGTTTTTTGTTAAAAAAAGTTGTACTTAGGTCTATTTCATCATAGTTTAATTCTGGCAAACAACAATGGATAAAGCGATATAGTTCTAGCCCATTAGTAGTCTGCCTAAATTGCACGTCTTCATCGAGACAAATCCTCAAATGATCTGCTTTCCGCGCCTGGGTTTCCGTCATAATTCACAACTCATAAATTTATTCGCATATAAGTTTTAGAAATAACTCAGTTGTAGGTTGGGTAGAGGAATGAAAACCAACTTATTCGTCTGGTCGTGTTGGGTTTCGCTTCGCTCTACCCAACCTACAAAGATTAGCTAAATTTATCACCTTAAGCCAAGCTCAGGACTTTATTAACTCTACGGCATCCCGTCCATCGATATTCTGGAGATAAACCCTCACTTGTTCTTCCTTAGCTGTTGGCAACTGTTTGCCTGTAAAATCCGGATGAATAGGCAATTCTCGATGACCGCGATCGACCAGTACGGCTAACCAAATCGCTTCTGGTCTACCATACTCGATGACTGCGTTGAGTGCGGCGCGAACGGTTCTGCCCTTGTAGATTACATCGTCTACCAGTACAATAGTTTTCCCAGAAACATCGAATGGGATATCGGTTTTGGCAGGAGTTCGCAGACCAATGCGATCGAGGTCGTCTCGATAAAAAGTAATGTCCAGCGCCCCCACCGGCACCTCCACTTGTTCGAGCAATTCAATCTGGCGAGCCATTAGCTGGGCTAGGGGAACACCTTTGGTATGAATTCCCACTAATCCTAGTTTGGACAGGTCGCGGGCTTTTTCGATCACCTGGGTGGTCATGCGGGTGAGCGTGCGACGCAATTCTTGTGCTGATAAAATTTCGACAACTTGGGAAGGCATAGGGGAGTGGGGGAGTGGGGGAGTGGGGGAGTGGGGGAGTGGGGGAGTGGGGGAGTGGGGGAGTGGGAGAGTGGGGGAGTGGAGAAGTGGGGGAGTGGGGGAGTGGAGAAGTGGGGGAGTGGGTAACCTTTCTTCTTCTTCAACTGACCACTGACCACTGACAACTGACCACTGACCACTGACAACTGACAACTGACAACTGACCACTGACCACTGACCACTGACCACTGACCACTGACCACTGACCACTGACCACTGACCACTGACAACTGACAACTGACAACTGACCACTGACCACTGACCACTGACCACTGACCACTGACCACTGACCACTGACCACTGACCACTGACAACTGACAACTGACCACTGACAACTGACAACTGACCACTGACAACTGACAACTGACAACTGACCACTGACCACTGACCACTGACCACTGACCACTGACCACTGACCACTTCCCCTAGCCCCTAGTTATTAACGTAGTTGTACTGGCATGATCAAGTGGGTAGCTTTCGAGCCTCCTAGCGGTTTCACCACTACAGGACTCAGACCGTTGTTGAGATCCATTTGTACTTCTTGGGTATTCAGGTTTTTCAGGCTTTCCATCAAGTACTTAACGTTGAAAGCAATATCGATATCTTCTCCAGTAATAAACTGGATAGGAATTGACTCCTGTCCGCTGCCTACATCTTTAGCTTCTACCGACAAAGTGAGTTTCTGGTTAACACTGTCCAGATTGGCTTTAAAAATGTTGTTTTTCTGGTCAGTTAAAACGGAAATTCGCTCTATGGCACTTAAAAACTGTTTGCGATCGAGGGTAATAGACCTGATAAATCCGTTTGGCAATAACTGGCGGTATGCTGGATACTGTCCCTCCAGTAGCCGCGTAGTCAGGCGTTGGTCGCCCCACTCAAACACCACCTGACTGCTATCGAAGCGAAGGTTAACTAGCGGTGCGGACTGGTCTGTGTTTGGGCTTTGGCGCATTCCTAAAATGCGTTCTACCTCTCGCAAGGCTCTCGCTGGAACTGTGACGTTTAGCTCTATTTCACTTTCTAGCAGCTCATCGTCATCCGCGCCATCCTCTGGCAATTGATGAACGGTTTCGACCATTGCCAGTCGATGTCCGTCTGTGGCGGCAAATTCGAGGCCATCTTTTTTACCAGTGAGATGAACGCCTGTTAAAACTTGTTTGGTTTCATCGGCACTCGTAGCAAATAAAGTACCGTGCAATCCCTCAATTAATGTTTCGGGTGCGAGATAAATTGTTTGCCCATCTTCTATTGCAGGCAGTTCTGGAAATTCTTCTGCTTCCATCCCTCGGACTTGGTAGCGTCCAAAAGATGAGGTTATCGTGGCTACGAATTCTCCGGCGTCATCGTCGATCGTAATTTCGCCATTCGACAGACGCGAAACGATGTCGTTGAGCAGCTTGGCTGGTAGTGTTAATGTACCGCTGTTTTCGACTTTGGCTGCGAAACTTGTTTTTATTCCCAGGCTGAGGTCGAATGCAGTTAAGCTGACTCGTTGCGAATTTTCATCGGCACTCAAGAGGACGTTAGCCAGCACTGGGTGTGTTGGCCGAGAGGGCACTGCACGACTGACCAATGAGAGATTGGTATTGAGGTCATTCTGCTCACAAACGAATTTCATGGCTTTTTGTTGTTTGCTGGCAGTTGTGTAACTGACTTGTAACTACTCTGGCAAGCATAGCTTAGAACGAGTTTGTAGTGTAGCAAAGTGCTGAATGCTGAGTGCTTTAGTAACTTAAGTTGTTTTTGGTTCGGAATTGATAATGGGTATGTTGTTGCGCTTTAGCGCTATAAGAGCGCTAAAGCGCAACTACGTACCAAAGAGTGCGATCGCACTCTTTGCCTGTGGAAAATGTGGAAAAAGTTGGTAAACACCTTCCAGCTAAGCTTTTCATAAATTGTTACGCTGTGGAAAACTTGGGGAAAAATTGCTGATTTTTCCACAGAGTATTTATACTTAGAATACTTTTCCATCGAAATCATCCGATTTTCCACAAATTTTCCACAGGCAAAAACCTTCTTATTAATTTTTTACCTACTTCTTTATCTATTTCCCTAGCCCCTACTCCCCTTTTGACTTTTGACTTTTGACTTTTGACTTTTTATGAGTTGGTTTGCGATCGCGTGGCGAGGTTAATGCGATCGCTCAGTTGGCGCAGCGTTTGAGGCATATTCGGATCGCTATCTCGCAGTTGTGCCACTTTTTCGCAGCTGTACATCACCGTAGTGTGATCTTTGCCGCCAAATTCCTCGCCAATTCTGGGCAAACTCAGGTCTGTGTGGTGGCGCATCAGGTACATACCGATTTGGCGTGCTTGACTGATCTCCCGTCGCCGCGAGTTTCCCTTGAGATCGTCGATGGGGATATCATACGCTTCAGCTACAACCATCAAAATCACATCCGGCGTCGTCGCCACTTTCTCTGTAGGTGGGTTTAAAACTGGTGCGATATTCTCCACCGTCATCGGCAGTCCTGAAATCGAGATATAGGCAACAGCGCGAATTAAAGCACCTTCTAATTCACGGATATTAGAGGTGTAGTTGGTGGCGATGTATTCAATTACCTCGCGAGGCAGTCGCATATTCTCGTACTCTGCCTTCTTTTGCAGTATTGCCATGCGAGTTTCCAAGTCTGGACGTTGGATATCGGCAATCAATCCCATCGAGAAACGGGAACAGAGGCGTTCTTGCAAGCCGGGAATCTGCTTGGGTGGGCGATCGGATGCTATCACGACTTGTTTGCCAGCTTCATGCAAAGTGTTGAAGGTGTGGAAAAATTCCTCTTGGGTGTATTCCTTGCCCTCAATAAACTGGATATCATCCACTAAAAGAACATCCGCAGCTCGGTAATGTTCGTGGAAGCTTTGCATATTGTCTTTGCGGATAGCTGCAATCAAATCGTTGGTAAATTGCTCGGTGGAAACGTAAAAGATTCTGGAGTCGGGGGCTATCTCTAAACGATAATGACCGATCGCCTGCATCAGGTGGGTTTTTCCTAAACCAACGCCACCGCACAAGAACAGGGGGTTAAACTCGCGTCCCGGAGATTCGGCAACTGCTAGAGAGGCCGCGTGAGCCATGCGATTGTTTGGCCCAACCACAAACCGTGAGAAAACGTGCTTGAGGTTTAATGTGGTTGGTTTGGGCCGATGGCGATCGGAGCGGTAGCCCAGATCTGGTTCCGTGCGATCGCTATTTTCTGAGATGCTGGGTTCAACTGGCAGGGGCCAAGAGACTCCCGCGTTGCCATTGGTCGAGGTTTCATCCCCTTGGGCAACTGTGATGTAGATTTCTACTGGATGACCCAAAATATCCTGAACTACATCTGCGATCGTCTTGATATAGTACTTTTGCAACCAATTCCGAGCAAACGGATTGGGGGTACGAATTACCAGACAGTTATTTTCCAATTGCTCAGCATTAGCGGTCTTGATCCAAGTCTCAAACGTGGGGCGGCTCAATTGTATCTGCAACCGTTCCAGTACCTGACTCCAGAGACTCTCAAGGGCAAGTTCCACGAGTTTTCCTCTACCGCTAACGGTCAAAAAATAAACTATGCAATCTAGGCACGAGTTTAACCGAGTTATCTGCTATTTTACAGAGATTTGCGATCGACGCGCCTAAAGGATTAGAAACTTGATTTTTGGGTGCGATCGGCCCTAATTCATGCTCTAACGGTAGAGAGGTTGGTGCAATATGTCAGTTTTCATATCATGTCCGGTTAATCACTTATAATATCTGTAGGTTGGGTTGAGGAACGAAACCCAACGCTACAGGGGTGGTGGTTGGGTTTCGCTATCGCACAGGCCCAACAAAGCAGCTAATTGATTTTCTGACGGTAGAGCGGTTGGTGCAATATGTCAGTTTTCACAGATCCTTGCCAGCGCGATCGCTTGGCGACTGTATACAATTTAGCCTTTTGTATTCCGTATTTCATGATACTTTAAATACTTTTAATCAGTAATTTTAAAATCAGGCTCGACTTTAACTAATAAATTGATAATATTGTGGTTGTTCCGTACTTAGTGTGCTAAAACATTATTTGGTCGATTTTGACTTTACCGCTCCACGCCTCTCACCGACAGAGCGCTCGCGTTATCACCAGTAGTATGACTTTGATTTAACAGGTGCGGATTTAACAAATACTAATTTAAGTGGAGCGGATTTGAGGAGTGCTGAATTGAAGAATATTAAATTAATTGCTGCCAATTTGACAGATACCGACCTCAGAGGTGCTTATTTGGCAAATGCCGATCTAACCGCTGCCAACTTGACAGGCACTAACTTAGCCACTGCCGATCTTAGAGGTGTTATTATGCCTGATGGTTTCGTTCATCCTTGAAAATAGCCGCAACGATTGAAATCGCAGCTATATAAACAAAGCCTAACGACTAAAGTCGCGGCTACAGAAACAAAGCCTGCCTACGCAGGCTAAATACAAGCCCAATTATAATAGTAGATACCACAGTCCCCAAAACCATGACATTGGCCAACTTCTCTGCCAAAACACCAGCCATTTATCGGTTGCTGCTGCTAACGGTAGCAGGGGCGACGTTTTTAGGCGGTTGCTCGCCGTTTCCCAAAGCATTTTCTTCCCATAAAGAGTCGATCGCTACTCCTGCTCCTACTCCTACTCTTACTCCCAGTAATTCCGAAAATACCACCAGTAGTTCTTTGCCAGTAAGAGATGACACGGATACTAACTTTGTTGTCGCAGCTGTGGAAAAGGTTGGCCCTGCGGTAGTGCGAATCGATTCTGCACGGACGGTGAGGCGTCAAGTACCGGGTGATGAATACAACGATCCCTTCTTTCGACGGTTTTTTGGTGGTGACGCACCTGTACCGCCAGCCGAGCGGACTGTGCGAGGGACTGGATCTGGCTTTGTAATCAATGCCGAGGGGCAAATTCTCACCAATGCCCATGTTGTAGATGGTGCTGATACAGTGACTGTAACGCTTAGGGATGGCCGCACTTTTCAGGGGAAAGTTCTTGGTGAAGATCCGTTGACCGATATTGCAGTAGTTAAGATTAACGCTAATAATTTGCCAGTTGTTGCATTGGGTAATTCCGATATGTTACGTCCCGGACAATGGGCGATTGCAATTGGTAATCCCCTGGGTTTAGACAAAACCGTCACCGTAGGCGTCATCAGCGCCACAGACAGAACTAGCTCTCAAGTAGGCGTTCCCGATAAGCGCATTGGTTTTATTCAAACCGATGCAGCTATTAATCCCGGTAACTCTGGAGGCCCACTCCTAAACGCTCGCGGCGAAGTGATTGGCATCAACACGGCCATCATCGGTGGAGCCCAAGGATTAGGCTTTGCCATTCCCATCAATACAGTACAACGAATTTCCCAGCAACTAATTGCTAAAGGAAAAGTTGAACATCCTTTTGTTGGCATCCAGATGGCAACCCTCACACCTGAAATTAAGGAAAGAATCAAAAATTCTGCCAATGGTAACATCACCGTGCAGGCAGATAAAGGAGTTTTAGTAGTCCGCGTAGTTCGCAATTCTCCTGCTGATAAAGCGGGACTACAGCAAGGAGATGTAATCCAAAAAGTTGACAATCAAAGCGTTACCACAGCTGATAAAGTTCAGCAGATCATAGAAAGTCGTAAGGTCGGCGACAGCTTGCAGATGGATGTACAGCGCAATGGCCAAGCTCAAAGCGTACAAGTGCAGCTAGGTGCTTTCCCAGTTCGACGACAAGAATCTTAATTCCTAAATAGTCAAGTTCTTCGCTTGAGAGCTTGAACTATTTAGGTATGCGTTAAAATACAGATGGCTCGTTTTAATTACCCGACATGGCTAAAATTCTGCAAGTTTCCCAACTCGGAAATCCCATTCTACGCCAGCAAGCACAGCCGATAGAGGATATTGGCGATCGCCGCCTTCAAAAATTAATCGACAACTTGATGGCAACAGTTGCCAAAGAAAATGGCGTCGGCATTGCCGCACCCCAGGTAGCAGAATCTTATCGCTTGTTTATTGTCGCATCTCGTCCCAATCTCAGATATCCTCACGCACCGAAAATGGAGCCAACGGCGATAATTAATCCGCGTATTATTGCACACTCATCCGAGGTGGTTAAAGATTGGGAAGGTTGTCTCAGCATTCCGGGAATTCGCGGTTTGGTTCCCAGATATCAAGCAATTGAAGTTGAGTATACTAGCCGAGACGGTAAGCTGCATCGGCAAGAATTAACAGATTTTGTTGCCCGAATATTTCAACATGAATACGATCATCTCGATGGGAGCGTTTTTTTAGATCGTGTCGAAAGTACTCAGGAATTGATGACCGAACAAGAGTACGATCGGCGAATTGTTCAAAATGGATAAAATTTTTTCTATTTGGAAATATCAGTAATTATGAATTGCTATCACTGGCTGTTGTGTTTGAGCTTTTTTCTCGGTAGTCCTCCCGATCTTAATAACGTTAGTTCTCAAGGGCAACCGGAGGCACAGGCATGGATACAATATGATAACGGTTTTTCTGAGCTTTGTCCTGAGTTAAAAAATGGTCGCTCGCGGCGTCAAGAATGTTCTGAACGTGCTAGACAACGGTTGCGTAACTGGCTGGATCAACAAGCTGAGGCTTGTTTAAAAACCGAAATTCCCACTGGCGATCCAATAACTACTCGCGGCTGTCACCCTAGTGCTGATGCTATTTTCAGTTATATTGTCCGCTATCGTGAGAGCGAGTAAATAAGTGAATATAAATATACTGCAACAAAGCCATACAAAATCCGCTGAGCAAGAATACCAACTGCGAATAGTCCAGTAAATGTAAATATTTTTATCATAAATTTGCTTTTGTACATGAGTAGCTATATTTTTAAGAGGTGCGGTCAAAACCAGTCAGTAAGACAACAGGGTAAAATTTGTATTATAATTTTATTTCGCCCTTTGGTTTCGATATGGCTCTGCAATCTTGATTGACTAATTTGCGATCGCACCTATTTCTTGGTGATGCAAGCAGGCTTTTCGATTCTTTAACTAATTCAATCTAGTCTGTTCCGCACGGGTGCATAAATCCCTTATCTAAAAAATGAGGAAAAGTAAATAATGGCGGTTTCACTAACAAAAGGTCAACGTATATCGCTCGAAAAGGTTTCACCCAGATTGTCAATTACTAGATCGCTATAGCTAGGAAATAACAAACATGGCAATTAATTTAGAAAAAGGTCAACGCATCTCGCTTTCTAAAGAAGCACCAGGTCTAACAAAAATTATGTGTGGATTAGGTTGGGATGTAGTCAAAAAAGGCGGCGGTGGTTTTAGCAATGCTCCAAATTGCGATCTGGATGCCTCAGTTATCTGTTTAGACGATAAGCGCAAAGTAAACGATATCGCCAATGTCGTTTACTTCGCCAACCTATCCCACCGTTCAGGAGCCATTACCCATTTGGGTGATAATCTTACGGGTGAAGGAGAGGGAGATGACGAGCAAATTACTGTGGATTTAGCTAAAATTCCGGCAGCAATTATAACACTGGTTTTCACGGTTAACATCTACGAGGGGATTGCTCGAAAACAAGACTTCGCGCAAGTTAAAAATGCGTTTGTGCGATTGGTGAATGTCTCGAATAATAAAGAACTCGCCAGGTATAATCTGTCAGGTCTGGAATATATCGGTATGACCGGGATGATCATGGCTGAAATTTACAGGCATAATAATGAATGGAAAATGGCAGCGATCGGCAATGGCGTTAAGGCTAATGGTTTGGGGGAACTTGTTAAGTCCTATGCTTAACCGCTGCCTAAATATGTAGATGCCCCCTCTTTACAGGGAAATCCACTCAATGTAAATGTAGAATATAACTTGTTTTGTACAAAAGGATTGGAATCATGTCAATTAATCTAAGCAAAGGTGGAAGAGTTAATCTTTCTAAAGAAGCTCCTAGCTTGAAAAATGCAGCAATTGGTTTAGGATGGGATGTCAATGCCACAGACACAGGTTCTGGGTTTGACTTGGATGCTTCTGTATTTATGTTAGGAGTCAATGGAAAAATTGCTAATGACAAATACTTTGTTTTCTACAATAATCCACAATCGCCAGACGGTTCTGCGAAACATATGGGAGATAGCAGAACAGGCGAGGGCGCAGGTGACGACGAGACGATTCAAATTGATTTGAGCAAAGTAGATGCTTCTGTTCAAGAAATCGTTTTTGTTGTCACTATTCATGAAGCAGATGCCAGAAAACAAAACTTTGGACAAGTCAGGAATTCTTTTATAAGAATTTACGACTTGTCCACAGAAAAAGAAATTACCAAGTACGAGTTAGAAGAAGATTTTTCAACAGAAACAGCCATCGAATTTGGGAAGCTGTACAAAAAAGACGGAGAGTGGCGATTCCAAGCTGTTGGAAATGGCTATAAGGCTGGTTTGCAGAAATTCGTAGATCAGTATGCGTCTTAGTGAATTACTAAGGAAGCCTTGGAAATGGCAGATTGAATCAATAAAAAGGGGGTAACAACGATCAATACCCCCTTTCTACTATTAATATAGATAACATAATCAGCAGAATTTGCGTCTAAAAGGATAGAGACAGTTTAGAAGTGTCAAGGTATTTTTAAGCTCCGATCCCCCCGATCCAAAAGAGTGGGGAGACGATTTTACTCATGTCTATGTATTTGCTGATAACCAATCTGTTAACTATTTAGGCGCTGCCAGTTTTCAATCGCGCCTAGTTACAGATCGTGCTATTGTCCGTATTGACCAGGTATTCTATGCTTCTTATAATGCCAGTCTGAATGTCAGTCAACTGTCTAACTTAATTGCCAATACGATCGCCCATGAAATCGGTCACACACTAGGGCTAGATCACTCCGCATTACCTACTGACGTGATGCACGATGGGCTAGATTATACCGTTCATAGCCTATTGCCCCCATCATTTCATGCGGAGCAAATCAACTTCATGAACAATGCTATTAGCAGGCATAAAGCCTTGAAGATTTCATCAACATAAACCCGGAAATAGGTGAGTTCATAGATCGAATTCTTGGGGATTAATACCTACAGCGTGGCAAGCTTCTTTCACAACCTTTTTTTCATCTTTGTCGAAATTCCCATCCGCACCGCCGATGATAACGCCAATTTGGATAATTGCACGTCCTTGGTCTGGTTTTTGATTGAGTTTTGCTATGGCTTGAATAGCCTCAATTTTACCAAAATTGAAGTCATGCGATAGCTTGTCACAATAAAAATCGAATTTTTCCCTCAGTTCGGACGCTGGAAATATTTTGAGGGTTTCATTTGAAAGGATTAAATCGCTAGTCTTTTGTTTTTCATCTGCATCTATACTGCCATCAGCCGCTGCAATCAAGGCACACATTGCCATTGAGGCATTGGCAAAATCGTTATTTTTGAACTTGGAAATGTTCGTCTGTAGTGAATTGTTAAATTGTGATACATTTTGCTTCAACTGATCCCAGAAGGACATCTTTTTCTCCAGTATTTGAGGAATACTTATATTTTACACCAAGCCGGGAATTTCCTAGCTATATAGCTGCCGCCTTTGCTACGGGTCTACCCAGAAACTTAAGGCAGCAAGTACCAGTAAACTACCCCATACCTAAAACCGCTGCTACTATCCCGCTAATTATTCCCCTTGGGAATAAAGTGATTAGCTCTGGATTCATCGATTACATCCGCTCCAACACTTGAATTCCTAATAAAGATAATCCTAGTTTTAAAGTTTTGGCAGTTAAGTCGCAGAGAATTAATCGCGAAGTTCGCACTGGTTCCTGTGATTTAAGCACCTCCCACTTGTCATAGAACTGATTGAACTTCTTGCTGAGTTCATACAAATACTCACAAAGGCGATTGGGCAGCAAATCTTGCTCCACGTTACTAAGAATTTCGCTAAGCTGCAATAAATGCTTTGCTAGCACCAATTCTTCTTCTTCGTGCAACAGAATTTTAGCATTTGTTCCCAATTTTTCCAAGTTAATATCACCTTTGCGGCTAATACCCTGAATGCGGACATAAGCATAAAGCAAATAAGGTGCTGTATTGCCTTGCAGGGCTAGCATCTTATCGTAGCTGAAGATATAATTGCTGGTGCGGTTTTGGCTCAAGTCGGCATATTTAACCGCACTGATACCAACGACTTTGGCAACATGGGCAATAAATTCTTCAGTTTCCGATCGTCCTTCTTCCTTCAGTCTAGCTTCTAAGTCAGCACGGGAGCGATCGATCGCTTCATCAAGCAAATCTTTCAACCGCACAGTTTCCCCAGAACGGGTTTTCAGCTTTTTGCCATCTGAGTCCTGCACCAAACCAAAGGGAACGTGAACCAATTCAACGTTATCTGGAATCCAGCCAGCGCGTCTGGCTACCTGAAAAAACTGAGCGAAGTGATTTGTCTGTCCGGTATCGGTAACATAGATAATGCGATCGGCCCCATCTTGCTGAATCCGATACCGCAAAGCTGCCAAATCTGTTGTGGCGTAGTTGTAACCACCATCGGATTTTTTTACGATTAAAGGCAGAGGATCGCCCGCTTTGTTAGTAAATCCTTCTAGAAAAACGCACTTAGCCCCACTATCTTCTACTAATAAACCCTGCTTGTCCAAGTCTTCCACTACTGCTGGCAGTAATGGGTTATAGAAAGATTCCCCTCTTTCTATAAGCTTTACATCCAGCAGATCGTAGATAACCTGAAATTCTCGCCGCGATTGTTCGCACAGCAGCAGCCATGCGCGACGAGAATCTTCCGCACCAGCTTGTAATTTTACTACTTCTTGACGAGCAATTTCTTGGAACTGCTCATCTTCATCGAACCGCTGCTTAGCTTTACGGTAAAAACTGACTAAATCGCCTAAATCTACAGCATTAGCAGTGGTTAAAGCTTCTGGGCAAACTTCTCTCAAGTAGGCAATTAACATTCCAAACTGAGTTCCCCAGTCGCCCACATGGTTCAATCGCAGAACATCGTGACCCTGGAATTCCAAAGTCCGAGCAATACAATCTCCGATGATAGTCGATCGCAAATGCCCAACGTGCATTTCTTTGGCAATATTAGGGCTGGAAAAATCGACAACCGCCCGTTGATGACTTTTAGTTTGTGCGATTCCCAAGCGAGGATCTGCTTGGATAGCATTCAGTTGCGCTTCCAGGTATGACGGTTTCAGAGTGAAATTGATAAAACCAGGCCCCGCTACAACTGGGGGTTCGCAGATGTCGGTAATGTCAATATACTGAACAATTTTTTCTGCGATCGCACGCGGCGGTAGCCCCAATTGTTTAGACAGAGAGAGTGCGCTGTTGGACTGATAATCCCCAAATTTAGGATTGCTAGCAGACACCAGCATTGGGTCTACACCAGCAAAATCACTGCCAAAGGCTGCAATTAAAGCCTGATCGAACTTAGTTTTGAGTTTTTCAAGGGTAGGATTCATTGGCTTTTTGCCGGGAGATCGGGCTAAGTGCTTCTTTCATCTATCCTACTAACATCTATGTTCATACTCAAATCCAGCCAAGGTGACCGAGTAATCGGCGCACTGCTGGAAATGTAGTCTACTCCAGTTTCAGCCACAGCGCGGATAGTTTCCAGAGTGATGTTTCCCGACGCCTCAATTTTGATGCGATCGTTGTTCTGACGAATCATCTGTACTGCTTGGCGCATCATATCGAGGGCCATATTATCCAGCATGATGATGTCAGCACCGTGCTTGAGAGCTTCTTGCACTTGCTCTAGCGTTTCCGTCTCCACTTCTATAGTGAGGGGATAGGGGATTTGGGAACGAATGCGTGCGATCGCCTTACCTATCCCACCAGCCGCCTCAATGTGGTTATCTTTGATCATTACGGCATCATCTAGGCCCATGCGATGATTGACCGCCCCTCCCAATAGAGTTGCGTACTTTTCCAACAGTCTTAATCCCGGCGTTGTTTTGCGGGTATCTGTGAGTCGAGAGGGCAAATCCGCAATTTGCTCTACATACTTATTAGTGAGAGTGGCAACCCCACTGAGGCGCATAGCGATGTTTAGGGCAACCCGTTCCCCCGTTAGCAGCGCCTCGTAAGGCCCGTGAATTCGAGCAACTACCTGTCCCTTCTGGCATGGGTGTCCCTCAGCGACAATTGGAACAAAGCTAACCCGCTGATTCAAAAGCTGGAAAACTCGTGCAGCAATGGGTAAACCAGCCACTATGCCTGATTGCTTAGCAATCCAATCAGCCCGTCCTACTCCCACTTCTCCAGCGAGTAGGCTTTGCGTCGTGCGATCGCCCCGACCAATATCCTCCACCAACCAACTCTGGAGCAGATTATCCAGAACTATCCAGGACGGTAAAACAGCGACGGCACTTTCCACTGAAATTTTTTCCTTAATTTTTTCGGTTCGCAGAGCTAATTTACCTCAAATCGCTCTCCACAAGCGCACTTCAGCCCTCCCAAAACTTTTTTTCCACTACCCCTTGACAGCCCTAAATAGAATTGTTATATTGATTAAGCGGTCGGGAAAGCACAGCGCAAGCGAAGCGACACCATCGCGCCGAACCTAGAAAAAATAATAGTTTGAAAGCCAGAATAGCACTAATTCCTCGAATAGGAAAGTACTGGAAAGAAAAACTTTGGCAAACCGATTCCGAAAGGAAAAGGTGACAAAGTTAACAAGCCAAACACAAACTCAACCAACTGACTCGTAAATCCGAGCAGTTAAAATGGAGAGTTTGATCCTGGCTCAGGATGAACGCTGGCGGTATGCTTAACACATGCAAGTCGAACGCACGTAGCAATACGTGAGTGGCGGACGGGTGAGTAACGCGTGAGAATCTAGCTTCAGGTC